>Ga0070729_10000554_pt1 | contig 75741 bp, 68 predicted proteins | sample tdDd472_FD_66725 | JGI IMG/M metagenome (GOLD analysis project Ga0070729, IMG submission 66725) | Marine sediment microbial communities from the Atlantic coast under amendment with organic carbon and nitrate - tdDd47.2 | ecosystem: Environmental > Aquatic > Marine > Coastal > Sediment | place... | reverse complement strand
ACAACGTTCTAGTATATCAGACGTTGCACCGCTCAACCAGTTAATCTTTACTGGAAGTATTTCGGTGCAATGTGCCGCCAGGCCGAGGAGCGAAGCGACGCAGCTGATATACGTTGTTATATGAATTCAAACCGCCATGATACTGACTGGTTGCCGAAGCCATGGAGGGCGAAGGCATAACAACAATTATTTTATTTCAGCATTAATTTCTGATAAGCAAGTCTCATTATTTGAGCCTGAATAAATATCCTTGATAGTTAATTTTCCAATATAGTTGATATTCTGATGCTCATTTTTCATTAATTTTTTTCCATTGTGAACTAGCTTCAATGAAAATTTTTGCGCGTCATTATTGTCTCTAACCTTTATAGCATATTTCTTTATTTTTTTTGGAATATCATCAATATAGAATGCATCTTGTGCAGCGCGCACCTGTGATGCATATACTTCAAATATTGCATTTTTAACTCTATTTGATTCCTGGAATTGTACTGAGTTGCCATTGGTGATATTTAAAATGACTTCATTTATAGAGTTGTTTTTTACTTTTGGCATGATATAGAAAGCTATATATTCATTCTTACCATCACCATCAATTTTCCAACAAGTTTCTTTTCTATTATCTCGGGCCATGTGCCAATCATACAGGAAATAGGGTTTATTCTTGACTACTTTATATGATGATGCAATTGAATAGTAATAGAAATTCTTAATATAAAAGAATGTACTTTTAATATTAGTTAGATATTTTTTATGATTATTTTTATTTGAATTATTATTTATTAGATTAATTAGTTCGTATTTATCAAAAGTAGAACATTCATTGAGAATCTTACTCCTAATTGTTGAATTTATGCTAAAATTATTATTTTCCTCAATGAATAATCGAGAACTAAGATAATCACACCTACTTAAAGAATTTTCAAGTGAACTCAAATTTTCGTTATTCTTAATGCTACTTTTTGCCCCATGAGACATCAATAAACGTATTATATTAGGTTTATGAGCTAAATGTAATGGAGTATTTCCATTAGCATCTTTAATATTGGGATCTGCATTATATTCAAGAAGTAATTTAGTATTATCATAACACGAAGATTTTACTGCAGCATGTAATACTGTAGAATTGTCTCTGGTTAACTTATTAACATTTTTAACGTCTTTAATTATATTTCGGAATTTAATGGAATTATTCTCTTCATGACAGAGCCACGAATTTCTAAAAAATTCTTGATAAATCTCACTTTCGCTTTTGCAACTTACTAATAGTGAAAAAAGTAATATAGTATTTAATCCGAACAACAGAAAATTAAGTATTGGTTTCAACATATACGCCTCAATAAATATTATAATCCGCCATGGACGGCGGTGGCCGAAAAAGTATGGCGGTTTGATTTCATATAACGTTCAGTATACCCGACGATGTAAAATCACCGAAAACTATATTGGAGTTTTGAGCGAATTTTAGCAAGTAGTTTTTGACCGCAACCAGGAACATTGTGGCGTAGCCCGAGCGACCGAAGGGAGCGAAGCGGGTATACGGTGTTAGACGAAGTAAAACTGCAAACCCAACGAAATTTAATTAAGATTTATGATTCATTTAGAATAATTTATAATTACCTGATCTATTGTTAAAGAAAGCAAAAACTCGAAAAACTTATAAATGAGATAAGCAAAATAATTTAGAAAATATTCTCTTAACCAGAAAAACTAAAAACCCTAACTCTCTAACTATAATTAATAATGAACGAAAATTTCAAAAAAATAATGTCGCGGTTTTATTTTGTCTAACTATAATTGTCTGTAAAATATTTCAGACAAAAAGTCAAGAAAATAGAGTTATGTATGAAAAAAGGTTCCTGAAATGCAATAAAAACTTGACAAAAGACGAAACAAACGTTTAGTATACCCGAAAAGAGCAAAAGAGGTATGCGAAAATGGATCACAAAACCTACAAAAACTACATCGAGCCATTCATTTCACATTTCAATAAAGACCCCAAATACATATCGAACATTGAAATAAAAGAATACCTCAACATTCATAATTACAAAAACAACCCGCAACTTGTTTTTTCTCTGCGAGACTATTACAAGGAAATCGAAACCTGGCGAAAAGAATTATTCAAAATAGCAGCCGAATTAAGCCCTACAGAAAAATCAACATTCCCCCTGCCCCCGCGTTTTGATGATTATTTAAACAGCCTCAAACTCCGACGCTACAGTCCACGTACCATCAAAATCTATACCTCCGCCCTGAAGACGGTCAATGTCTGGCTCCTGAAAAATTATAACATATCCGTTGAAACCTTGACCGATGACCATGCCCTTGCTTATTTCCTTCACCTCATTGACACCATCGGGGCATCCTATTCAACGGTGCGCATTCACCGTTTTGCCATTGAGTATTATCATAATATTATATTAAAAAAAACCATCGATCTGACTTTCACGAATAAAATGAAAAAAGATAAACACCTTCCCACGGTACTGACCCGCAATGAAATTGTCCAGATACTTAAAAAAATTACCAATATCAAACACAGGCTGATGATATCTCTTCTCTACTCAGCGGGCCTGCGGGTTTCCGAGGTCATCAACCTCAAGGTCTCCCATGTCTCCCTCGAAAACCTGACCCTCACCGTAAAACAGGGAAAGGGCAAAAAGGACCGCATCACTGTTTTCTCAGAAGACCTGAAAGATATGATTAAGGAGTTTATGGAAGGCAAATCACCTTGTGACTACCTCTTTACTTCAGAATATAAAGGGAAAGAAAAATTAAATGTCCGCACGGTCCAGACAGTCTTTAAAAAGGCCCTGGAAAAAAGCGGCATACAGAAAAATGCCTCCTGTCATGACCTGCGCCACAGCTTTGCCTCTCATCTTCTCGAAACAGGTACTGATCTGCGCTACATTCAGCTGCTCCTGGGGCATAAAAATATATCCACAACGACTATTTATACAAAGGTATCATCACCACGGTTAAAGGGAATTAAAAGCCCGCTTTAAATACAACCCGGGACAGAGTGCTTTTTTTGATTGACAAAAAATAAATTTTTTACGATTATTCAATACATGAAGTAATAACTGGGGAAAAGCGAAAAGGTCACCCGGGTGACTTTTTCAAAAACAAAGAATTCAATTGGGCAACCGGTTAACAAATTCAAAAAGACCTTTTGAAAAACACCAGCCGGCTGTTAATTTCAAAACCAGAATATTTATTAACTGCTTCAAGCTACACGCCATATAAGAGTTAAACAGTTTTAAATTACAAGCATATTCATTTGTTAAATCTTGAAAAAAACTCTCTGCTCAGAACACAAACCCCGGCCACATAAAGAAAACTTTCTACTTGTAACTTGCCACTTTTAACTTTTACACCTGCTCAAGGCCCACATTAAGCAGCTTATGAAAAAGCACCGGATTAATTGTATAGATCAAAGCAATTGACGTTACAAGTATAATGACCGCAAGCCAGATGGTATACTTCCCCCCGGTACGGCGAATCAAAAAGAAAGCCAGGACGGCAATAATCGCCGGCGCGGCAATGGTCAAATCAATCATATCAAGATACGAAGTCTTAATCACCCCACCGGTTTTCTTAAGATATTCTGAAATCTTCACGGGATCTTTTTTGAAAACCAGAAAAGCCTCAACCGCCAAAAGCACCAGCATCCCAAGGGATGCGCCCTTAGTATAAAGCCCTTCGGTTCGATAAATTTCATAGAGCACTGCTGGAAGCATCGCAGCGATAATAATTATTGGAAGATTCCAGTAGACTCCCCCGCCGATACCCGAAAAGGCGATAATTGAAAGTATAGCACATATCAGTGGGGCGTTTTTATAATCCTTTGCCATGTCTCCTCCCAGAGAATTTCTTTTTTCAGTATTCTGCCAGAGTCGAAGCAAATGTCAAATAAATAAAATTAAGCTGTTAAAAACACAGTGGAGAATTCTAACACACACAGCAAAGAAATCCACCGAGCGGTGATTTAGGGGGCGGGCACGGCGGCTGGAAATCTACCGACTGTTAAGTCGAAACTTAAACTTCTGCTCAACAGTAATCGGTGCATCAAGCTTCATCTCACCGGGAAGAAAAAAGACCCACCTTCTCGCGGCCCGCACCGCCGAATCATCAAGCATTTCGGTACCGGAACTTTTCAGCACACGTACCCTGCCGGTTTTCCCGGTGGAAAGAATCTCAATACTCAGCGTAACGGTTCCATGATAGCCGATACGCCGGGCAGTATCAGGATAATGGGGGGGGAAGTTTTTTGAATTGAAACTCGCCCTCTTGTGCAGGGCGCCGATGTTTTCATTATGCTTTTTTTCTGCCGCCCTGCGCTCATGTACCGGCAGGGAACTGCTAACGACAAAACTTCCCCCCGGGGCAATGAGTATGGTGAATTCCCTTGGCCGTCGGGGAAGAGCTTTTTTCTTCTGCTGCTCATCTTCCTTCACCTCTACTTTAAGGGCCGAAAGCCCCCTGCGGACATCAAAACTCACGGACACGTTAGACGAAGATATCACCAGCCCGCCAGCAAGGGCGATGTGGAGGCCCAGGGAAAGATATATGTATCGGCGCAGCATCAATTTAATTCACCTACTCTATAAATGCCATGTCAGCAGGAGGCAGGCCGACATACACGGGAAGATTATTATTGAGAGGAAGATCACTATTATCCGTATCATAGACCCGGATGCCGGGAGACGTGACAGCGCGGTCGCAGAGATAGAGGTACCCGCTGCTGTGCAGCTCAAGGCGCCACAGGTTGCCGTAGGCGTTGCTCTGCTCACGGATGACTGAGGTCACGGTACCGTCAGAGGGATCAAAACGGACCAGGCAGGTGGTAAAATCAGCCTTTGAAAGAACCGCATAACCGGTCGTTGCATTTTTAATCACAAAGTCCATTGCCTCGCCTGAGAAATCTGTCTCTGTTATCACAAAGCCATCTTCCATCTGTTCATCAAAGAGATCAAGGGCAATGATACCCCCGTCTTCGGCATAATTGAAACCATTTTCACCAATACAGGAAATAAAAAGATGATCATGGTTGTCCGCCGGGGTCGGCTGCCAGTCATCCTTTGAGACAAAGCGAAAATGTCCCGCGGGATTCTTTGCCGTCACACCGACAGTCAGCTGAATTTCATTAACCGCCTCGGTTCCCGGATCAATAACCAGCACCGAGCTGTAAGCCGTGGTGGCATAACTGCTTGACGTATCAAGACGCTGCAGGGCAACCCAGAGCTCACTGCTTGATGTATCGTAATACATCTTATCCATGCAGGGAACCCCGCCGCTTCCGCTGTAGGCATATAAAGCGAGATCGATCTCTCCTGTTTTCAGACCCGTGGTCGGATTGACCTTGTAAAGCTCACTATCATTGTACCGGGTGACCCATGCCTCAGTTGAGCTGATGACCGCAATATCATGAGGGTTGCTGTTATTATCAACATCTTCTTTCATGGTGATTTCCCTCAGGGTCGTGTAATCCGCCGCGGGATCAATGATCTGGATATTATTTCGCCCCAGGGCGTTGATGACATAGAGCCAGGGCGCCGCATACCTGCAGTAGGCATCAGTATGTATCATGCCCGCACCCACATCAGCATAGGGAGTAAGGCTGCTGATATCTACGGTAGAAAAGGAAGCAGAATCTGAAAAGTTTGAAGTTACCGCAAAGACCACATTATCAGCAGGCGACCAGGGTTTCTCAAAATCAGGAACACAGGAAAAAAGTAGAAGTGATACAAGCATCACGCCTATACCTCTGCATACTCGCACATTAAATCTATCACCGTATGTTTTCTTTCTACTTGTCACTTTACACTTTCCACTTTATTCTATTTTCCCCTTTCACTTTAACTTATACACAAGGGTCCCGTACAGGGATCGTCCCGGCAGAGGCATACCGTAGATGTCGCTGATCTGGCTGTTGCTGATATTTTTCATTTCAAAAACCAGGTGCACTCCTTTGTACGATCTTGTCTTTACCGTTATATTATGAATTAACCGGTTGTTTACAAAGTAAAATTCTGAATTTATCTGATCACGGTAATTATACCCGATAAAATTTATATCATAGGCGAAACTTCCCCACTCATTAAAAAACTTTATCATACCCGAGGCCTCATGGATGGGACGGTTCGGAAGTATCTTTCCTTCAAGATAGGGGATGTCCCCTTTATTTAATGCCCGCTGCCAGGTATAGGCCGCCGATACTTCAGCATATTTTTTTAACATCAATGAAAACGTTACTTCGGTCCCCATTACTTCAGCGCCGCTCAAATTATCGGCCTTCATGGTATACTGGGAGTTAGGAATAAAAACTATGATGTCTTTGATAAAGCTGTAAAAATATGTCGCTTCAAAACGCAGATTCTTTACCCATGACTTTTTACTTTTTATCATATACCCGAAACCCGCGTCAGCCTTAAAGGCCCGCTCGGCACTGAGGGCGCTGTTGCCGACGATATAACCCCGGTCGCCATAGAGCTCAGAGAAAAGAGGTATGCGCACCGCCTCTCCGCAGTTGCTTTTTATATACAACTTTTTCTTTATCAGATCATAGCGAACTCCACCCTGCCAGGCAAAGGCGTACTCATTCCGGTTTTCACGGGGGAGAGAATCTCCCGTAACCGGATTCAAATCAGCATAGCTGTCACGCCAGAAAAGAAAGCGTCCCTGGAGAGAGAGGCGCAGACGGTCATCATAGAACATAAAGACATCTTCAAGCGCCATGTCCTGGCTGAAGCGCCCCTGGACGGGAGAGTCGCCCTCTCCTTCTGTCGAGGCACGGTAGATATCCCCTGATGAATTAACACTTAACGAGACTTCCTGTATCGGTTTCAAAAAATAGTAGGTTCCCTGAAAATTCAAGCCGAAAGAATCATTGATCCCTTCCTGCCGCGCCGTGCCGAAGCCGAGTTCATTGAGGGGATCATAAAAATAATCCCGCTTCATGGCATAGTAAAGGTCTCCCCCCACCTTAAGGCGTTTCTTGAGAAGCTTGTCTGAGACTATATTCAGGTTCAGGATATTCTGATGATTGACCAGGTTTACTTTATCTGTTTCGTTCCCTGCCGTGCCCGCAAGCCCCCGGTCACTTAAGGAATACGTATCGGTGAGGGTATAGGTGAGCTTTCCTTTTTTGTAGCCCCCCCATGCGGAAAGATTACACGATGTGACACGGTTGTTTCCGCGGTCAAGCCAGTAGTCATCTGAATCGTCATGAACCGTACCGTTATTGTACCGGTACCGGTAATCACCATCGGTATAGAGGGCACGCATCGATGCGCCGTAGAAAATTTTATCCAGGGAATGGCTGATGCGCCCTGAGGCTTTAACCGTATTGGCTGATCCGTAGCCGAGAGAAACCAGTGCGCTTAATTTTTTCTTTTTCTTATTTTTCTTTGTTATTATATTGACTGCCCCGCCGATAGCTGATCCACCGAAACGGGCAGGAACGAAACCCCGATACACTTCGATGCGTTCAACATCATCGAGGGAGAGAGACTCAAGGTTGACCTCTCCCATCCGGCTGTCCCTGAGGGGAACCCCGTCGAGAAAAATCTGTACCTGGTTTGCGTTGCTTCCCCGTATTGAGATGGTGCTTTCAGAACCGATGCCCCCGTAGCGCTTGACCCGCACTCCAGCCTGGTCCTCGAGAACATCAGTTACCGTTTTCATGGTGCCGGCTTCTTTGGATACGTCTATGATTTCGGCACTGCCGGTGCCGCGTTTGATTTCTTCGGTTTCAGATAGCTTGTCAGCGGTTACAATAACAGGCGCAAAAGTATCCTCTGCCAGAATATTCCCTGAAACCATAAGTTGAGCCAGGCTGAATATCAACAGCCCGACCCAAAAATATTTTATTTGTTTCGATACAATCATTTTTACCACTACTTTTCAGCTAATAGTTCTACAAAAAATAATTTTCATTAACTATTACTTAAAATAATCCGCCAGGTAATCATAGTATCCATTTGTATCGGTGTATTCGCTTTCAGCATCTGCCTGTGTGCCCCTCACTCTTGCTTCTCCGAATTTATAGGGACTTGATGCTTCCTTACAGGTTCTTCCTGCAATGTTTTTCATGCGAATGACCGTATAGCTGTCAACAGTCATATCATCATTACCCCAGGTCGGATCGCCCGCTGCAATGCTATCATTGCCTTTTAACTGCAATGTCAAGTAGCAATCCGTTGCACTGTAGTCAACAATACTGACGACTTCCCCCCAAAACGCTACATCTTTATCTTCATTTTTATAACTGTAAAACATGGGAGGGAAAGTGGTTGCATCGATTTTGAACCCGTCACCATAGGTTGACTTCCAGTAACCGTCAAAAGCACTGCTCGGGGTAGAAATTTTAGTGTAATCAGCTGGATATCCATAATAACCATTGGCATCGGTAAATTCTGTTTCCGCATCAACCCGAGTGGTTTTCACTCTCGCCTCTCCATACTTATAGGGACTCGAGGCTTCTTTACATGTTTTACCGGAAAAGTCTAATATTCTGACAACAGTAAAAGAACCGACTGTCATATCATCATTACCCCAGTCGGGATCACCCGCTGCAATACCGTCATTGCCGGTAATTTCAACCGTAACATACACATCACTACTGCTATATACGGGGCTGCTGACTACTTCTCCCCAGAAAGCCTTATCTTTTGCCTCATTTTTATAGCTGTAAAACATGGGAGGATCAACAGTAGTATCGATCTCAAAACCATCTCCATAGGTTGACTTCCAGTATCCGTAAAAGGTTACTGCCTGAGCTATCGCTTTTATCGTCACCCCATCAAGAGAAATATTTCCCGATGAATCGACTGTTTTAATGGTAATCGAATACTCACTTTCCTCAGTGAGTCCGGTAAAGTCATAGGTAGATGTACCTTTGTCTACCTGCGCAGTACCTGATGTCACCCCCTGGAAAGAGATATCAACATGATCAAAATCAGAATCAGCCGGCTCTACCCAGGAGACTGAAATAACATTATTCACCACAGCTGCATCAGCACCGGTAACTTCAGCCGGTGCAATCGTATCACCACCATCATCACACCCGGCAAAGGTGAAAACAGACAGGAACAGTACTAAAAGTACTACTAAAAGTTTTTTTAATTTCATCACGACCTCCAAAAATTTAATGCTGGAGAGGTCCTGAAGGAAAGGTGTGAACACAAAAAAACACGCTCGAGGCGTGTCTTTTACTGTCACTGGATTGCGAAGTGCAAACCGGCTCCCAGTCCTCGAGGAAATCCAGTTAGTTGTAAGGATGATCTGGCTTGTCCGCTTTAAGCGGCATTACAGTTGCGGGACAGCGCGGGATTCTCACCCGACTTCAACCTTTCAGCTGATAATACTCGACGATCGGAGTCCCTTTTTGTCAAGATTTATTTATAATTTAAATTTATCTTGACCTTTTCCGGTACTCTGTGACCTGCTAGTTATACGGCAGAAGCAGGGTGCAATTCCCACACTGACAGGCAACCGTTACAGTCGGAGCGTCGTAAAAAATCCTTCCTGGAGAGAGGTACTTCAATGAGATATTTTTCACTAACAGCAGTTATTCTACTCACCATAACATTATTTCCTTCATGTGACAATGAAAATCCCCTGTACATCGGAGATACCCCCTATGCAGATAAGGTTGTATCAGCCCCCGGTGCGACAGGTTCAGGGTACGGCAAAAGCAGTAATGCGGCTGACGGGGTTCATGGCGCCGGATGTACCGGCGGCAACGCGTCAGATGTCTATTCCCTCAGCAATGAATCCTCTGATGAAAATACTTATATCATTCTCCGCTGGTCAGGCCGCCGGGTAACCAATGGGACCGGAACAGACTTTGCGGTCTTTGAGAATCCCTTTGATAACGGCACCTGCGGATCAGGCACCCGTTTCATGGACCAGTTAATCGTCAGCCTTTCCATTGACGGTACTGAATGGGTAGACTTCCCCTATGATTATACTGCAACTGATGAAACGACCTACAGCAATGATCCGGCAGACTGGTCCGGCTTTGCCGGCGTGACACCGGTGCTCTTCAACGAAGAGACAAATCCCGTTGACCCTTTTAGTGCTGCTAATGCGGGAGGAGACCATTTCGACCTGGATGACCTGGATGACTCAACAAACCCAACCCTGGTCACAAAAATTAAAAATGAAGGTTTCATTTACATCAAGCTGACCGCTGCGGGAACAGTCATCAATTCGGATACAGTAGAAAATTTTGTCCATGATTCATTTGCCGACGGACCGGATGTAGACGGGGTGTATGGTAAATATTTAGAGGACGTTGAATAAAGCCTCAACTGTACTTCAGATACACTACAAGCTGAATAATTCCGGCGAGCAATGAAACAATAATCAAACCAATCAACAGCCACAGAAACATCAGATGATAGGCGGTAAGATAACTCTCCGGAAATTTTTTATCATAAAAAGCCGCGAGTTCAGAGAAAGTATAATCGCGAAGATGGTTTCGCTTTTTTTCGTATTTCAGGATGGGGTGAACCTTCCAGTAAACCTTCAGACGCACAAAGACCAGCAGCGCTACAAAGAGCACCAGTACCCCCAGTGAAGATATCCACCAGGCACGGGCATTCTCCTTAAGAACATCAACGATCTCAGCGGCGCTCTGAATGTCACTGGCGATACCAAGTATTTCAAGAAATAATTTTATCGTTCAGTCCCCTCTATGCTAAAGCAAAACTATTTATCTGCAGGCTTCATCATCAGCATCAAAGGACTCCAGCTGATCGAGCAATCCTGTTAATTCAGTTTTCAGGCGATAGAATTCTTCTGCCGTCATGCCGCTGCGGCAGTACAAATCTTCAGGAACCTTCAGTGCCTTCTTCTTCAAGGCATCTCCCTGCCGGGTGAGTGTCACTCTCACTTTCCGCTCGTCATCAGGGTCTCTTTCCCTGAGAACCAGTCCTGCCGCCTCGAGTCTTTTCAAAAGAGGAGTCAGGGTTCCCGTATCGAGATGAAGCTTTTCGCCGATATCCGTCACCTTCTGCACCTGGTGTTCCCACAGCACCAGCATCACCAGGTACTGGGGATAGGTCAGCCCAAGGCTATCAAGGAGCGGTCGGTACAATTTTGTAACCGCACGTGACGAAGCATAGAGAACAAAGCAAAGTTGATTGTCAAGTTTCAGGTATTCTTCTTTACTCATAGTAATGCTGAAATATCAGGTTCCATATCCATTGGTTTTTTGATTGGAGAATATCTTCTTACAACTTCTCCCTTACGGTCAATGATAAATTTAGTAAAGTTCCACTTAATATTTATGCTGTTAAATATTCCAGGAACACTTGTAGTCAGGTATTCATAAAGTGGGTGAATTTCAGATCCTTTGACATCCACCTTTTCAAAAAGCTGAAAAGTGGTCTTAAACCTTGCATCACAAAAAAGCTTAATCTCGTTATTACTTCCCTTTTCCTGATTTAAAAACTGATTGCAGGGAAAGGCCAGTACCTCGAAGCCCCGATCACGGTATTTTTCATAGAGTTCCTGTATTTCTCCATACTGGGGTGTAAAGCCGCATTCACTTGCCGTATTCACTACCATTACAACTTTTCCCTGGTAATCAGACATTTGTATTTCCTGTCCATCGATTGCATTGGCCTTAAAATTGTAAAAATTCATATTTCCTCCAAAAATCATTATATTGTACACAATATAATTGACGGCAACATAAAGTAAAGAAGTTTTTTAGTTATTTGCCACTCTACTTTCCCGCGGCAGGTCGGCATAATTTTATTTTACCATAAATGAAAACTTGACACTTCTGCTGCCTTAAATACCCTTGACCAAGATCAGAAAAAGGAAGAAAGGCATGGAACCACTAACAAGCTTTGAAGAATCATTCAGTGTCCCTGACGGCGACATCATCAAAGAGATTAATGAAATCCCAACGGGCAGTGAACTATCCCGTGACGGTGCCTGTAGTTTTTTTTATGATCAAATTGCTGACGCAGGAAGTAATTTTTTATTCATTAAAGATGAAGACCACCTTGTCTGTTATGCCGACCATGATGATGTACTTGAGAGCATCAACTCTGATAACTGCAAATTTTTCATACAAAACGATAGAAACCGTACCGTATTAATGCTCATTAACCGTGAGGGGGGTCATGAAATCAACATACCCTTTACCTTTAAACATGAGACACAACGGGACCGCCAGGTTCTCGGGCTTATAAAAAAATCTGCCACACTCAAGGTCTGCCTCCTCGCTATTGCCTACGGCAGCATTTTCAAAGAGAATCTTCTTGAGTTCAAAATGCCGACAGATGTAACCGCCCTGATTCCCGAGTAGCGATTTATCTAACATACCCCTCTCGACAGCTATTTTTTCATATTTTTTTCCTCCTGGTTTGAATTACATTAACAATTAATGTATGTTTTTAACATGAAAGCTTCAGGAGGTATTGCACCATGAAAATGCTGCTGAAAAAAACAAAATTACTGCTGCCCCTGGTTCTTCTTTTTACTGTATCGTCCATCCCTGCTTTTGCAAGCCCCGGTTATCTCGGCATCGTGGTCCAGAACCTTTCACCTCCCATGAAAACAGCACTGGGAATAAAAAACGGTATTCTTATCACCCGGGTACTTGAAAACTCCCCGGCATCAAAAGCCGGTCTCAAAGCAGGAGACATCATTACCAGGATAAACAGCAAAACCACAAAAGATATCTCTGATTTACTCTTTACACTTGAGAAAGAAACGAAAGGGCAGATTGCATTAATGATCATTACCAGGGGAAAAAAGAGAAAAGTTTTAATCACCCCCGGGCCCCCGGACAGTACCCGATTCAAGTGGCACTATCGCCTTGACCGGTACGGTGACAGCTTCAATGATCCTTTTTTTAAAGACTTCAAAACCGATGAGCTTAAAAAATTAAAAAAGGACATGAAAGAACTGGAAAAAAAACTTGAACGCCTTTACAAAGAACTTGGAAAGAATTACGACCACTGAAGGCGCGAAACCGTTTTCGCGCCTTCAGTGGTTTTCGCGCCTTCAGAGAATTTCGCACTGACTGGACAGACCCATCATGTCTCAACAAGTGCTGTAGATTCACCCTCAAGGTTAATAGAACTTACCATCTCAGAGAGCTGCTCGGCGTGAGAGGTTAAGAGCTGTGCTGTACTTGCCAGCTCCTGGGAGACTGCCGCATTCTGCTGGGTAATTTCATTAAGCTGGCTCATGCCGTTATTAACCTGCTGAATACCGGTGTTCTGCTCCTGTGATGCGCTGTATATTTCCTGTACCAGTTCAGCGGTGCGTGTCGCATCAGGAACGATCTCTTCGAGAATATGCCCTGCCCTGTCAGCCACATTAACACTTGTTTTTGCCAGATTGGTAATTTCCTTTGAAGCCCCCTGGCTCTTTTCAGCCAGTTTTCGAACTTCTCCCGCAACTACTGCAAAGCCCTTGCCATGGTCACCGGCACGGGCCGCTTCAATAGCCGCATTGAGGGCAAGAAGGTTGGTCTGATAGGCGATGTCTTCAATAAGTTTTATTTTTTCAGCTATCTGCCTCATGGCGACCAGAGTTTCTTCAACTGCGGAGCCGCCTTCACTGGTTCGTTCTGCTGTCTTTTGAGCTATGGTATCTGTTTCCCGAGCGTTGTCCGCATTGGTGGATACTGCCGATCCGATCTCTTCCATGGAAGAAGTGACTTCTTCGACATTGGCCGCCTGATTATTGGTTCCTTCACTGAGGCTTGAGGCAGTGTCCATAAGTTCTGAAGAGGAATTGGTCAATTCTGTTGAAAGCTGCTGCGCTGATTTTAGCACACCTGAAAGAATATCATTCTGCTCTTTGTTCTTCTCAGACTCTTTTTCAGAATGTTCGAGGGCCTGCTGCATTATTGAAACTATCAAGCTAGATAAAAACATTACAATTATAAATGTAAAGCTGCTTACCACTACCCCCAGGTCAGCAGCCTCACGATTTACTGGATCCAGAGTGTCCTTAACGAGAGAAAAAAATACACCGTCAGCCACCAAAAAAAACAGGGCAATACCCCATACCCAGTACTTACTGCAAAAAAGTGCCGCCTGAATAACAATAACCAGCATTAAGTAAAAATACGTCGTATAACCGGTATGAGGTGACTTGCCAACCTTAGCCATCACAGCTGCGGTGAGAAGAACTGCCGTTGCCATTGTAATAAAATTAGCACTTATTACATATCGCCCCTTTTTAAGAATAAAAAGAGCAAAACTTTCCAATAGGAGAAGTGAAGATAATGCTATCATTGAATATACATAGGTTGAAGGCCTGGTAATCGTATATACCCCCATCATTATTGACACTATAATCATTGTAACCAGAAGATAATACAATAATGTTTCCGCCTTTCTCCTGAGCAGATATGGCAGATCGACATAGCTTGATAGAAAGAATTCTTTCATTGTTTTCATAATCGCCATCCTCATTCCATAGACTAGTTTATTTTAACATAGCAAGTAATTCAATTCAAGAATATTCTTCAGCATTATAGATGAATTCAGCAGCTAAATATGCACAAAAAAGGGCTCCCTTTACAGGGAGCCCTTTTTACTTCCAAGACAGTTTTATAATTTTTAAGCTTTATTTCGTTACGTTTTACTCTGCAGGAGTCTGGTTAAAAACAGAGTCTGAAGTCTTTTCAACAGCAGCATCACCAACGAGAATGTACTCAACCTGGCCGTAGAACTTCTGAAGCTCAGCGCCTACATAGAACTGTGAAGAAAGAACACGTCCATTGTAAAATCCGGCCTCGATGTTATCGTTCAAGAAAGCTTCACGCTCTTCGCCCTTCTTATCACCAATAAGTTCTTTTGCCTTTGGTGTAGCAACAGCTAAACCCCAGAGCTGCATCCATGCATAGATAAGAGTTGAGAAGGCCTGCTGAAGCGGTGTAGCGTTGGCAAAGATAGTAAGAAACTTTCCATCTGCCATTGCCTTGGCAAGGTAGTCGACCGTCTCATCCATTTTAGCAACAGCCTTTGCCATGTGATCACCATACTTCTCTGCAACACCGGCAGCCTTTGCTTCTTCAATGGTCTGAGCTATTCTCTTCTTGACAACCTTGTAATTAGCCTGGTCTTTATTCATGAGAAGTTTTCTCATGGTAAGGTCCATTGACTGAATGCCGTTTGTTCCTTCATAGATGGCAAGAATCTTTGCGTCACGGGCGTACTGCTCAACAGGATAATCAGTACAGAAACCGTAGCCCCCGTAAGTCTGAATGGCGTCACCGGTTACATACCATGACTGGTCAGTGTTACCTGCTTTATTGATGGGAATAAGAAAATCGAGAAGCGCCTTTGCTTCGGCCTGCGCTTCGCCTGTTTCAACATGAGCAATGTCTGTCTGAAGTCCCAGGTAATAGGTAAGGGCTCTCATGGCTTCAACTCGTGACTTCATGGAAATCAGCATGCGCTTGACATCGGGATGCTGAATAATGGGAACACCAGCCGCGTCGGGATTCATCATCTGAGAAACATGCTTACCCTGCACACGGGTCTTGGCATACGTTGCGGCATGCATGTAGGCGGCAGAAGAAACAGACATTCCCTGGCTGCCGACATAGAGACGGGCTTCGTTCATCATCTGAAACATGATCTTCATACCCTGTCGTTCTTCACCCATGAGAACACCGTCACATTGTTTCTCATCACCAAAATTAAGGGTACAGGTTGCAGAAGCGGTAATACCCATCTTGTGCTCGATACCTGAACAGACAACATCGTTCTCTTTACCCAGTGAGCCGTCTTCTTTTATTTCAAACTTGGGCACTGCATAAATTGAAATACCCTTGGTACCCGCTGGATCGCCTTCGATTCGGGCAAGTACGGGGTGTACATTATTTTTATAATAGTTATTATCACCTGAAGAGATGAAAATTTTCTGGCCGACGATATTATAGGTTCCGTCATCATTCTTGACAGCCTTGGTCTTAAGAGCACCTACATCAGAACCGGCATCCGGTTCGGTCAGACACATTGATCCGCCCCACTCACCTGAAATCATCTTTTCAACAAGGGCGTCTTTTGCCGGAGAATCGGGCATGAACTTGGTATACATATTAAAGGCACCAACACTCAGCATGGGGTACATTGAGAAGGCCACACTGGCAGCGGTGAAATAATCAGTTGCAGCATAGTAGATACATTCAGGCATTCCCATTCCGCCGAACTCCGGATCTACTGCAAGACCCATAAAACCGGCTTCATAATAGGCATCAAGTCCGGGAAAATATTCTTCCGGAATAAAGACTTCTTTTGTGTCGGGATTATACTGAGCGTGTTTCTTGTCCGCATCAGCATTGATGGGATAGACCTGCTCAACAGCAATCGTTTCGGCAAGTTCAAGAACCTGATCAAAAGTATCTTTGTCAAAATCCTGAAATCTCTCGTACTTGGTAAGATTATCAACTTCGAACATCTCGAAAAGGATGAAACGTACATCCCGTGAATCAACTATTGGATTAACAGCCATAGTGTCCTCCTGATTTAATTGGTAAGTAAATTTCTTTTTATGCTGTAAAAGATTTTTCGCCGTGGATACGGCTCCTCTACCCTTTCGCCCTTTTCCGCTTATTTATATTTTTGCACGATATGAAAAGAACTAAAGTTAAATCAAACTATAAATTTGTATAATTTTTTGTCAAATCATTGTAAAAAAATCTGCTCCTTTTTTGAAGAACATATTAAAAAATATGTCATATTCAAATTTGAGCAAATTTTCCAATTGACGGCACAAAACCCCCTGGTAAGCTGTAAAAATAAAGGCTCAGAGCCTCATGTTCGGAGAGAAATGTGAAAAAAATTCTGCTTGTTACCGTCGCCCTTCTCGCCGCCGCCTCGTGGTTCTTAATTATGCGGGATTCCGATACGGTGACTTCCCCGGTGGGGAAAAAACATGAAGCGGTTACAGGCAGCAATAAAAAAATTGGAGAAGGAAGTAAAGGCGTTTCACGGGGCAGGCCCAAAGCGAGCCTTAAGTCTCCAGGCGCGGTTCTATCTACAGACTGTTTAAAAAAGGAAGTTACTACAGCGTGCAAAAAAACAAAGGGCGGGAAAAAGTCAACTTCCCCCACCCCTCTCTCCAGAAAATCCGGCTCCCTTGAAGAAGGAAGTTACTCCCGGCTGCCGGAATAACAATTCTATTCAATCACGTAATAGCCTGATCCAAGCCACCATGAGCCGTTGATACGCTCGAAATAGCCGACTTTTTTCATAATCTTTTTAGAAATTGGATGAAACCAGTAAAATTCAAGCCATCCTTTCCCCTTCCGTTTGAGGCGTTTGATCATTTCCTGAATAATGCGGACACCGTTCGGGTCTTTCAGGTTCCAGAGGTTTTTTCCCACCAGTGATGGATTCTCTCCATGACTGAGAACCCGGCCTCGAAAATCATAGGCATAGATGTAAAGCTCACCGCGATGAAAGAGACCGGTACTGGTTTTAAATTCCCGAAGCGCCTCCCGCTTGCCGTAAATTCTCGCAAAAGCAGCCGCTTCTTTTACAAAACAAACCAGCTGGTCCCTGGTACAGCACTCTTCACTGCCGGGTCGATAACGGGTCGTTCCCCATCCTGTTATCGAAAAGAATAAAACTATTAATATCAATACTGCTCTTGTTTTCATGTTTCGTCCCCTGTACATCTATTTGCCCTTTGGTTTGGCCAGCCGGGGCATACAATAGTCATCTATTTTCTCATTTACCGTTGAGGTAAGCCTGCTTCTCAATTTACGGCAGACTGGAATATCCCGCCAGCTTTTTTTAAAAATTCCGCCTCTCATAATTTTTTTCATGCAGTCAGCGGCTCCTTCCTTTGCATACATGAAATTACTCTCTGCCTCTAAAAGCTTATCAATTTTTTCCTGGGTCAATTCCAGGTCAAGTTCAGAGAGAAGTATCGTATTGGCGTTACGGTTATTCTGTATTTTCAAATCGGCAGTGCCCTTCATAAAATTACCATCCTGTTTCCAGTTTGAGCTGATAATCTGCCGGCAGATCAACGCCTTGTAGTAAATATCCATCATGCGGCGCTCGGTTCGTTCGATACGCGCCAGGTATTCCGCGTTCAGATTTAATATATGCTTCTTCTCATAGAGAAGCAGTTTCTCACCACTTTTATCATCTACAACATCTTCTTCAAGTTTAATATAATTCTGAAAGGCGGCATTTTCAACCCAGGGAATGACTTCCATGGTTGTAACCCGCCCTGTCATGGGACTCTGCATAGAGATAAAGGCATCTTTGATTGCCGCCTTATAGGTCTTCAGGTCATAGGCAATAAGGGTTGCCCCCTGGCTTTTTCCAAGGCCCCAGGCCTTTGTAGTAATAGTGAGCTTCTTTTTTCGCGCCATTGATTCAAAAGAATTTTTAATACTTGTTGAAGCCCCTCCCCCTGCGCCCCCCATCAAGCTGAGAAGCTGAGCGCCGAAGCCCTTAATGGCCAGCTCAAGCTGCAGTTCGAATTCCTTGTTCCGCTCAGAGCGTTCATCCATATAAGTAAAAACAGATACAAACTTTGCATTTCGCCCCAGGGAACGAACATAGTAACTTCCACAGCTGTGAAAAAATCCCGGAATATCATTATTCAGCAAGAGGGTCTTTGCGGCGTCACTCAAAAGAGATTTGCTCTCATCAACCGATGCGTAATAGGTGTCCATGTTTATCTCTACCCGCACATTGTGATAATAAAGGGTATTACCGTCTACCGTAGTAGATGAGCCGCTCAGCTTTACATTAAACATTGAGTGACTTACATCAATGCTTCCTCCCACAGAAGTTCGCCGCCGGGTACTTTTTTCTTTTTCCATGCTCTCAAAGGTATAGTCAAAGTCATAGGAAGGCTCAGTTATCTTGACATCCTTAAGGCAGGTCGACTGAAAAGTATTCGTCGAAAGAGAATAACCGCGGCCCAGGGCAGGAGTTGCCGCCAGGTCAAAAATACGGTTGTCCCTGATAATCGTCGGCCCTGCGACAAGAGAGAGGCCGCTGAAAATTATTATTCCTGCAATTGCCGGTATGAGCAGTTTCTTTACCTGTTTCATGGCGCTACTTGTTCCTGTTTTCATTGTTCTCTACCCGCTCCGCCTGATCAGCCAGCCGGGGCATACAATAGCTGTCTACGGTCTCATTGGTTGTCGAGACAAGTTTCTTCTGGATCTGCCTGCATACTTCAATCTCTCTGAAAGCTACAGTAAAGATTCCCTTTTTCATGATTTCCTTCATGCATACTGCCGCACCTGAATCACCGGAACCTTCACCGTACATAAACTTCCTTTCCCCGTCTAAAATCCCTTCTATTACGCTTTCCGAGAGATACTTGTTCAAGGTAGACAGGGTGATCGTTTTTCCGCCATTATTATTTACGACAAGCTTTTTCAAATACTCAGCCTTGAGCACTCCGCCCCTGCCGCCGGTTGTCCAGTTGCGGTCGATATGATCACGGCAGAGTTTTGCCTTGTAATAAAGATTCATCATGCTTCGATCGACCCGCTCGATCTCCGCTAAAAATTCCGCATTCATATTCAAGATCTGTTTCTTTTCATAGAGAAGAAGTTCACGGGGTTCCTGGTCTTTTTCAGCCGGTTTGACAGTTTTCTTTTCAAGCTGAATAAAGGCCTGAAACTGAGTATTTTCAACCCAGGGTACCACTTCAATGCTCTTCACCTTTCCGGTACGGGGATTCTGCATGGCGAGAAAAGCATCTTTCAGGGCCTTACGGAAGGACTCAATATCATAGGATATAAGGGTGGCCTTTTCATTTTTTCCAAGACCAAAGGCGGCAAAGGTTATAGTCAGTTTTTTCTCACCGGCTTTCTTTTTAAATTCGTAATCCATGGGCCGGGTGGTTGCCTTCTCGCCAATCGATGAGGCGATGTCCCGGGCAAAGCCGTTAATCTGCTGTTCAATGTCTCTTTCAAATTCTTCATCCTTGACCGGCTCTTTACTGGTATAAGAGAAGAGAGCGACGAAATTCGCATTGCGCCCGATTGACCTGATGTAATAGGACCCGCAACTGCTGAAAAATCCCGGTATGTCATTCTGCTGCAAAAGCCGTGCCGCCGAAGGGCTCAGCTGGGCCTGGGATTCATCAAGAGAGGCATAGTACGAATGAAGGTCAATAGTAACCATGATGCGGTGGGTATATATAACCGCTTCACCGACCTTTGCAAGGAACCGGGTCTTCCGTGATTTTTTCAACAGTTCATTAATAAAAGAAGCAGTATATGATTCAGGATTCATCTGGCTGACAATACCACCGGTCTGAGTACGCTCAATCGACTTGAAGGTATAGGTAAAGTCATATGATGGTTCGGTAAGAACCACGTTCTTCAGACAGGTCGACTGGTAGGTATTTGCAGCTACCGAATAGCCGCGCCCCAGCACGGGAGTAGAAGCCAGGTCCCGTATCCGGTCATCCTTTATTACCGTTGGCCCCCCGAAGGCGGATCCAATCAAAAGAACCATTACTCCCGCCGTCAAGAGGAAGAGCCGAAGCTGCGATATTCTATGTTTGCTTACTGTTTTCATCACTCTGTTTTATCCTCTGCCGCGCCCTTCGGCGCGGCAGAAGTCAATTGTTATTTTTCTTCAGTAGCTGCAGCGGAATCCATGGGAACGATTCCTTTCCCGAAAAGTATCGGCATGCAGTGATTCTCTACCAGTTCATCTTCAGCCTGTGCAAGCTTTTCCTGGAGTTCCATACATGATGAAATATCCCTGAAACTGACTCTGAAGATTCCCTGCTTCATGATCTGGTCCATGCAGACCGCGGCACCGGCGCCCCATTTTCCGCCGCCGTACATAAACTCACGGTGGGTCTGAAGAAGGCCCTTGATCTTTCCAGCGTTGAGGTTTGTATCAAGCTCAGTCAGCTTAATACCCGCCTTTTCGTAACGGTTATTGCGAACATACCGTGACGCGTAGTCAGCTTTATATATAAGCTTTCCTTTCTTTTTGTACTTGAACTTATTATTAATTTTTTGACGACAGAGACGGGCCTTGTAATAAATATTAAGCATATTCCGGTCAGCCCGGTCAATCTCAGCAAGAAACTCAGCATTTTCATTCATGATCTTTTTCTTTTCATAGAGGAGAAGCTTACGCTTTACCTGTTTCTTAGTCTCTTTTCCCGCCAGTTCTTCTTTAACGACATCTTCGGGACGTCCATCAAGCTTAACCAGGGCCTGGAAATCAGTATTCTCTACCCAGGGAACAACTTCGATTCGGGTAACCTTTCCAGTCTTCGGATTCTGCATTGAAAGAAAAGCATCCCGGATAGCGGACTTAAAGGTCGCAATGTCGTAAGAAATAAGAGAAGCGTTCTTGTTTTTTCCCAGTCCAAAGGCTGAGGCGGTAATGGTAAGCTTTCGTTTTTCTGTAGACTTCGAAAATGTATCTTCCTGCTCGCCGTAATTTTCTGTCTGTGCTGCATCTTCTTCCCAGGTGGTAGTACTCTTTCTGGTGGTCGAAGCTTTGCTTCGCCAGAACCAGTATCCACGATACTTGGTTTTAACTTCCGTCACAACTTTTTTTCTAAAAGATTTTATTTCAGTTTCAAGCTGGTAGACAAAATCCTTGTCCTCAGATTCGCTGACACTTTCAAACTCAAATACCGCAACAAAAACAGCGTTTCTTCCGATTGAACGAACATAGTAAGAACCGCATGAACTGAAGAATCCCGGTATGTCGTTATTATTGAGAAGCTGCGCCGCTGTATTACTGAGGGGAGACTTGCTCTCATCAACTGAAGCATAATATGAATCGAGAACGATAGTCGCCATGATTCGTTTTTTGGTAACCTGCTTTGTCTTGGTTGTCGCTTCTGTTCCCTTTTTTTTCTGTGACTCGATTTCTTTTTTCACAATATAGTTTCGAAAAGAAGTAGTCGCCAGCTTTGTAAGGGTGTTCGTTTCACTGCTGCTTTCATTAAGAAACTCATCCATTTCTTTAAAAGAATAGGTAAAGTCATAAGAAGGTTCAGTCATTACCACATCTTTCAGACAGGTCGACTGGTAGGTATTGGTGGCGATAGAATAACCGCGGCCCAGTACCGGTGTAGTCGCAAGATTTGTAATACGGTTATCCTGAATAACCGTTGGTCCGGCAATCAGGGTAACTGAAAACAGCCCCAGAACCAGAACCATAAGGCTCATGATTACTAATTGTTTTTTCATTGTTCAAACTCCTCCGTTTTTGTCTTTCATAAAAATAATATCTCAAGCGGGCCCTCATCTCCTGGCCCGTAACATCGTATTGGAAAGCCCTCGCGTTTCCGAAAAATAAATTTCGAAAACCCTTCAGCTCACCCTTAAACTTTTACTCCCCCAGTACGGGCATACAGTAATCGTTTATCATATCGTTCTCCACATCACCCATCTGTTTCTTCAGGGCCTCACATGATGCGTGGTTGCGGTAACTTACTTTAAATATCCCCTTTGACATAATATCGTTAATGCACGCTGTAGCGCCGCCGGGCTTTTGATCAGCCTTTCCCTTGCCGGGCACTTTGCCATACATAAAAATCTGTTCTCTCTCGATGAGACCATCGATAAATTCTTCTGACAACGCCTTATCGAGATCACTAAGAATCATGGTATCGCCGGTTCGGTGATTCTCAATTTTTTTGGCTGAATATTCTCCCTTCAGCTTGCCGTTGTCGCTCCAGTTCATGTCGATATTTTTACGGCAGAGACGCGCCTTGTAATACATATTCATCAGGTTTCGATCGGCCCGTTCAACCTCCATGAGAAACTCCGCATTGAGAGTAAGAACATATTTCTTTTCATAGAGGAGAAGCTTACGGGGCTTTGCTCCTTCAGTACCTTCTGCGGGAGCCTGAATTTCTTCTTCAAGTGCAACCTTTGCCTGAAACTCAGTATTTTCCACCCAGGGCACCACTTCAATACTGGAGACCTTTCCGGTACGGGGATTCTGCATTGACTTAAAGGCATCTCCAAGAGATTCCCTGAACGTATCAAGGTCATAGGCGATCAGGGTGGCCCGTTCATTTTTTCCGAGGCCGAAGGCAGCGGTGGTAATAATCAGCCGCTTGCTTTTCGCTTCAGCGTTGAACTTAACACTGTTTTTATATTCCTTTTCATTTTCGTAACTTCTCTCTGTTTTACGGCGGTAACTGCCCCAGCCCTTTTTAGTCTCAGTCGAAAAGGATTGTATCGCTGATTTCAGTTTACTCTCAAAAGAAGTATTTCGGGTTTTTTCTTTACTCCGATAGGTAAACTTCGAAATAAATCGCGCCTTCCGTCCTATAGAGCGAATATAGTAGGGACCGCAGCTGCTGAAAAATCCCGGTAAATCCTTTGATTCAAGGAGCTGAACGGCAGCGTCGCTTAACTTTGACTTCGATTCATCGACCGATGCATAATAGGAATAAAGATCGATGTTAACAAAGATATCATGATTATACCATTTTACCCCTTCAACAACCACTGACTCTGATGACCGGTCGAGGGTATTTTTTCTTGAATACGTATTGCTTGAACCGAATCCGAAGAAAGACCAGCTTCTTGATGACTTATAAGAACTGCTGGTAGACTCATTATAGCTTGAAGTCTTTTTTCTTTGTTCAGCACCTTCATCTTCGATGGATTCGAAGTAGAGCTGCATGTCGTATGACGGCTCTGTCAGGGTCACCTTTTTCAGACAAGTCGACTGAAAAGTATTCGTCCCAATAGAATATCCTCGCCCCAGTACCGGCGTTGTTGCCAGGTCAGTCACACGGTTATCCCGAATGATTGTGGGCCCGGAAAAAACATCAGTAATGGCCAAAAAACAAACCACAAGAACCACAGCCAGGGTAAACAGTAGTTTTTTCATTTTAACCTTCTCCCTTTTTATCTCTTGTATTATTATAAATTCAAAAATCTTATTCAAGGACTTTTTCAGAGTAGAGACTTTTCCATCCCACTGCTTTAATCTGAATTACCCTTCTCCATCGCCAGAATAACATCTTCTTCTGTAACGATTTTATTGCTGACCAGGTATTCACTCCACGGCTCGAGATAAATTTCCCGTACAACAGCCCTCTGGTCATTTTCCATTAAAAGTAAGGTCTTCTGCCTGTTCTTAAAAAAAGAGGCAACGGTCTTCGGCTTCAAGAGGGGATTTTCTTTTTTTCCCTTTTTCCAGAACATAAGCCTCATCAGACATGAAGACTTTTTAAGCGTATCCATTTCACTATCCATGGCCTTCATACCGGGTACCGGCTTATCACTGTATCCATAAGAATACAGTTTAATGTCCCGGTCTTTTCTTGATTTCAGTGAAAAATACCAGACCATTCCCCTGCGGGTTTTAGTCTGAGCCACATAGTGAGTCCCGTAGGTATTAAAAAAAACCTTAAGATCTTTCCTGGCAAGAGTCTCTGCCTTCTTTTTTAGTTTAAATGAAGGAAGTAATCGTGGGCCGGAACCTTCGACTTCAAAACTTCCCCGATACAGAATTCTCGAGGGAAAATCTTTCCAGAAAAGAATAATCCTGCACCAGAGGCTTTTCTTTCGCTCTCCCGCGGGAAAAAGATTTGTTTCAATAGAATGTACACTTCCTTTACCATCATCACCCAGTTCAATTGAGACCGGATCAATACTTTTTTCATTATAGATCTTTCCCTGCAGGTCCATTCCCCGGCCCGGTGTAACAACCGGGGGAAGTTTCTTAAACTGTTCGCGGTCACTATAGGCTGCCTCTGAATACCGGTAATAAACCGACGGCGCCTTTGCTGTTGGAAAAGCGGATACCACGGCAGGACTCATATTCTTCCGTATTCGTGAAAACCTGCCGGCATCAAGTGAAACCGTTGTATTCCCGCTGTAAAGAGCACGGTTCAGCCGGGTAATACTTTCAGCCAGGGGAAGACATGACGGTACCAGCAGCAGGTTTGCCCTGCCGAGTTTCCATGCCTCTTTACTGCATTTCTGCATGTTCACGTAAGTAAGAACATGCGCCTGGTTCTGCATTTCTTTGCACACCCCGCTGCAGCCCTTATCGGGCTTCTGCCTGAGGAGAATCCGGTACTCCCTTACTGATTCTCTCAACAGGCTGAGAGACTGATATATATTTTCAGGGGATGAGGCGCCGCTTTCCAGGGCTTTTTGTGAGCTGTAGAGACTTCCTGTTTTCGGCAGGGTAAGCCATCGTCTCACGCTGTATTTCTTAACGGCTCCATGGGATGACGAGATGGCGGCATCAACTGTTTCAGTAAGAAACTGTGCCAGTCCCGTCTTTTCCATTTTTCCATAGAAAAAATCCCGGGGAGCGTAGACACTTCCGGTCCTTGAATAAAGGGCATAATACAGGGGATATTTATAGCTCAGCTTTTCAAAAAGAGCTATTTGAAAGATATCACCCCTGGCTCCCGAAAGCAGATCCTTCATAATTTTTTCAAACTTCCCCTTTTTTTTCTCTGGATAATAGAGACAGAGAAAAAAATAAATTTTTGAATCAAAGGTTACGGTTTCAATGAATTCGGTACCGCATTTGTTATAAAAATCTTTCAGGTCTCCCTTTCGGATAAGTTTTTTTATATCAGACCTGAACTCAAGGCGGCTTTCATCAAGGGTCGCCACCCTGTCTTTAATGTTCACAACCATCATCAAACTGAGACTCCGGTAGCCGTAGAGATTAAATTTCTCCACACGCTTAAGATTCTCACTGACAAAATTCTGCAGCCTCCCGTCACCGTGACGGGTAAACGCTTCAGCATGCTTAAACCTGACCTCAAAGGTACCGCCTGAAGCGGTAACACTGTTTTTTTTTAAACAGTACTTTGGCCAGTATCCTGACCGTGCCGACTGCAATCCCGTACCCACCAGGGCAGTTTCGTCAAAAAGAAGCCGATTGTTTACCGCCTGCCGCCGATCAAGTTTCCACTCAAAGGACTTACACGACCAGAGAACCGACGAAAGAGCGACAAGCATCAGAAGTTTTCCCGCTGCCCGGATCAACCTTATGAAAGATGCCGGTTCAGGCAATATCCGTTTTAGTCTTAACGGGTTTCTTCTTTTTCTTTTCATCTTTCTTTTTCAGCTTTTTTTTCACAGGCTTTTTCTTTTTTTCAGGCCTCAGGTCCTGAAGGTTCACTGGCGCCCTTTTCTTTTTTATCACTTTCTTTTTAACCGGCGGAGCCTTTTTCTTTTCACCCTGCCTCATGTCTTCAAGGGTTTTGATATCCTTTTTAATATCCGGTTTCTTTGTATCTTCAGGCTTTTTATCTATCGGTTTCTTTTTGATCGGTTTATCTTTTTTAATGCCCTTGAACACGAGATGCACCGGTTTCGGCAGGCAGTACTGCTCAAGGAAACTGACATCCATATTTATCGGCTTCAGGGCGTTGACGCAGCTCGGAATAGTACGGTAATCAGCCTTGTCAAGTCCCCGCTTGTATAATTCATTGATGCATGTAAGGGCGCTTGTTTCTGATTTACTGCCGTAGAGATATTTTCTGTTTATTTCAAAAAATCGCTGAGGCGGTTTCTTGACAAAATATTTTATAAATTCCCGAAGAGAAATATAGGTAGATGGTTCATTTTCAGCAATGTGATTATAAAAAATAGTTTTATCAGGATCAAAGGAGACAACCTTCTGCTGCAGCAGGTCAGTCAGGGTTAAAACAGTGGTCTTCTCTTTTACCTTCCCCATATAATTTTTAAAAAGAGACTCGTTCGATTTATCAATATAATTACGGGTCAGCATGTTCTGGCACATGGTAGCGACATGAAACTGTTCGATTTGATAATTACTGATCCGGTTTATTTCACTGATGACCCCTGAGTTTGCCTCAAGGCGAAGCATGCGGATAAACTGCTGCCCCCCATCATTATTCTCTGTCTTTTTATCCCGCTTAACCATGAAGGCTGTCAGTTCAGGATTTTCCACCCAGGGGACAACTTCCATCTGCGTAATCAATCCTGAGTTTGGGTCCTGCATCAGTTTAACGGCATCCTGAATAGTCCGGCGAAACTGACTGATATCAACGGGAATCAGGTTTACCATATTTCCCTTTGAAAGACCGATGCCCTGGACAAAAACCCGAAGGCCCCGAAACTCCGCATCGTGCTTCAGGTTTTTCTGAGTATTCTCGCCGCCATGAAAGTTAAAAAGCCCCTTCTCAAGGCGGTTCTTAAAATCTTCATCAACAGTTACCTTCCCTTTCAAACGATACTGCAAAAGGGCATAGTAGGTGGCAAAGGTCCCGACAGAACGGACATAGTGATGACCGCAGCTGTTAAAAAATGTCACGTACTCTTTCTGTTCAAGGAGACTGCGGGCGCTTTCACTGAGGGGAGACTTGGTTTCATCGAGGGCATAGTAATAGGTATTTACCTCAACTTTAACAATCAGGTTCTGCAGCTTGTAACGCGTTTCCCCTTCCTGTTCAGCCTGTTTAAAATATTTCTGAATAAATGAATTCATCCGCGAATTCTTTATCCGGTTCTTTGAAGAGGCGGTAAGAGTTTTGAGATAGGAAGTTGACACTTCCTCTATATCATACTTAAGGTCAAATGAAGGCTTTGTCTTCTCGACTGTCTTGAGGCACATGGATTGGAGCCGGTTGGAGCGTATCGAGTAGCCGCGGCCGATACTGGGAAAACCATTAAGATGTTCCATCCGGCTGTCAGAAATAACAATGGGAGCCGACATGAGAGGAAGAGCCAGACACAACAATGCCGCAAGAAAAAAAGCAGAGGACCTGCATCCCTTCAGAAATCTTCGACGGGAACCATCCATGGTACCGCCGGTGTTATACTCCTCACCTGTATGCATAATCATGATAGAAGAAAGAGACCGGTCGGCGGCCCCTCTCTTCTGCTCCCTTTATTTAGCCGGTGTACTTTTCTTTTTAGGCTCACCGGGAGCAAGAATCGGCATACAGTGATCATCGATATTTTCATTCAGAATGGCTGCAAATTCACCCCTGATTTTTTTACAGACCGCGATACTTCGCCAGCTCTTACGGAACATTCCCGATTCGAGAAGCTCCTGGATACACTGCTGGCCGCCCTTCTTATAGAGAAAGTCTTCTTCATTTTTCAAAAGAAGATCAATTGCCTCGGGCTGCAGAGCGGTATCGAGTTCCTTTACGGTAAGGTCAGCCTGACCGGTACGCAGGTTCATCAGCTTTGCACCCTCGACCCCGGGGAGAAACTTCCCGCCCTTTTTAAAGTTGCCGTCCAGCATCTGCCGGCAAATCTTTGCCTTGTAATAAATATTCATCATGTTTCGGTCAGCCCGTTCGATTTCAGCAAGGAACTCGCTGTTCAGGTTCAGGATATGCTTCTTTTTATAGAGAAGCATCTTTTTGCCCGTTGCGGGATCCATAATCTCAACATCAAGCTTGATCAGATCCTGGAACTCGGTATTTTCGATCCAGGGAACCACTTCCATCGTTTTGACTTTTCCGGTCATGGGATTCTGCATTGAAATGAAGGCATCCTTAATGGCGGCCTTAAAGGTTTCCAGATCATACGAAATAAGAGTGGCCCCTTCATTTTTTCCCAGGCCCCATGCCATGGTGGTAATAGTCAGCTGCTTTTCACTGGCAGACATGGCCAGCTTGGTGCTGTTTTCCACATTGATTTTAGCGGTCATGGGAATCGGAATTCCACCCACGGGAACAAAGGTCTTAACCGCGGCAGAGAGGGAGGCTTCAAAAGAAGCATCTTTTTCTACGGTCTTTGTCTTATAAGTAAATATTGAAAGGAACCGGGCATTTCTTCCGAGGGACCGGATATAGTAAGAACCACAGCTGCTGAAAAATCCAGGGATATCATTATTTTTCAGAAGATTTGCCGCCGTATCACTGAGCCGGGAATTAGCTTCATCAATTGATGCATAGTAGGTATCCATGTTGATCTCAACACGAATATGATGGGAATGAAGCTGAACCTTGTCCCTGGTGTCTGCTGTTGCCGAGGCGCTAATCGACTGGGTCAACGCGTAGGTATATTCGGCATCTGCATGAGTGTGAGTCTGCAGCTCCATCATAAAATCCTTGGTCAGGGACTGAAACTTGTATTGAAAATCATAAGAAGGCTCGGTAATCTTGATGTCCTTCATGCAGAGAGACTGATAGGTATTCGTTGCCATCGTGTATCCCCTGCCGAGAGCAGGTGTATTGGCGATATCAGTTATCCTGTTATCCCTCAGTACCGTGGGTCCCGCGGAAAGTTGAATCAAGGCCCCCATTGAAATCAAGACGGTTAAAACAACAATAAGCTTTTTCATAACCCCTCTCCATGCAGGCAACATAAGCACGCCTGTCTTTTATTAAATGATTAAGTGAACATTCTCTTTATTTTGATCATCACACTCATGGGCAGAACAACAGAAAAGATAACCAAAAGCGTAAAAAGGAATCATATAATATATAATCAAAATTCAGTAAGCAAGAAAAAAAAACCTTCTCATGCTTTTTCCACAAAATATTTCCGAAACGAAAAGTTCTTCACGTGAACAAACATTTTTCCGTCCACTCTTCTCTTTTCAGCACTGATAGTACCGGGATCAATAAAGACAACGAAGCCAAAAGATCAACTTTTGGCATTATGTTACTGAGAGTTGCGTAATTGTAATTAACAAAAAAGTACCGGCAAAAACAATCAAAAGTTTACATAAACCCGATATACAGGAAACAGTAAAAAATGGTCTCAGCAGAACTGAGTTATTCCCCTTTATCGGGCCCGAGAAGCCTGACCAGTTCCTTTTCTATTTTTGGCATATCCCCGCCGGAGACAAAAAATCCATTATCCAGATAGAATGCCGGCACTCCGTCGATGCCCAGGCTGTCAGAAATCTTCTCAGCCGAAGCAACCAGGTCCTTCCCCCGCTGGCAGAGATATTTTTTTTCAGATTTCCTGGTCTTCCACTTCAGGTCATTGTACCGGGAAAAGGAAAACTTCCTGCATACCGCCTCTACGCTTTTATCTGTACCCTTTTGTCCATGGACAGAAGATAAAAGCACCTTCAGGGTTACGCCGTAACGGTCGGCGAGTTTCCTTATGTCCTCACCCGCCTTATGGCAGTAGGGACACAGCGGGTCGGTAAAGAAATATATTGTGCGCCCTGATTTTTTCTTCGGCTTATAGGTTATTGCCACAGATTTTTCAATAAGGGGGACATGCTCAGTGAATGTTTTTTTCTTTATGGTCTCAATTGTCTCAGCGGTAATTTTTTTCTGGTAGGCGTAAAGATCCCCGGCAATCATAAAATTTTCACCTGCATATACAGGTATCAGACGGCTCTTCACCCGGAGAATGACCTCACAGAGTCCATGACGCCGCTGCTTCGATTCAATGGTAAAATCTTTAAGGGGAAGATGAATTCGAATTGCCGTTTCGTTCACCGCCCCGCAGGGATCAGGAGCCGATTCACCTGCCGCGAAAATTCCCGCCGTGAGAGTGAGCACAAGAAGAGCCAAAAACTTTTTCATTGATTTTATTCCTTAAACTTCTTCTACAAAAATTAAATCTGAATCAGATATGTGAGGGCCCCACATATCCGACTCAGATAATACCATACTTTCAAGAATAGTGAGTACTATTCCTGTTTAAATGGCAACAATTTTGTTGACATCTATGGAAAATAATAATATTTATAAAAAATAAAAATTACAGCCTTTTATACCCCTGAGATAGTTGTTCCCGACAACAATATCATTTCATATAAGCAGATGGAGGAATTTATGAAAAAGCTATCCCTGTCCCTGGTAATATGCCTGACCCTGGCATCTTCAGTCACTGGTTCAGAAAAACTGCACTGCAAAAAATTTACCGGCACCTTCAAAAAATGGAATATTACCGTACTTTTCAACAGTAAGGGGAAAATGGAAATCCATACAATAAAAGGAACGGGCCTGGGACGTTTTTCATCCCTGGGCTACTACAGCTTCACAGGTAAAGAAATCGGATACTTCTACTCAAGCAGACGCCGCACCATTTTAATAAAGGGCGGCTTGATTGAGGCAACACCCTACAGTTTTGCCATTAGTGAAGACTTTTCTAAAAAGATTATTTTAAAGGAAGATTCTTCATTCAAAAAGAAATGTTCCAAAAATTAAAGATTACCTGACCTTACCAACCCAGGTAATCTTTCCCCGATACCGGGTTTTCTCAAATTCTGTGCTTTTCTTCCATTGGGAAAGCACGCGGGCCGAATCCAGGTTGACTTCCTTTAACCGCAGGCCTTTCATGTCTGCCCCTGAATTCATGATATTATCCAGATGCTTCTTCTGCCATCGGGCCCCCCGGGCGGTTATTATTGCCAGCTGCTTTTTCGTCAGCTTTGATACGGTAAAATCAGCCCCGGGTGCTTCGACAAAAACAAAACGGGCCCCCGGCATCCTGGCCCCCATCAGCTTGGCAGAAGCAAAATTTGACAAATTGACAGTGCTCCGGGAAAAACCAGCCCCAACGGCCCATACCATGGCAAAATTACTCTTATCAATTGAAGCATGGGAAAAAATAACCCCCGGCATGTAAGAATGGGAAAAATTACATTTATACACAAAGGCGTGGGAATAATCAGATCCTGTCATCGTTACCCGGGACAGGGTGCAGCCCTTCATACTGATCTTTTCACCTGACAGGCGGGACATGTCACTTCTCCTGAAGTTACAGCCGATAAATTCAGCCCTCGTCAATACAGCACCGGACAGATCAGAAAGCGAGAGATTGCACCGCGCCACTTCCCCCCTTTCAAGTTTCACCAGGGGCATATTTGAATTTTCAAAGCTGCAGTCATTAATTATGCAGTCAGAAAGATCTGTCCTGGCCATCCGTATATCTGAAAAAAGCGAATCAAAAATTACCGCCCTCTTCATGGAGGCCTGTTCAAAGCGGGCATGATTAAAATTACTTTGTTTAATTACAACCTCATCAAGGATGGCCCCGCGAAACCTGGCAAAACTTCCCTTAACCCGATAGAACCGGACCCCCTTCATGAGCGCATAATTAAAACGTGCCCCCGATACATTTCCATCGGAAAAATCCGCCCCGTCAAGGCGGCATCCGGTAAAATCTCTATCACGCAAATCCATATTGCGAAAGGAGACCCCTGAAAAATCAAGACCTCGAAAATTTTTATTGCCCCGGTAGAGTCTTTGAAAAATATCCTTTTTTGATTCTTTACTCTCAAGACCGAGAGAAGTCAAAAGGATCAGCAAAAGTACCGGTAAATTTCGATATACCATACTCATATTTCGCCTCTTTCTTCAAAAATGATATACTCAGTATTATCCAAAAATACCGATACTGTCAAGTCTCATGACAGTGAAATTGTGCCGCTGAGAGAATTTAAAATGACACTTGACATCTCCGGGAAAAAGGGCCAGATGATAGTCATCAATTATAATTACCTGAAAATTCCATGAACATAAAAAGATTTTTACAAAAATCCAACCTGTCAACAAGGCTCATGGCCCTGGCAATAATGCTGGGGGCGACCTTTTTTATTCTTCCCTTGAAAGGTAGTTTTTTCTTTCTGAAAACCACTGGTCTTGCTGCTGAAGACCTTCAGGGCGAACGGGGCCCCGAAGGTCCTAAGGGAGACAAAGGAGATAAGGGAGAGAAAGGCGATCCGGGTGAGCGGGGCCGTGAAGGCCCCCGCGGTGACAAGGGCGAGAATGGTGAAAAAGGCGACCCGGGACAGCGTGGCCCCCTCGGCCCAAAGGGTGATAAAGGCGATAAGGGTGAAAAAGGCGATCCGGGACAGCGTGGTCCCGTCGGCCCGAAGAGCGACAAAGGCGACAAGGGTGAAAAAGGCGATCCGGGACAGCGTGGTCCCGTCGGCCCAAAGGGTGACAAAGGCGACAAAGGCGAGAAAGGCGATCCGGGACAGCGTGGTCCCGTCGGCCCAAAGGGTGACAAAGGCGACAAGGGCGAGAAAGGCGACCCGGGACAGCGTGGCCCCGTCGGCCCAAAGGGCGATAAAGGCGACAAAGGCGAGAAAGGCGACCCGGGACAGCGTGGCCCCGTCGGCCCAAAGGGCGATAAAGGCGATAAGGGTGAAAAAGGCGATCCGGGACAGCGTGGTCCCCTCGGCCCAAAGGGTGATAAAGGCGATAAGGGTGAAAAAGGCGATCCGGGACAGCGTGGCCCCGTCGGCCCAAAGGGAGATAAAGGCGATAAGGGTGACAAGGGCGACACTGGACTTCGGGGGGCAATCGGACCAAAGGGCGACAAAGGCGACACGGGACTTAAGGGTGCAATCGGACCAAAGGGCGACAAAGGCAACCCGGGACTTAAGGGTGCTGTCGGACCAAAGGGTGACAAAGGCGACACGGGACTTCGAGGTGCTGTCGGACCAAAGGGCGACAAGGGCGACACGGGACTTCGAGGTGCTGTCGGACCAAAGGGCGACAAGGGCGACACGGGGCTTCGAGGTGCTGTCGGACCAAAGGGCGACAAGGGCATCTCTCCAGAAACTGCAGCTGATATCCAAAAAGCAACGAAAGACCTGCAGATCCTTTCAAAGGAGCTCGCACGCTACCACCAGAAAAACACTGAACTCGGCGAATCCCTTAAAAAATCAACCCAGCTGATTAAAGAACTGGAAAACAGAATATCAATACTGCAAAAAAGAGACCGAAGCCTGAAAAGCGACATCAATGTTAACAGAAACACGAGCCGTTTAAATAACCAGAGACTTCAGATAAATGCGGGACTCCATTTTAAAATGGAACAGGGTATCAAGGGGAACGAAATAACCAGTCGAAGAAACAAGAAAACCATCGCCGGCCTCAACAAACAGATAAGACTTTCCGGCAGTGCATTTACCACCGGAGATGCTACAATATTCGGGAGAACAACCACCGGTTCACTCACTGTAGGCGAACGCTCCCTTAAGGGAGGAGAAATTCAATCACTCCTTGTCTCAGGTATCGGTCTCGTGATAATTAAAAACAAATCAATCATCCACGGGTTTGCCGGAGGCATTGCAGGTCAGCTTATTTTTATTGTCAACGGAAGTTCTGACAGTATCCATTTCAAAAACAACTCTTTCAAGGGAAAGGAAAAAATAGCCGCCGGAGAATCTGAAGTTATACTTAAAAAAGGAAAAAGCATTCTCTTTATTTTTGACGGAAAACTATGGTACCCCGTATCTACGGGAAAGCAGTGATTACTTTTTGCGTTCTTCCTTTAAAATTGACTTGCTTCGCACCGGAACCAGCAGCGGCATACAATAATCATCAATCGTACTGTTAGTCGCGGTGACAAATTTAGCTCTTAGATTTGTGCAAACGCCGATCTGCCGCCAGTTCTTCTTAAAAAATTTATTCTTATGAAGTTTTTCAATACAGGCCTCTGCGCCCTCTGTGCCATACATAAAGCCCTCTTCTTCATCAAGAAGCTTAATAATAGAATCTTCTGTCAGCATTTTATCCAGTTCAACAAGTTTCATCTGTCGGACAGGAAATTTATGATTTATTATCAGTCGGTCTTTAAAACCGGGATAAAACTTTCCGTCTTTTTTCCAGTTATTGTCAATGGTCTGCCTGCATATTTTGGCCCTGTAATAACGATTCAGCAGCCTCCGGTCTACTCGATCTATTTCAGCAAGAAATTCACCATTCAGCTCAAGGTTATGCTTTTTCCTGTGAAGGTTCATCGCCTTGCCGGATTTTTCATCTACCGCAACCTGTTCAAGTTTTATCTGCCTTTGAAATTCAGTATTTTCAATCCAGGGGACAACTTCCATCGAAGAAACTTTTCCTGTTCTTTTATCCTGCATTGATAAAAATGCATCACGAATTGCCGCCTTATAGGTCGGCAAATCATAAGAAATCAGGGAGGCCTTTTTCTTTTTACCAAGACCAAAGGCCATGGTATCAATGGTCAGCCGCTTCACACTGGCCTTAGTGGCAAATGAACTCTCCATCCCCTGTGACACATCAAGCCCTTTAAAGATTTTAAAGGCAGAGAGCTCAGCCTTCAGTTCTGCTTCAAAACTCATATCAGCTTCGACACTGGTATCCATGTAGGTAAATACTGAAATAAACCGGGCATTTCTTCCCAGGGAACGAACATAATAGGTTCCACAGCTGCTGAAAAAACCAGCAACATCACTGGCTGCCAGCATCTCAATAGCGGCATCACTAAGCATTGACTTCGCCTCATCAACAGAAGCGTAATATGAATTCATATTGATCTCAACAAGTATCCGGTGATAATACATCTTTACCCCGCCGGAATAAGTATACGAGGCTGACAGGTCGATATTCAGCCCCAGTTCGACCGGCACTTCCGCTACAGGTACGATAACATCTAATCCCGCCATTCCCCTGGCACGTTGAGTTCCTGACGCTGATGTTGATGAACCTCCGCTGATAGAACGAAATTTATAAGTAAAATCATAGGAGGGACTGGTCATTACCACGTTCTTAATACACCTGGACTGAAAGGTATTGGTGGCTATTGTATATCCGCGGCCCAGAACCGGGGTCAGGGCAATATCATGAATTCGGTTGTCCCGGATAATTACAGGACCCGCGGAAATAATCTGCCCCGCAGAAAAAAAGAAAAAGGTTATCAGTATTATTGAATTAAACTGTTTACAATTCACATTTCCACTCCATCATGATTTAACAACAACAAACTGGTTCAGAAAAAAACTCATCCGGAAATAAATTCAAAATAATAAGAAACAGGGTACAATGCAACTATTTCTCTTGAGCCGGTTATTCACCTTCTACTGGCCGATATCCCTTTGTATAATTAAGAATAAAACGTTTTGTTAAAAGTCTGCTAAGCTGAAAACCAAACCGGGGATTCTGATAATATAACTGCTGAATTTTATCTTCATTGATATAATAAACCTCAAGATCGGTCTCCGCAACTGCCGCATCGGTCCGTTCTTTAAAAGGAGAAAAAACTCCCATTTCGCCGATTATTTCTCCCTTCGAAACAGTCAGATCAAGACCGACTATTCGTACAATTCCCTTTGCAATATAATACATCAGGTCAGCCTTGTCGCCAGCCTTAAAGATTACATCGCCCTTCTTATACTTTTTAAAGGTCATATAGGGGACAAGGGCCTCCATGGAAACATCTTCACTAGATGCCTCGTTCACATCAGCAATCAGCTTTCTCATCTGCATAAGCCGGAGAATATTCAGGGGAAAAAGAAACAAATGAAGAACAAGAACAGGAACCAGGCCACAGACAAACCCATAGATAATAAAGGCAACATTACTGGCAATAGCAAAAATTCTCAGGGGAATTATTGTCTTCATATAGAAACTTGAAGCCACAAGTAAGGACGCAAGATACCCTACCATCTCAGCCCAGCCTGAATGGCTGCCGAAACAGCTGCTAAACCAGTCAAAAAACTCCATAGATCATCTCCTTAATCTCAAAAACCACTTCAGAATGACATGAATTTTACTCTTGTCAATGACAAATAAATATGATAGTACTAAAATAGTAGCAATTCACAAAGAGGGCACGAGGCCTTTCTCATACCTTCTGATAAAGCCGTTACCAAAATTATCATGAGAAGGAAACACAGATATGAAAAGGAAGTTCATACATTTTTACAGCATATATTACTTGACATTTAAAAGTAAATAGACCCTTATTTGGACAAGCGTCCAAATATGATGGAAATAAACCTATGAAAAAAAGACTTGCAGCAATCTTAACCGCGGGAGTCATCCTGGTACTTTCCGCCCCCGCATTATTCTCAGAAGAAACCATTGTTCTTTCCAGGGCGGAACAATCAGTTAAAATTTCCGGCAAGAACCTCTCGGTATACCGTGACAGAGAGAGCATAGAAGATATTTATTCCCTGCAAAAACCGACAGCACAAGAAGAATTCAAAAATGTTAATCAAGGGGTTCCAAATTTTGGCTACAGCCGGTCAACCTGGTGGTTCCGTTTTTCGCTTCTAAAAGAAGAAGGCATATCAAAGGATATAGTTCTTTTGATACGCTATGCCCTTCTTGACCATGTAAGTCTCTTCCTTCCGGGAGAAGACGGAAAATACCGGGAGAAGCATCTTGGACAGCTGGTGGACTTTTCAGAACGGGACATCAACTATAGAAACTTTATTTTTAAACTTCCTGTTTCAGAAGGGAAAAAACATACCTGTTACCTGAAGGTTTACACAGAAGACTCTCTGACCCTGCCAATGGAAATCATGACCGGCAGCAGTCTTGCCGAAACCCTGAGCAGTGAACAGCTTGCCCTCGGCCTTCTCTACGGCTTTCTGCTGATAATGGTATTTTACAATTTCTTCCTTTACCTATCTATAAAAGAAAAAAACTATCTGTACCTTGTCTTCTACATTCTTTCTTTTCTGCTTTTTATTGTTGCGGAAAACGGTGTTGCCTATCAATACCTCTGGCCCGGGTTGCCCTGGTGGGGCAAGCATGTGACGCCTCTCTCTGTGGGTCTTGTTATTATCTGGAGTTCATTTTTTGTTAAAGCCTTCCTTAAAATTGAGAACCTGCCGAAAAAGATAGAAAAAAGCATCAGATTTTTTCTCATCGCCGGTATTGCCTGTGTCATTTTATCACTTGCTCTCCCCTACTTTTTTGGGATTATATTCGCTGTAGCCGTAATTGTGATTTATGCGCCCCTGATTATTTTTACCGGCATCCTCAGTCACCGGGCCGGGCATATTCAGGCCAGGTATTTTCTCATCGCCTGGAGCGCCCTTTCTATCGGGTCTCTTCTCTATGGCCTTAAAGCCTTTGGCCTTCTGCCTGATCATTTCATAACCCGATACGGTGTTTTAATCGGGGCATCGGCCCAGGTGCTGCTTCTCTCTATGGGACTTGCCGACCAGTTCAACCGAATGACATCTCAACTCGGCATTCTTCATAAGCAGAGCGAAAAGAAGAGCATCACCCTCCTGGGCATGGTCGGCAGTGCGGAAAGTACGGCAAAGGAACTCTTCAGCATCAGCAACGAACAGTCAGCGATAGCAAATTCTTTTTCATTGATGGCCCAGGAACAGGCGGCTCTCAGTGAAGAGATGGGAGCTACCTACGAAGAACTGGCAGCATCAAATGAAAACATCGATGACCATATGACAAAACAGGTCGAAGAAGGAGAATTGACCGGCCAAATGGCCGACCGCCTCAGGATTGTTCAAAAGGAAGTTGTTACCACCAGCACATCAGTTCTTGATGATATTAGAAACATCATATCTTCAACCGAGAATACACGGGAGAACCTCGAGGAGCTTTCAGCAATGATGAAAATCATTGATGAGGGGGGAAGGAACATCACCAGCATCATTTCCATGATCAATGACATTACCGATCAGATAAACCTGCTTTCACTTAATGCGGCAATAGAAGCGGCACGGGCAGGCGAACACGGAAGAGGTTTTGCCGTCGTGGCCGATGAAATAGGCAAACTTGCACAGCTGACTTCAGACAACTCAAAGGGCATCTCTGAACAGGTTACGAGGATATCCGGTGACATCAGCACAGGCATCAATATTATGGAAACCGCCTCTGAAGCCACTCAAAGGATAACCACACTTGTAACAGATATCGACTCGGCCATAGGGGGTGTCACCGATGCCCTTGCAAGACAGGAGGATTCAATCAACGAGGTAATCAGCCAGATACAGAGCATTAATGAATTTTCAAAAACCGTTTCAGTATCAACATCTGAGCAGAGAACCGCCATGATGGAAACGGCCGAAACCATTCAGCGGCTAACCGGAATGGCGCAGAAAATTTCTGAGAACAGCGAGGTGATTCTGACAATTACCGTGGTGCTTAACAAAAAGGCCGATGAACTCCAGGGGAGCATCGACCTTTCACAAGATGATAAAAATTAACAGCCCCGAAAGACCGGGACACTATGATTTATAAATTTCAGTACTATAGGTTTTCACCCAGTGCTTTTTTAATGTTTCCTTTGCCTTTGTGATATCATCAACCTCAATAATAACGATTGCCTCACTTCCTTTCAAAACAATAAAGGGATAGAGAGATTCAATATTCACTCCCGCTTCAGTCAGGGGTCTCAGGACAGCATTAAATCCACCGGGATGATCAGGGGTAGCAACGGCTATTACTTCTTTCGTTTCTACCTGCATCCCCTTTCCTTTAAGGATATTAAAACATCGCTCAGGATCATCAACGATAAGGTGAAGCTGAACAGGGCTTAAAACTGAAGATGCCATGATGGCCTTGATATTGATATTTTCAAATTCAAGAATTTCAGTTATTTCAAGCATTTTCCCCGGTGTATTATCAACAGCAACAGAAACTTGTGTTATCGGCATAGTAGACCTCTCTGAGAATATATAGTACTAAATATTACCTGACATCTCAACTATTTTGCTGAGTAATTATCAAAACCTGCCTGCAGCGCTATTTTGCTGATCTCAACAAGTTTTTTCTTCGACCCGAGGAGCATATCTATACTCTCAAGAACAGTCTCCATACTGAGAAACTGGAGGTGAGCTATGAGCGTTCCCAGGGCTACCATGTTTGCCGATCTGCCATTCCCCAGTTCCGTGGCTACTTCATTTGCCGCAACGGAATAAATATCCAGGTCTCCCCGGACAGGAACAGTTTCAACAAGACTTGAGTTATAAATCATCTGCCCACCGGGAAGCAGGCGGCTGATAAATTTTACAACCGAAGGGTGATTCATGGCTAAAAGTATATCGGGAGCCGAAGCAATGGGAGAGGCAATAACCTGGTCTGAGATACAAATGGTACAGTTTGCTGTTCCACCCCGCATCGCAGCACCATATTCTGGAAGATAGGTAACCTGGTAATCGGCAATCATGGCGGCATTACCCAGAATATTACCCAGGGTAAGTACACCCTGACCGCCCGAACCGGCATTTAATATTTTAACGAGCATCTATTCCTTCTCTCCTCTTTTATCTGTAAGCACTCCCAGGGGGAATTCCTTCATCATCACATCATCAACCCATTTAAACGAATCAACAGAATTCATTTTCCAGTTTGTCGGACAGGGAGACAATACTTCAACTATTGAATAACCGAGACCGTCAACCTGGGTTTGAAAGGCTGCTCTGATCGCCTTTTTGGTTTTCCTGATACCTGCCGGGTTGCTCACGGTAACACGTTCAGCATATACAACACCCGGAAAGTTCGATACAACATCCGTTATATGAAGCGGATACCCTTCAAGCTTGGCATCCCGCCCAAAGGGCGATGTTGTGGTTTTCTGATCTATCAGGGTTGTCGGGGCCATCTGCCCGCCCGTCATGCCGTATACCGCATTATTAATAAAGACAACGGTAAAATTTTCACCACGGTTTGCCGAGTGAACTGTTTCAGCGGTACCGATGGCGGAAAGGTCTCCATCACCCTGGTAGGTAAAAACAAACTTATCAGGACGAGCCCTTTTGATTCCCGTAGCCATTGCAGTACCACGGCCGTGGGCCGACTCAAGGGTATCAATATCAAAGTACTTATAGGCAAGGACCGCACAGCCTGCTGGATTAACGCAGATGGCGTGCTTGCCCAGGTCCATTTCTTCAAGAAGTTCAGCGACAATGCGGTGCACAATCCCGTGACCGCAGCCCGGGCAGTAATGCGTCACCACATCTTTTTTATAATATTTTGGCCATTCATTCAGCAGTTTCATAATTACTTTGCCTGTATTTTCTGATATTCACGATAGATGATTCGGGCAAACTCTGCGGGAGTCGGAATCACGCCGCCGGGACGGCCGAAAAATGTAACATTCCCCTCTCCCTCGAGGGCCAGCCTTACATCCTCTACCATCTGGCCGGTACTCATTTCAAAAACAATGAAATGCTTTACCCGCTGAGCCAGATCCTGGATTGCCTTTGCAGGAAAAGGCCAGAGTGATACGGGACGAAGAAGCCCCGCCTTCAGGCCGTCCTTACGTACCCTGTTCAGGGCACCTTCGGCAATTCTCGCGGTTGTGCCGTAAGCAATAACTGCGATTTCGGCGTCATCGAGCATATATTCTTCATGCTTTGTTTCATGCTTCTCGATTTCCTGGTACTTCCGGTACAGCTTCCAGTTGTGCCGTTCCATCTCATGGGGATCAAGAATCAGGGATGCCATGTAACGGCTCGGGTCATCGCCCCGGCCGGTAAGGGCCCATTCTTTGGGAGGAAGTTTACCAATTTTTTCAGGAAAAACCACAGGCTCTTTCATCTGGCCCATCATTCCGTCGCCAAGAAGCATTACCGGTGTACGGTAGCGGTCGGCAACATCAAAGGCATGGTAGGTCAGATCGGCGATTTCCTGAACTGAGTTGGGAGCAAAAACAGGCGTACGGTAATCGCCATGACCTCCACCCCTGGTAGCCTGGAAGTAATCACCCTGGGCGGGAGCAATATTTCCAAGACCCGGTCCGCCGCGCATAACATTAACGACAACCGCGGGAAGTTCAAAGCCCGCCAGAAAGGACATTCCTTCCTGTTTGAGGCTCACTCCGGGACTTGATGAAGAGGTCATAACCCTGACCCCCGTGGCGGCAGCGCCGATAACCATGTTAATGGCTGCTGTCTCGCTCTCAGACTGCACAAATACACCCCCGGCTTTTCGGAGATTCGCCGCCATATATTCTCCCAGTTCATTCTGAGGAGTGATGGGGTATCCAAAATAGCAGTGGCAGCCGGCCCTGATGGCCGCTTCACCGAAGGTATGGTTTCCGCTTATAAAGACTTTACTCACTGTAGACCTCGATGGCAACATCGGGACAGACCTGTGTACAAACCATGCAGCCGACACAGGCATCCTGATTAACCGGATCTGCGTAATTATAACCCATGGTATTCAGATTTTCAGAAGATGTGAGAACCTGCTGTTTGCAGTATTCTATACAGAGGTTGCAGCCTTTACAATACTGTTGGCGGACAACGACCTTGAATTTCTTTTTGGTCTTTGTCATTTTCTATCCCTGATTTATATTTTATTTTTTTTAAAAATACATAAAAACACTAAATATTAATGTTTTTTATGTATCTGGTCACATGTATGAAGAATACAGAATTTTTGCAACAAATTTTTTAAAGCGCCGGTTTTCTGTATCATTAATAAATATTCAGCTTTTCCACCCGACAGTGAACCTGGAGGATATTCCGTTTTCTGAAATAGATAAAAGATTTACCGTTGCCATAGGGGTAATCTATCAACCTGATCCGTCCCGTAAAAGCTCTCCCCATGGTTTTATTTTTTCCTGAATACATCAAATCTATTGTGTCATGGGTAAAAACTTTTCTGGCTATTCCCGCATGATGATGTGCTACAGTATGAAAATAAAAAACAACCAGTGGAAACTCAAAGCTCACTCCCTCACTATTTTTTCCCTTCTCGCGTTTAGTATAGAGAGAAGGAAGCAGTTCTCCAGGCTCACATACATCGCTTTTCAAGAGCAAACCACTGCTCTCTTTCTCTTCAAAAAGAAAAACCCTCCCGGGAACAAAATATCGATTTAAAATTCGAAAAGCGCTCTTCTCAAGGTTTTCAACACAGTACTGGCACTCATCAACCCTGCTCTCTCCAAGGGCCTTCAGGGCAAGCATTGGTATCTCCAGGGGAGAAGCCTTTTTCAGGGAAGTACCAGGAGAAACAATCATGATTACAACAATGAGGCTTAGGATAATCTTTTTCATATCAGCTTACCTTTACCGGAGACCTAAAGAATTTAAAAATTTATCTACTTTAGAAATATACCAGTTCCGTGATTTATAAAAACCCCGGTTATGAGAACCTGCTATAGTAATGAATTCCTTCGGTTCTCCTGCCGCGGCAAAGAGGAGTTTCCCGTGATAATACGGTATGACCTCATCATCCCGGCTGTGAATAATACAGACAGGTACCTTTACTTTTTTAATTTCATCGGTACTTCTATATTTCCCCCCTGCACCGAAGGGCCTGAGAACAGGGGATGTATGATCAGAGACAACTTTCTCGAGGGTTGAAAAAGATGATTCCATGATAAGTGCGGCGCATTTTTTACGGGCTGCAAGCTCAACGGCAACTGCTCCCCCAAGAGATCGGCCCCAGATAATAATCGATGCCAGTGTGATCATTAAGTCATCGGTTAAACATTTCCATGCCGCATCGGCGTCCCGGTATGTCTCCTTTTCGCCGGGAATCCCTCCGCTTTTTCCATAACCCGAGTAGTCAAAAATAAATACATTCAGATTCATTTCGTGGAGCATTTTAAGAGTCATAAGGCGGTGAGAGATATTCCCGCCATTGCCATGAAGAAAAAGCACCGTATACCGGGGAGCATCTGAAGGAACCCACCAGCTGTGTATACGGTTGCCGCTGCTGCTGAGAAAAAAATATTCTTTAAACTTCAAATTAATTGATGCAGGAGTATTATTAATCTTTTTAACCGGGTAATAGAGAAATGAATTGATGCAGCCCCCGGTCAAAAGAAAGACCAGTAAAACAAAAACCGGTATATATGTCTTTTTAATTCTTTTCATGTTCTACCTAAAAGTAAAGATTTCCGCTTACTGTTACATCATGAAGTATATGATCATACATTCTGACAAAATCATAGGTTGCCATAATTGATACATTGCGGGCAATAATAAAATTATGCTCCGCCCGGGCATTCAGATAAAGGGTTCTGTCACTGATCCCAAAATAACCAACCCGCCCGGAATAATGGATTTTAAGCCATCCCGAAAGCCTGTTCAAAACACCGAGAGCAAAATTTGCAGTGCCGTTTACCCAGTAATCCCGCGACGGTCCGAGATCGAGATCAACTTCTCCAATGGTATAGAGCATACTCACAAAGGGAACATTCCAGGCAAAGCCTCCTCCAATACTACCATTATACACCAGGTGTTCTTTGTTATCTGCCCCCAGTCTTTGCATAAAACCGGTTCTTATTTTCCAGGAAAGTGGGTAGAGGAGACGACTCTGGGGAACCAGACTCATCACATTAATTATATCCGCTTTCTGTAGTATAAATTTATTGTCAGTTATGCCGTACCTGAGAGCAACATCGCCGAATACTATCTGTGACCCGCGGTTGAATCCCTCTTCTGCATCAATAAGACTATGATAAGACATGCGAAGATTCAAAAGGAGAAAAGACTTATTAAGACCCGATTCATAACGATACATGTAGTGGCTTGAAAACATATACGAGTCGTGACTGCTTTCAGGAAGAGAGGGTTTCTCAATTTCGGGGTATTCCTTTTCCTGTTTCCCAAGTTTACTTCGAACCTTGAGAGAACGACGATATAGCTTTATGTAATCCTTCTTATGAATCTCTCTTTCTGTATAAGAGTAATCTATATACTCTGCAAGTAAGTCACTAATTAGAATTTTAGTATCATTCGGTACATCGATCTGAAGAATATCCTCGGGTTTTCGTTTCTTTTTTACAATATCCTTCACCAGTTTAAGGTGCTCAGGTTCAGCCATTTTTTCAAAGTAAGAAATTTTCGAAGTTTTTGAAGGCCGGTAGCGAGGGGCCTCAACCACCCCGGAGTCTACTACAGCTTTCAGAGTATCAATAGGCGTTACTGTCACACTGAGATGTTCAAAGAGACGGAGACTGGGCCTGGCCGCCTCGAGAAGAAAAAGAAGATTAAATGAACAATTCTCATCGAGGTAAAAATAGTCGGAGTGAATTTTATTCAACTCCAAAAGATGAAGTAGCATTCGGGTAATTTCTTCATGGGTAAATTTAAGGGGATATTCCCATATTTCCCTCTTGTCCATATCGCTGTATTCTTCTACCTTGTCATAATAGGGTATGATATCAAAATAACCGGGATAAAGACCAACGAGCCCCTTAAAGGCATAAAAGAATCCCTTTCCATCTGTTGCGTGGGCCTGATAATTAATAGAAAATGCAAGAAGACGGCTTTTATTCTTCCTTTCAATTATTAAAAAAGTATGCCCATACATTGAGGCGGGATTATTAATATAACCGGCGGGAAAAACAAGAGTCATTGACTTCACATCGATCTTTTTAATCGTTTCAAGATGTCTTTTCGAAGGAGGCTGAGGAAGCCGTGATTCATCAATATTTAATTTATTTTTCAACCAGGTATAACGGGCAACAAACCGTTCTGTCATGTTTTTTTCAGAGGGTATTCGCTGATCAAAAAAAATCCGAATAGTCGCCTCAAGCTCCGCGCCGGGGCTGGTTTTCCCCTCGGGTGAAAGAAAAAATTCCGGCGTGTCAATGAAACTTTTCGTGCCGAAGATGCCTTTTTTATAATGAAGAAGAATATACCAGTACCGGTCAAGGTGAAGGTTAATTTTTTTTGCCTTCTGCACCAGTGACTCGACATATTCCTTTTCTTTTCCATAAGGAGATTCTTTTGCCCCCACCTGAAGGACAGAAAAAATCAGCAGGAAAAACAGAATAAAAACAGTAGAGTATAAAAAACGGAAAGGCCGGAACACCGGCCTTTCCGCAGAATAAGATTTAAACATAGTTCTAAATAATTAGCCTTTAACTACTGTCTGAATGTTCCCAACAACAGCCTTGGCTGTAATATCATCTGATGAATAGATCTCATCAAAATTCTGCTGAAGGGTAGAAAAAAGAGCGCTTCGACTTTCTTTCTTAACTTCCATAATATCTGCCAGGGTGTTCAGATATTCACCTTTTCCCTTTGCAATATCATTAGCAAGGTTATCCATGTTACTGGCAACATATTTTTCAACTCGCTTTGAGTCGAAGACAATACCTTCGAACTGCTCACAGCCACTGGTTCCGGTAGTTACACCGTAAGTACCGGTAGATCCGTTGGTAGTTCCGGCAAATGAATGCATGGTCAGACCTGATTTATCTCCAAACCATTTTGAACCGAGACCGCAGTTTCCAAAGTTTTTTCTAACCAGTCCCTTGGAAAAAGAAACAGAAGAAAAAGCAACAACCATCGCAACTACCATGAAAATTTTAAAATACCTTGTCATAATAACCTCCAGTTAATTTTTTCAAAGACTAATACAGCAATTTTCATAAGTCAACTCCAATTTAGTATATTTTTACAATAAGCAAAAAAACTAATTGCTAAAAACACACATCTTTCAGGTATATTCTATTCAAAGACAAAAAGACAGGGGGAAAGGAAGCATGGAAGAAGCAGTACTCTTTTCAGTAGAAAATCAAACCGGTATCATCACCCTCAACAGGCCCGAGCGGCGCAATGCCATGAACAAAGCACTCATCACAGGACTCTATGATGCCCTCGAGGAAGTTACCGGCAATGACACCATACGCTGCGCAATAATTACCGGGAACGGCCCTTCTTTCTGTTCAGGGATAGACCTTTCCGTTCTGGGAAAAGAAAATATTTTCGACCCACGGGGAGACGGAAAAGATCTCCCTGATTTTTTCATCAACTGCCCGAAACCGATAATTGGCGCGGTTAACGGCCACGCTATAACCGGTGGTTTTGAGATCGCCCTCAACTGTGATTTTCTCATAGCCTCTGAAGAGGCTTCCTTTGCCGACACCCATGCGAAAGTCGGTATTCACCCCGGCTGGGGAATGACCCAACTCCTCCAACAGGCGGTAGGCCAGCGGATGGCTAAACAACTTTCCTGTACCGGACAATTTTTAAGCGCCCGTGACGCCCTTCAGTGCGGCCTGGTCAATGAAGTACTACCACAGCAGGACCTGATGCCCCGGGCAATTGAAATCTGCCGGCAGATATGTGAAACAAAAGAAGACCTTCTTCCGGTAATCATGGGACTCATCAACAAAAGAAACAGCGGCACCCTTAAAGAATCCTATGACCATGAACGAAAAGAATTCAGGAAATTTGTAGCCCGACATATGGGGTAATCAATTATGAGTACAGGCGAAAAAAAAGTACATAAAATCCTCAGGGGCGCGGCAAGCATAAAGAAAAAACTCCCCCCCCTGAACCTCAGCGCGCGGACAACCATATCATTTTTTGTCTTCGGTATCGTCATAGGCTATTTCAGTTTCATTATCTTCATCATGATGGCCACACGGAACTACGTGCACCTCGCATCAGAAACCATGTTTCACAATTTTGAAAACCTCTACGCCTCGTCAAATCCCGATGTTGTGTTAAAAATGATTGAAGATCCGAATGCCCGGGTCATCAAAGAGGCAAAACGAATCAGAAACGCCGCCTCAAGGTTTCATGAGATCAAGGCGGTTGACTTTCTGTACCGAAAAAATACCAAAAGCCCATGGAACATCATTTACGGTTCAGCAACCGGCTGGAAATCAGAAAACAGAAAATCAGTTATCTCGTCAAAAAAAACAGAAGATCTCAACCAGACTCTGAAAAGAAAACTTGTATCCTCATCACACCTGTTCTTCGGAAGAAAAAACACCATTACCCTTTACATGGATATTACAAGAAAGATCGACCGGCACCGGTATGTTCTTGCCGTAACCATCGATCGCCAGGGAATTCTGCAGATATTCAAAAACCATGTGAGCCAGTTTTTACTTTTCAGTACCTTTCTCTTTTTCTCTTCGATACTCCTGGGTAAAATATTCACCTACTTTCTAGTCAAACCGATCAAACAGCTTTCTACCGCCTCAACACTGATAGCCGCGGGAGATATCAGCCAGCGCTTCAGGCTCGAGCGGAGCGATGAAATAGGTGTTCTCGCTGACGCCCTCGATCTCATGGCCGGAAACCTGGAAAAGCATATTAATGAAATCGAACGCCGCATGCAGGCCATGGAAACCATGAACCTTATTGACAAAACGGTACTTTCATCTATTTCACGAAATGATCTCCTTGAAAAAGTTGTCAGTATTGTCTCAAACCTTTTTACCGACACAGGAATCATCATGACTCTTTACAACAGGGAGAAGAAAGGTTTTGACATACTTACCTTCAACGATTATGATATGGACCTCATCCTTGAAAAAAATCCCCATATATCAGAAAACAAACTATCTGAGGAGGCCCTCAGGCTCATCCGCTCCAGGGGACAGATGCAGGCCTCGCAGCTGAACAACTACCTTCTCGAAGACTTAAATCCCATTGCTACATCAAAAATCGGCTATATTCTCAATGTCCCCATTCACATTTCTGAAGAATACCTCGGTTCACTGGTCCTGGGAAAAAGGACCGATTCACGGTTTACCAATGAAGAGATTGAAACCGCAGCAATGCTTGCCGACCAGGTAGGCGTGGCCCTTGAAAGCGTGCGCACCTTTGAAGAGAAAGAAAACATACTGCTCGGTATACTCATGGCGCTTACCCGGGCAATTGACGCAAAATCACAATGGACTGCAGGTCACAGTGAACGGGTTGCCCGCTATGCCGAGCAGATAGCTTCGCGGAAAAAACTCTCTGAGTCCCGAGTCAGGGATGTCACTATTTCCGCCCTGCTCCATGACATTGGGAAAATTTCAGTACCTGAAGCAATTCTCGACAAGCCCGAAAGGCTCACCGATGCTGAGTTTGAAAAAATAAAAAGGCACCCGGAAGAAGGAGCCACAATAATAGAAAAAATCAACGCCTACGATAGAATGCTTCCCGGTATCCTCTACCATCATGAGCGGTGGGATGGAACCGGTTATCCATTCGGGCTCCGTGACAACCAGATTCCCCTGATCAGCCGGATCATTTCCATTGCGGATGTTTACGATGCCATAACCGACGACCGTCCCTACCGAAAAGGTATGGCTGAAAGTGACGCAATTGCTTTTTTAAATGAAAACCGAAAAAAACTGTTTGACCCTGAGCTTGTTGATATTTTTATTCATATTCTTAAAGAAGAAAAGGAATAGAAAATTATTCAAAAAAAATTCCAGAGAGGATATGTGCGGCCCCCTGCGGGGGCCGTACATATCCTCTCTGGAATCAAATTTAAAAAAGGGAAGAGGAAGATATAATGAAAGCACCAGATATGCGGGCGGGAGATTTCACCTGCCTTCTCTGCGGATCAAAACTTGAATTAAAACTTGAGGAACTCATCATCGGCAACAATAAGGGAGAATGCCCCATGTGCTCAGAGCCCTTTACGATGAATGTCACCGAAACTGAAATGGAAGAACTCATCAAGGCGGAAAAAGCCTTTTCAGGAAAATAATTTACGAATTAAAACGCTTTTTCAAACAGGTCATAGCCTCTGCGGGGTCAGAAACTACAATTCTCGCCCCCCCCAGAACATCGAGAAAACCGACTTCATTAAGATAACGGGGAACAATATGCTGATGCAGATGGGGAATACTCGCACCGCTTCCCTCACCGATATTATAGCCGATGTTATAACCAGAAGGAGCAAATTCTTCATCTAAAATGTGACACGCCCTGGCGAGAAGCTCATGCATTGCTGCCGCTTCAGCACTTGTCAATTCAGTAATGTGCTGTATGTGCCGCAGGGGGAAAATCATCAGGTGTCCCGGGTTAAAGGGATAAAGATTTGCAGAAACCATCACCAGATCATTTCTGAATACTTCGAGGCTTTCTATCTTTTGTGAGCGGTCACGAATCGCGCAGAGGATACATTCCACATCGGGCTTATCCCCTTTTACATAATCAAGCTTTTCTGTATTAAAAAGATAATCCCTCAATACTACTCCCCTGTTTCTTCGTAGGCGACGCCAACTTTGTTTCTCCGTAAATACATAAAAACAGAATAACCGAGGATACTGAGAATAACCAGCGCGCCAAAGGAAATCATCATCAGGTACAGAAGCTCAAGACGCCTGGTATACGCAACCTGGGCCGTGGTTTCCCTGAGAAGAGTTTCGCTGTTTAATTCTGCCAGACCTACAAGCCTTTTCTTCTGAGCATAATCTTCGATCTTCTTTATTTCTTCAACCAGACCATCAAGCTTCTGAAGCTGGGCAGGAAGGTTTTTCAGTTCTATATTCTTTTCCAGAAGAAGCTTTACATGGATATCAATCTGTTTTCGTGAAGTTTCAATTCGTGAAAAATCGACCTTCCCTTTTTCACCTGCAGGCTCCTGGGAATATAAAGATGCTGCGGTCAACAGTAAGGCGGCCAGAAAAACAACACTTCTTTTCATCACGAATCCTCCCTTTAAAACAAAACAATCCCGAAACGGGGAAGCAGATACCAGGCTGTATTCAGAAGAATGCAGCCGTAGACACCGGCGATATAATCATCTATCATAATCCCAAGGCCGCCGCGAAGATCCTGAAGCTTTCCAGCGGGCCAGGGCTTAACAATATCAAGAATACGAAAAAGAATAAAACCGGCCACGGCCAGTTTCCAATTGAAAGGAAGAAAAAGCATTGTAATCCAGTAGCCCATCATTTCATCAAGGACAACTTCCTGGGCATCCTTGACACTAAAGAATTCTTCTCCCGCGTCACCGAGCCAGATGGCGGGGAAAAGAAGAAAAGCGACAAGAAGAATGTTGACCAGGATAATGTACTCCTGCCCAAAAGTAAGATAAAAAAGAATATAACATGCCATACCGACAAGAGTTCCGGCGGTTCCGGGGGCAACGGGAGAATAACCGGAATAAAAACCGGTAAAAAGAAATTCTTTAATTTTCACAATTTTGTTCATCCGATAAATTTTTTTCAGGAAAAAAGAGCTGCCAGTTCGTAAAGAGATAACGGACCCCTGAGAGGGCTGTCAGAATTGTAACCGACAGCATAATCCAGTAGGAAAGCAGCTCATGGGATTCATAGATATGACTTTTCTTTGCAACATAGACAAGGATAATCATTATAATTCCTATCATCTGAAAAGCGGTCTTAAACTTTCCAAAGCGGCTGGTGCGAAGGGGCTTGCCTCTTTTCATTGCAAGCATTCTCATTACAGTAATGAGAACATCCCTGCCGACGATAACAATAATCATCCAGAGGTCAAATATTTCAAGACCGGGATCAATTACAATAAGAGCGACAAGTGAAGAAATCACCAGTAGTTTATCAGCAAGGGGATCAATGAATTCCCCGAATTCAGAAGCCTGGTTCAGCTTGCGCGCTGTCCAGCCGTCAAGAAAATCCGTAAAGGCGGCAATGGCAAAAATAATGAGAGCACCAATCCAGCCAGTGACGGTCTTCAGATATAAGAAATAGATAATAACCGGCACAAGTATAACCCGAAGATATGAGAAGAAATTGGGCAAATTAAATTTAGCAGATGAAAGCTTCAAGAGACTTCTCCAATCAGGTCATATTCAACAGCATCGGTGACCGTAGCTGTCACTATCGAGTTAACCCTTAAGGCAGAACCGGTCAAGTAAAAAACACCATCAACCTCGGGGGCGTCAAATTCTGTTCTGCCGACCCAGGTATTTTCATCAATCTGTTCTTCTATCAGCACCGTGACCTCTGAGCCGATCATGGCCATAAGCCGATTTTCAGAAATCTTCTGTTGAAGGGCCATCAACCGTTCATATCGTTTTTTTGCCCGTGAAGGAGACACCTGACCATCCATAAGGGCCGCGGGGGTATCTTCCTCGGGGGAAAAGGGAAAGGCCCCCACACGGTCAAGCTTCATCTCGGAGAGAAAAGCGAGGAGCTCTTTAAAATCCCTGCCTGTTTCTCCCGGGTAGCCGGTCATAAAGGTAGAGCGAATACAGATCCCCGGTACCCTGGAGCGCAGCTCCCTGACCAGATCACGGTAGCGGTCATAACTTCCTTCCCTTCCCATTGACCTGAGTATATCGGTGCTGACATGCTGAAAAGGAAGATCAATATATGGCACCACCTTGTCAATAGATCCGATGGCTTCAATTATTTCCGGGGTTACATGATCGGGATGACAGTAAAGAATCCGTATCCACTCGACTCCCGGCACCTCAGAGACCATGCCCATAAGCTCAGGCAGTCCCGTGTCTCCACTCTGGTAGAGGGACGTATCCTGACTGATGAGATTGATCTCCCGAGCCCCGTCAGCAGCGGCGCGTTTTACATCTTCGAGAATATCTTCGGGCCGAAAGCACTTTAAGGGACCGCGAATAAGAGGGATGGCGCAGTATGAACAGTTATTAGAACAGCCTTCAGAAATCTTTATATACCGGTACGCGAGTCCCCTGATAAGGGGTACCTGGTCATGCTTCATGGCACTATCGAGGGTTATATCAAATCTATGAGCCAGGGCGGGAATAAATTCTTCATCAAGAAGGCCGTAGAGTAAATCTACTTCAGGCATGTCAGCGGCAAGGTCATCAAAATAACGCTTCGAGAGGCATCCGGTAACGGCAACACGGCGGGGAAAGGAAGTTTTGACATCCCGGTTCTCTTTTATAGCAAGGGCATCAAGGATTACCGATATCGATTCTTCCTTTGCCGGGGTGATAAAACCACAGGTATTAATAATGAGGATATCAGCTGATTCGGTGTCTTCGGCGGTGGAAAAACCGGCACTGACGAGCCCCCCCTGAAGCTTTTCAGCATCAACCTGGTTCTTCGAACAGCCAAGGGAAATGATGCTGAAAGAGATGTCAGTGGAGTGATACACTCTACCAGTCTTTAACAATGATATCGTAACGATTCGGGTTCGTTATATCCTTTTTCCAGGTTATGACCTTGTTGGCCACCTGCCCCGCCTTGCCGAAAATATAGTCCTTTCCATTAATCCGCGCCTTCATGCCGCCGGCGTTGCCCACCTTCACCTGAATCGTTTCAGAGGCTTCCCAGCGCTCCCGGGTACCGACAGCGACGAATCCGCGCTTGACCTTATTCCCGTCAAGGTAGACCTCAAGGAAGGACTTCTGAGTAAACTGGGCTTCAAATATTATTTTTAGGCTTTTTCGGCTCTGAGCAACAACACTGGTAGTATCCTGTTCTTCACGTTCAGGTTTTTTGCCCGCCAGGTCACCCTCTTCTTCGAGAAGGTTTTTTCCCAGGTCTATGAGAATCTTTGCCCGGTTCGGCGTGAGCCCCTTCAGTGTAGTGTTTATCTCCCGGGGACTCCCTTCAACAGGCATCAGGATTGTTTTCCCCATTTCGATGGGAATCGGTTTATTCCCGGGGAGAATTTCAAGCTCAATGGATTTTTCTTCGATCTTTTTCAGAAAAAAGACAACTTCCTTTTTCCCTACAAGGAATTGAACCGCTTCATTTTTATAGAGAAGAATAAATCCCCGGCCGTTATGAAGCTGCAGGGGACGTATCTTTTCGATGCTGGTTCCCTTTTGCCGGGCATTATACTGATCCCGTATATTCTCAATAGAGTTTCCGCCGGTAATATCAACACCGGGGGTTATTATAGACTTAATTCCCCAGATTATCAACAGAACAACGACGACAATCATGGAAGTAAAAAGCACATTTCGGTACCGCCCTGCAAAACCGGTCAAAAGCGATGAAAGGGGCTCCCGTGTCGGCCTGGTCAGTTCTTCGAGGGGTGTAACGCTTTCACCGATACGATGCCCCCGGTAGGCCTGGATCATCTCTTCAGCATCAAGCTTCAGATATTCAGCATAGGACCGGAGAAAACCGATCAGGTACGTCTCGCTGGGAAACTTGTCAAAATCCTCTTCTTCGAGGGCTTCTATATATATAGGGGTTATATTTGTATCTTTAACAACATCCCTGACTGTAATCTTCTTTGCTTCACGTGCCGAGCGAAGCTTTTCTCCAATACTTTCCACTGTTATTCCTCTGATATCATTGGATTTTTAATTACCCGGGCCCGGGCGGGAACATCAAATTTAAAAAGACCATTAGGTAAATTTATATTTGTCTTTATGTCTGAAAAGGTAATTACGATTTTTTTACCCGAAGAGGTTTCCCCCTTCGCCTTCCGGATCATGAAATCCTCAGATATCCAGAGACGGAGTGTTCGGTAACCGCTGCGGCTCTCCTTCTGCTTCAGGTAAAGAGTGTACATCTTAGAGCCGTCTTTCTGAACTTCAGGCTGCTCTTTGCCGGCAAAGCGGTAATGGTACTTTGAAAAGAGGCGCTTAAGGCCGGTTTTAGTACCCGTAGAGAAGATGCCCCCGTCTCCCTTTAAATCCTGTTCGGCAACTACATTCATGGAAGGGATATATATCCACATCATTTTGCCGTTAGAAATAATTTTTTGCCCCTGGGGAGAATAAAACTGAAGCAGAAGGCGATTCGAAGCCTTATACTTAATGACGCCCCGCTGGGTCTTCTTTTTTCCAAGCTTTTCACTTACTATGGTAAAGGAGGCCTGGTAAGTTTCAAGCTCTCCAAAGCGTTTCTTGATTTTAGTGACGATATCACTGACTGTAACGAAATCAAATTTATAGGCTTCAAGAGAAATGCCTGAGAAAAAGATCGTCAACAACAGTAATGGAACAGCTACTCTGTATTTTTTCATGTAAACCTGCAGATCTGTACTCTGGTTTTTTTAGTGGCGAAGAAATATCTGACCACGCGCATGCGCTTTGCAGACAATCTAAACATGAGCAGGCAAAAAGTCAATTCTAAAAACAGCCCCTGCCCCTTTATACTTTAAATTAAATACACAAATCAAAAAATTCGCATCATTCCACCGAAGGGCCGGCTTTTCCTTCCCTCTCTCAAAAACCTTACAAATATTTAATATTACCCCGATTAAAATGCTGGACAAAAAGGGAAGAAGTTATACCTTTGTTTTATAGCTTACCATATATAAATAAATTCAGGAACCACTATGAAAACTATTTTCATCAGCAGCGACAGTCTCGGAAGTCATGACCTGACCCGCGATGATGATTTCCTCATTCTTTTGAATGAATATAATATAATGGAATCTCCGGTGATTTACTTTTCAGCCGGTGACGCCAAAATTAAAGAAATACTGATAAAAAAAGATCCGACCTTTTCAGTCTAACCTTCCGGTCCGCCTTTTGCCGGAGGTTGCCGATCTGCAGCAAATTTTCCCTGCATCCTGTTGCCTTAACAGAGGAAAACCTTAAACACCAGTGATTTTCATGAGTCTTCAGAATTCATACTACATCATACGGCACGGCGAAAGTGAAGCCAATGTTTCAGGGCTTATTGTAAGCAGTCCCGAAACTGGTATTTCCAGCTACGGGCTGACTGAAAAAGGGAAAGCCATGGTTGAGAAGTCAGTTACGGCTGCCGCCTTTACTTCCCCTGTATCAAAAATCATTTCTTCTGACTTCAAACGGGCCCTTGAGACGGCCCGCATTGCCGCAGGGCTTCTCGGCATCAGTAAACCTGAAGAAAACTTCCTTCTCAGAGAACGCTTTTTCGGTGACCTCGAAGGGAAGAGCAGCGATGCCTATCCCCGGGTATGGGAACAGGACCAGAAAAATCCCTATAACAATAACCAGGGCGTCGAATCTCCCCGACAGCTGGCGGCACGCATCACCACCCTCTTTCGCCGCCTTGAAAATACTTTCACCGGGGAAGTAATTCTCCTGGTAAGTCACGGAGATACCCTCCAGATAATGCAGACCATCACCTCGGGCGGCGAGGCCCATCATCACCGCAGATTAGAACATTTAAATCCGGGAGAGCTTCGGCCCCTCAAAATATCAGACACGTTCATCGCAAAAATCAAGGAGTCGTCATGACACAATCACCATGGTTTCCCTTCTTTTACCAGTACATCATCGGAGGAATCGTCTTTTTTACGGCACTCGCCATTGCCATTAAAAAGAAAAGTCTCAAGCTTTCCTTTAAAGATGACCGGGCCACCCTCTTTCAGCTTCTTGCGGGATTTGTCTTTTATCTGGTCCTCCACGGGGCGATGATCATTTTTGCGGGGGTTTCCAATGCTTAAGGGTTCAACTATAGATATCGTTGTCATTGTTGTATATTTTATCGCCATTCTCGGATTCGGCACCTGGTTCGGCCGCTACGTCACCACGACGAAAGACTTCTTCTTCGGGGGACAGCGCTTCAGCTGGTGGCTCATCGCCATGAGCTGTATTGCCACGGTTGTGGGCTCTTACAGCTTCATCAAGTACTCTACTGCGGGTTTTCGCTACGGGTTCTCGGCGACCATGTCATATACCAACGACTGGTTTATTGTTCCTTTATTTGTTCTCGGGTGGCTTCCTATTATATACTTTTCAAAGGTCACCTCGATTCCTGAATATTTTGAGCGCCGCTTTGATAAAAAGACCCGCATTGCCGGAGTGGTGATTCTTCTCATCTACCTGACCGGTTATATCGGCATCAATCTCTATACCATCGGCGTCGCCTTTAACTCAATGCTCGGCTGGGACATCATGACCACCGCCATTGTCATATCGATCATCTGCGCCGTCTACATGCACGCCGGGGGCCAGACATCAGTCATCATGACAGACCTGGCCCAGAGCGGCATTCTGCTCATTGCCGGGGTGGTGGTCTTTGTCCTGGGGATCAATTACATCGGAGGCTTTGATATCTTCTGGAAGAGCCTCGACAGCTCTTTTAAACTTCCTTTTTCAAACTTCAACACACCGCCCCGCTTCAGTCACGTCGGCATATTCTGGCAGGACGGCCTCTCGAATACCGCTGCCTTTTATTTCATGAACCAGGGAGTCATCATGCGTTTCATGAGCGTCAAGTCTCCCCGGGAAGGAAAGAAGGCCATCCTGATGGTGGTTCTGGTCTTTATGCCCCTCACCGCCTTCGCGGTATCTAACGCCGGGTGGCTCGGGCGCTCAATGGTAAACCTCGGCATGATATCACAAAATGTCAACCCGGACCATATATTCGTTGAGGTGGCAAATCTCATCGCCGTACCGGGGGTCTTCGGCTTTCTCATGGCGGCGCTCACTGCTGCGCTGATGTCCACGGTAGACACCCTGATCAATGCCGTCTCGGCCATTACGGTTAATGATATTGTGAAGGAAGTCAAACCGAACCAGGAAGACGCCTACTACCTGAAGTGGGCACGTCTCGTCGCCATACTTGCCGCTGGCCTGGGACTTGCAATGGTTCCGATATTTGAAGGCTTTAAATCAATTTATGTTGCCCACGGTGCCTTTACCGCCGCCATTACGCCGCCGATGATTGTCACTATACTTCTTGCTGCCTTCTGGAAACGCTTTAACGCCCCGGGGGCCTTTGCCACCATCGTGGGGGGAAGTATCATGATCGCCCTTTCGATAAAATTCACGTTTCTCATTGCGCCCTTTGACCACGGCGTGGCGATCGAAGGCTATAAGTACATGCGCGCCTTATACGGCCTGGTGGTCTGCGGCGCCTTCGGCATCATCACCACGTACCTGACCGCCGCTCCACCGGAGAAAAAAACCACCGGCCTGGTGGTCGATTCAATCGACGCGGCAAAGCGGGCTTTTAAGGGCACCGGCGAACCGAATGACCATATAAAAGGTAAAAAAGCAACCCTCACCATCCATGTTGAAAACATAGAAGGTGTACGGGTCAGCCAAAAAATAATGGACCGTCTTAAGGCAAATATTGGCGATATCATTTATCTTGCAGATTCCCGCTGGTGGTTCGGAGGGCTTCGTTCAGTTAAGCTTGTTGCCGGCGAGCCCCACAGCGAACAGGACCGGGTGGTTATTCTTTCAGCCGCGTCTCTCGAAGAGGGAAATCTTGACCCGGCGCGATTGCTGAGGGCTGAAAAGATTATTTAAAAAATTATGCCCCGTCTTTTTCAATAGCCCGGGGGTTAAACCCCGGGCTATTGAAAAAGACGGGGCTTGACATACAGTAATCTACGCTGTCACATACCGGCCCACAAAAGAGAATAGCGAACTGACTCCCGGTAACTTCCAGATTATACTATCAGCAAAAGGTACCGGTCACGCAGGGCTTTTAAAAAATTTTATTACATGACCATCTGTGAGCCAAAGAAAAAACCATTCTTTTTAAAACGACAGTAAGATTCATGAAGATAGCGCCAGAATGCAATTTTGCTATCTTTATTGACAATACATCTGTCCTGGAGAGGATGTTGCTCTCTGATGGGACAAAAATACTTTTCAGGTTAAAAACTTTATGGTCAATCTATCATTACTTCAATTACAGAAACAGACTCATCTTTTCCCCTGATACTTACTAAACCGATTTTTTTGCACTTATACCTTTCCTGATCCTTTAATCTTCGAAAAGTATCATTACTGATAATTATACCGGAATCATATTTTTTATTTAAACCTTCCAGCCTTGAGGCAATATTTACAGAATCAGAAATAACAGTTGTTTCAATCCTGTTTTTCTCTCCAATTGTCCCCAGCATCATATCTCCGGAGTGAATTCCAATACCAATTTCAACAGGAACATCCTGGCACATAATGCGCAGTTTGTTAAATTCTTTTAACTGTCTGTGCATATCTATTGCGGCATTCACAGCATCATCTGCTGAAAGTGGAAACAAGGCCATAATCGCGTCACCAATATATTTATCGATAAAGCCATTGTTCTTTCTTATTACCGGGCCTATACTGTTTAAATATGAATTCAAAAAATCAATATTCTCCTGTGGGGTTAACTGCTCTGATATTTTTGTAAAGGAACGAATATCTGAAAAAAGTATGGTCATCTCTTTCATTGTCTGATCGCCCAACTCAACATCAGCAATACCTTCCCGGTTAAGATATTGCAAAAACTCCTTTGGCACAAAACGAGAGAAGGATTCGGCCATCCCTGTCTGTGTAGCCAGCGCCTCTTTTTGATTTTCATCATTTTCTTCCTTCATCAAATTTATACGGTCACCAAGACCAAGAGAGAGAAGAATCACTTCAAGGGCAGCCCCGACCTGTATAGAATAGGAAGTAAAATAATTGTTTGGCAGGATTCCAGATACTTTCAGGATATATATAATTGAGCCTGTTATCAAAAAAGTCCATGCAATAATAAAAAATTTTGCAGGTCTGTATCCTTTCATTGCACTTATTGTTCCGGCAATGAGACTTGTAACAGCTGAAGCAACAACCAGTATATTAACTATCATTATACTGGATGCATAACTGATAAAGAATGAAATGATGATTATTATCGGAAAGGAAATTTTTAAAACCGACAGTACTTTATCAAGCATGTAAGTATTTGTTTTCGTATCCAGAAATGACTGCACAAACTGGATAATACTGACAAGCATTACAGCATTAACTATATGAACATAATGATTACTCAGTGAATCTGGAAATATGGATTCATGAGCCAGGCCATTCTGCGTTAACTGGCCAAAACTGTATGCAACGATAAATATAACATAATACAAATATGACTTGTCCCTTATGGAGAGAAACAGCAGAAAGTTATATAATGCCATAACCAGCAGAATTCCATAAAAAATCCCAAAAATGAATTGCTCTCTATGGTCCTTTTCCTGAAATGAAGTGGTTGACCATATTGTCAACGGAATCTCTACCCTGGCGGCACTTTCAAACCTGAAATAATATGTTTTTATATCTCCTTTTGATATTGATATGTTAAACACAAAATTCCTGTGCTGAACTTCTCTTTGAGAAAAGGGCAGTGAATAGCCATATTTTTTTTCAAGATACCCGCCATTTGCTTGAGGAACGAAAAAGCTGATCTTATCCATTAAAGGGAAGTCAAGCTCCAGTAGCAAATCCGGAATTTTTTCAGAGTCTGCCTGCAGTCTGAATCTTACCCAGTATACTGAACCCGAAAATCCATAACCTGGTGACTTTTCATTACTTCTTATAAATTTTTCAGAGGCCCCACCCTCTGTTACATCCTCTACTGTCCATTTTTTCTCTTCATCTTCAAGTATTTCCAGATAAGTCCCAATAGGAATCCTGTTGATGTCATCTCCAATTATTACAGCCTCAATAGCAGACACTGCATGCGGAAACAGAGCAAACACAGATAAGGCAACAACTATATGAAATAAAATCTTTTTGATCATAACTGTACTTTTTGTATCTATTCAGCTTTAAACTTAGGTTATGCCGGTCTCTAGCTGCAGGGAATCTGATATTTTAAGGATATTTAGAAATTATTCGACTAAGCTCTTTAATTTCTAAATTACTTTTAAAGCATGTAGAAACTCATAGTTAAAGGAATCCTATTCCATCGCTGAGTCCTAAAAAAAACCGCAAAAGATTCCCAGAAAATACACCTCTTACTTAACTGAAAAAAAAACCATTACATAAATGCAGTCAAGTTCTTTTCAACTCAAACTTTAACACTTTTCATTTCAGGAAAGAAAATAAACATGAAACTCATGGACAAACTAAAATCAAGAATGCTACGTATGACAAAATTACCGACACTTTTTGCTGTAAAAGCAAAAAGTGTAAAGTAGAAAGGAACAAGTAAGCTTTTGCATTATATATTAAGAATGCAAAGTCATGCCACCATTTGAATTCACACAATCCATATTTAATTATCACGATTTAAAAACACTTCCCGTTTACTACGAAAATCTTAATTTTATTTTACAATTTTTCTTTAAGCAGTGTTTTTACTTAATTATACATTCTTAAATCAGGAAATAATATGAAAAACCATTGGATAAAAACCTTCAGCCTAATTTTGATACTACTTATGACAAGTATTTCCTTTGCGCAACGAAGACCCGGTGGACTGCCAAATAATCAAGGGGGTCCAAATAACGCAGTCTACAGACAAGTTGCTAATTTAATTGCCCAGGCCAACAGGGCCAAAGCAACGGCAGATACATACTACAGAAATCCCGGTCGGGACAAACGATATGACAATTTTTTTATCGAAGGAACAAAAAAGCTCAGCAAAGCTAACCGCTTACGAAGAAGCAATACTAACGAGGCTACTATATTAGCCATTGCAGCAAAGAACAAATTTACGAGATATGCTTCAATAATGGACAGACAGCCTGCAGGTACACATAGCGCCGCTGTTTTAAAAGTAGCAGAAGCTCATAAATTAAGATTAGCGGCAGATAAAGTACGTCAGACTTCTCAAAAATATCAGAAGGTGCTGAGATTTGCGATGAAGCATTATAATTCAGCAATGAATTATCTCAATCGCGGCGGTGACCTTAATGATAAACAGGCTGTAAGAAATGCTGATAAAGCGATTCGATTATTTAAACTATATTTACGAAAAAACGGGTATCGCAACCTGTAGCAATAAAAATTTTCTCTAAAACCGCACTTCAAACAGGGTGCGGTTTTTTTATCTAAAAAATCCTGTCTGGTTATTCAAGATACGGCACCAGGCGAGAAGGAAGAGTCGCTGGTGCTAAAGCGGCAATGAAAATGAAATGCTATTAAGAATTTTTTATATTCACAGGCCGACTAACTCACGAATATTTTGAATATGCTCGTCTTTTGATTTTTCTTCCCATTTTTCAAATGCGCTAAATGTCCCGCTGCAATCTTCGATTGTTGGATATTTTGACTTTATAAATGGTCCGGATATTCCTGCCATCCATCCGTCTTCAGATGCCCAGTGAGGTGGATCTACTTTGAATTTAAAAAGAAAATATTCCGCTTTTTCAGAATCAACATCTATCGTGACAGTTGCCTCAAGTTGAATATCATCTGGAGCACTTCCCAGCTCTGTCGGGAATATCAGCCAGTTAACCATGTCAGATTCGGCCAGTTTCTCCTGAGACAGATACTGTTTCGGGAAACAGGAGAAACAGTCGTTCTTTTGGCAATAATCAAAAAACCATTTTCTCATTTCAGGATCACGGGCAATTACTTCACAGTATCGTTTATCAATCTGCTGGTTCTTCCTCATAAGAGAAATCGTACTAAACAGTACAATACGGGGATCCTTATTACCAAGACTGTTCCGGAGCAAATCGGCTATTCTATTGTCATCAATAAACCCAAACAGATCAACCAGAATAGCAAAATCTTCCCGTATTTCGAGGTATTCATCTCCATAAAACCAGTTCTTGACTTCTCTATCCACATCCAGAGAATTTATTTTTTGAGCATATCGGTCATAGATTTCAATAAACAGATCAACATAAGAAATTAAAATACTCCCTTTGATTTTATCATTTTCCATATAAAGAAGGGTCGTCATAAGAATTTCACTCAAATAATCTTCAGTGCTCAAAAAATCGATGAGACGGGGAAATACATGTTCTGGCTGGATGAAAGAATTCTTCCATCCATGCAGACAGATAGAATTGGTTTTTTTGTTTTTAATATCATTACTTAACAGATCAAAAATCGAATAAACCGCATCCTTTGAGTCAATCTCAGATAATAAAATTATTACTTCACCTTTTGCCTCTCCAGAGAGTTCTCCGTAAACATGCTTTAACGGATCAACAAGAGCCGGATCATTAATATTTCGTAAACATCGCAGAAGATCTGTCTGGGTGTCTTCAAAATCATACTCACGTTTTGCATACTGGTAATTGAGAGACCCAATAACAGCCAACGCATCATCAAGGGCAATGTGCTTTTCAGATAATTTTTCAAGCTTTTCAATTTTCTTTTCTATACTTCGTGAGTTCGCTTTTTTAATTTTAACAAGTTGTTTTTGAATTTGGTTTTTCGTAGATAGCACACTGTTCTCCTGCTCTTATGACTAATTATTTCAGCTTCCTGAGATACAGCAATATGCGCTGTCACCTATCGACACATAAGACCGAATGAACCGCATACAAACCGGCTCCCTGAAACTTCCTTATGAAAATATTAACACAGATCAGCCCGGGTATCTCAGGGCAGACCAACACAAGAGGGAAACAGAAAAACTTTTTTCAGTGTGACCGCTTATCATCAAAAGAATCAACCCAGTCACCGCGCTTCAGCTTATGGCGAAAGTTTGTAGAGTCATCCTCAACAATACGGTGCAGGTATTCAATATGCCGGTCAATGGCATCCATGTAAAGGTTCTCATCGATACTATGGCGGTCCCTGAAATGAGCCTTTGCGTGAATAAAGACAGACTGAAGCGGCCCCTTAAGGCGCTTCAATGTAATATCATAGAATCCGACTGTCTTTTCAAGAATATCAAACTCCGTTGCATAATCGCCTATACCCGCCTCACGGAACTCCCTGTACAGGAAGAGAAGCTTTTCCAGGTAGGCCCTGTCGGACATCTGCCCCAGGAGATCTGCCGTCCCCAATATACACCCGGAGATAAAGCTCCCGTGAGAATCAAAATCAGTCTCTGATATAACTGCATTAAGCCCTGTACATTTAATCAGCTGAATAATGAGATCAAGATCGGAATCAAATATACCAAAATGCTCATGGTTCTCATTGATAAAATCAACGCTCCGCTCAACATGGCTCTCGGTATATTTTGCCCCCGTGCCATCGACATCCCAGTCTTCCTGGATATACCCGGTATCGTGAAGGAGAGCCGCATTAAGAAGGTTTGCCGCAGTACCGGCAGGAAGAGGAGTCTCCTTCAGATTGTATCCGTGAATAAGCCGCGAGACGGCAAGGAAGGCATCCATGGTATGAGAGAGATCATGATAGCTGGTGTTACAGGCGCGGTATCCCCGAAACTTTCCATGAAAGAGTTTGATGGTCAGTTTAAAGTTCTTCTTAACACCTTTAAAGTCACCTGCCTTATAGTGCCGGGTAAAATTTCTGGAGACTTCACGCAGCACCTGCTTTGGTACTTTCGTATCAATCAGTGCTGATAACTGCTGAACTATTGCGTTCTTCATCCTGTTCTCTCCTTCATACCGGCGGCTTAAAAAGGCCGGGTTCGCTCCACACAGAAATGCGACATAACAGATACTTTCTATGAGGAATTGCCTGCACAAAAGTAATATTGCATTATACATTAAAAAGTGCAATAAAAAAAATGTTTTATCACCACCAGAAAACTTTAAACCGTTACACGCTATTGTATTATTTTTCAGCAGGTGGAATTCCAGCAAAAATCGGCTCCTGCGATTCCCAGATTAAAATCTTGACAAAAAGCACTCGGGCACGGATGCTCAAATAATGCGAGTGCATGAATGTACTGGAGCGGTCGACGGGCCCGCAGGTTTTTTCAATAGCCCAGGGTTTAAACCCTGGGCTATTGAAAAAACCCTGGGCTATTGAAAAAACCCTGGGCTATTGAAAAAACCCGGGCTACAGGAAAAGACGGGCTGCAGGAAAACTAAAACCTTATAAACCTATGAAACACACAATCATCATAACAGCTTTTTGTCTGCTCTACCTTGTCGGTTCCGGAGCTCTTTCTCCCCTTATCGCAAAGGAGAATTATGAAGGAAGTAAAATCGCCCTGATAAAATTTGAGGGCTTAAAGTATACCTCCCCCGACGTGGTAAGGCGAGAACTCCATCACCGGGAAGATATGACCTACAGCCCTGCCCGCTGGGAAGAAGAAAAAAACCGCCTCGAAAGCCTTGATATTTTTGCCGCGGTTACTCTCGAGGCATCAAAGAAGGAAGACGGCCTCACCCTCACCTACCGCTTTTCTGAACTTCCTCCCCTGATCCCCTTTATATCCATGAAGATCACTGACCAGAATGGTTTCATTGCGGGACCTGCCCTGGCATTTCTTAATCTTTTCGGTGAAGGGATACGCCTTGAGTTCTATGCCCGGGCAACCATGTTACCGGATTTTTTCCAGGCCCGGGAGCTTCTCTCGGTTCTCTCATCACGGTGGGCCGGGCCGCTTCCCCTTGAATATGACATCTGGTTTATCTTTAACGACCTGTACAATCCCCTGAAAAATTTCAACGAGCAGTCCATTACTGCTGAGGCGGATTTCTTTTACCGCTTCAACAACCGCTTCAAGGTACTTTTCACAACAGGACTCTTTACGGTCTGGCAGGATGAGGGGAACCAGACCTTCACATCGGGAGACTTTTCAGCTCCCATGTTTATCGGCAGTGATTCAACAGACATTGTGCCAAAGCTCGGAGCGGGAGCGGTATTCGATTCACGAAACCGGCGCCTTAATCCCAACTACGGCCTGTACAGCGAATTCCGCCTTACGGGCTTCGGAAAAGTTATGGGCGGTGAGGGAAACTACCTGGAGGTACTGGCAGACCTGAGGGGCTACTATACATTTTTCGAACGGCATATTTTCCACATTGCGACCCTCGGGCAGTACCGTCCCGGCACCATGGGGGCAAACCAGTATTACCATGTCGGGGGCCCCAATACCCTGAGGGGCTATGAGCCCGACCATGATCTTTTTGGTCAGCATGAGTTTCTCGGCACCTTCGAGTACCGTTTCGAGGTCATAAAAAAAACACCCTTTTCACTTTTCGGCTTTCACCTCTACTCGGGACTCCAGGTGGTCCTCGGTGCTGACCTGGCCCTTCTCTGGAACAAGGAAGACACCCCGGGCGACCCGATGGTTCTGGCGGGATACTTCACGGGGCTTCACATTCTTTTTCCCGGCTTTGACCGCCTCCGCCTTGAGTTCGGGATACGGAAAGGTGACGTTACCGAAAAACGTGTCGCCTTTGCTTTTTCCGTGGGCCTTTATGAAAAAGCAATTGTTCAGCGATGGCGCATACGGTAAAAAAGGAGATACCATGTACTACACACAATTCAATTCATCCCTTTGTGAAATTATACTTGTCGGTGACAAGGGGGGCCTTTCACACCTTCACTTGAACACCGGCGAAGGAAAAAGAAAATTTCGAATTTCTGATGACTGGAAAAAGAATAATGCTTTTTTCGCGGAGATAAAAAAGCAGATCAATGAATATTTAAAAGGAAGAAGAACTCAATTCACGGTGAAACTGAATCCCGGGGGTACAGACTTTCAAAAAAAAATATGGCTCGAACTGACGAGAATTCCCTATGGTACGGTATGTTCTTACAGAGACATCGCTGCGGCAACAGGGAATGATAAAGCCTCCAGAGCTGTCGGCAGCGCCAATGGCAGAAACCCCATCCCCCTGATTATTCCCTGTCACCGGGTCATTGGGGCCGACGGAAGGCTCGGGGGTTTTGCCCATGGTCTTTCGATAAAGCAAAAGCTCATTGATTTCGAAAAAGAAACCATACGAAGCAAATAATCAAAAGAATTTTCGGCGGCTATTCTTTTTTCCCCTTTCCTTTTTTATACCACTCCTTGTCCCCATAGAGTTTTTCCATACAGTCAGGACAGACTCCATGAGAAAAACTCGCTTCAGACCGGGTCTCAACATAGATCTCTACCCGCTGCCAGTACCCCTCATCATCCCTGACATTTTTGCAGTTAGAACAGATAGGAATGATCCCCTGGAGTTCCTGGATTTCTCTCCGTGCCAGAGTAAGCTCAACATGGGCTTTTACCCGGGCCATCAGCTCTTTGCTGTTAAAGGGCTTAATAATGTAGTCAACTCCCCCGGCATCAAAACCCTTTACAATATCATCGGTCTCCCTCTTTGCGGTTAAAAATATAATCGGGATATTCACTGTTTTTTCATTTTTCTTGAGAACCCTGCACACCTCGTAGCCGTTCATTTCAGGCATCATGACATCAAGGAGAATCAGGTCGGGTTCTTCACGCTCCACAAAGGCAAGGGCGTCTTTACCATTCGTGGCAACCGCCAGCTCATAGTTCCCTTCTTCAAGGGTCCTGGCGAGAACCTGAACATTTTGAGGCGTATCATCGACAATAAGTATCAGAGGTTTTTTCTTACTCACAGAATTCATTCCCATTACATTACTCCACCAACATACTCTGCATTAAGGATACACCAGTTTTATATATATGTCAAAGACCCAGGCAAAAAATCTGCTTTATGAATCCCTAAATTTCATGTATAATAAAATCCGTAGCTCATGACACTACAAGGAGCACTCAATGTCCACAAAACACATTATTATAATAGAAACCCGTAAAGATAACAGAAAGGAAGTCAGCTCACTGTTAAAGAAGCGGGGCTTCCGGGTGTCATCACTTCCTTTCTCAAATAAATCTTTACCCGCCCTGGTGGAGAAAAAAAATCCTGACCTGCTACTCGCTGATTTAACCGCCGCGAACCGTGAGTCTCTTGAAATTATTACTTCGATCCAAAAATTGACAGGCATCCCGCTGGTAGCCATTACCGGTGAATTAACTGAAAAATCGTACAATCAAATCATGGACACCGGGGCCCGCAATATTGTTTCAGAAACGGCACAAAAATGGGAAATTCTGAGCGCAGTACATATCACCCTGCAAAATGATACTCTCACAAAAGACAGGGAACAAACTGAGGATGCCCTTCGTCTCAGTGAAGCGCGTTTTTCTGGTCCCTTTCAATCTGCCTCTCATGGCATGGTTATGTCTGACGGCAAAGGAAAGTTCACTGCCGTCAACCAGGCCTTTTGCAGCATGGTTGAATATACAGAAGAAGAACTTCTCTCACTGAACTTTAAAGATATCACTCATCCCGATGACATTGAGGAAGACCTGCAGCTTGTAAAGCAACTCTCCAGTGGAGAAATTGATTCTTTTAAGTTAGAGAAAAGATATATCTGTAAATTCGGTACAGTAATCTGGGTTCTCATCAGTGTATCCCCGGTAAGGGATACTTCTGGAGCTCCTCTCCAGTTCATTGGAAATATTTTAAACATCTCTGACCATAAAAAGGCTCTCGAAACCTTTAGAACAGCTCTCCGTTTTCACAAAGAAAGCACCACTATTAACACCGAAGGCATTATCAACGAAAGCCTCGAAGCAGGAGTTCGAATCACAGAAAGCCAGATTGGTTTTTTTCATCTCGTAGAACCGGATCAACAAACGATATCACTGCAGACATGGACAAAAAATACTTTAAAGTACTGTACAGCCCTTGACAAGGGAACCCATTACCCGGTTTCCGATGCCGGTGTCTGGGCTGACTGCATTCGAGAAAGAAAACCCGTTGTCCACAATGACTACCCTCACCTTACACACAAAAAGGGACTCCCCGAAGGACATGTACCTGTCAGCAGGGAAATGGCCCTGCCTATCTTTCAAGATAATAAAATTGTCGCCGCCATGGGAGTTGGCAACAAATCCCGGGACTATACAGAACTGGATCTTGAACTCCTTTCATTGATTGCCGAATCGATGTGGTCTGTTGTTCAACATAAAAATTACGAAGAAGCTCTCAAAGACAGCCAGGAGCGTTACCGGAGCATGTTTATAAATAATCACGCCATAATGCTTATCCTGGATCCGGAAACTGGTTCAATCATCAATGCCAATCCCGCAGCATGCGAATTTTACGGCTATTCGAGAGAAGAGCTTACAGAAAAAAATATCTCAGAGATAAACACCCTCACTCTCAAAGAAACAAAAGCAGAAATGGATAAAGCACGATCGGAAAAACGAAACCATTTTATATTCAAGCACCTTCTGAGAAATGGAGAACTTCGGGATGTAGAAGTCTACAGCGGTCCTATTATTCTATCAGGGAAACAGCACCTCTATTCAATAATTCATGACATAACCATACGAAAAAAAATCGAAGATGCTTTACGGTACAGCGAAGAGCAGCATCGTACCCTCTTTGAAACCATGACCCAGGGGGCAGTCTATTTTGATGCCGATGGTACTATTATTTCTGCAAATCCTGCAGCTGCAAAAATTCTTCATATTGATATTGAACAAATGAAAGGAAAAAAACCTTCAGATTACCCCCATAGAGTTATCACCCAGGATGCCCATGTGCTTACCAATGAAAATTTCCCCCTGGACATGGTACAGAAAACAGGTAAATCTCTAAAAGATTTTCTTATCGGCATCCAGCCTCAGGGAGAAGACCAGTACCGATGGATACTGGTAAATGCAATCCCCCAGTATCGAAAAAATGAGACAACGCCCTACCAGACCTACGCAACCTACACCGATATCACAGAGCTGCGCCAGGCCCAGCAAGAGATAAACCTGTTTTTTAATGTGACCCTCGACATGCTCTGCATTGCCAGCTTTGACGGTTACTTCACCAAGCTGAGCCCCTCGTGGTCAATAAACCTCGGCTTGACCAATGAAGAGCTGATGTCCCGGCCATTTATTGAATTTATCCACCCGGAAGATCTCGATAAGACAATCGAAGAAACCATTAACCTTAAGGACGGAAGGGATGTTATTGACTTTGAAAACCGGTACCGGTGTAAGGATGGCTCATACCGATGGTTATCGTGGAAAAGTTTTGCTGTTGTCGAACGTCAAATTATAATTGCAGCGGCCCACGACATAACCCAGAGAAAGGAAAACGAAAAAGCCCTGAAAAAAAGCGAGCAACGGCTTAAGGAAGCCCAGCACGCCGCGCACCTTGGATACTGGGAAATTGACTACGGGACAAACAGCTTTTTCTGGTCAGATGAAGTGTTCCGCATCTTCGGCGTTAATCCTGAAAATTTTACAGCAAGCTATGAATCCTTCCTTAAGGCAATCCATCCCGACGACCGGGAATATGTTGACCAGCGGTATCAAGAATCCTTTCAAGTGAAAGACGATTACCAGGTCAATCACCGGATCATACGGCCCGATGGTGAGATACGCCATGTTTTTGAAAAATGTGAAAACTATTTCGACGCTGATGAAAAAATTGAGCGTTCCCTCGGAATTATTCTCGATATCACCGACCGTGTTAAGGCGGAAGAAAAGCTTCTCCTTGCCATGCAGGAGGGAGATGTCGCCCGGGAAGAGGCGATACGGGCCAACCAGATCAAATCAGAATTTCTCGCCAACATGAGTCATGAAATCCGCACACCCCTGAACGCGGTCATCGGCTTCAGCGAACTTCTCACCTCGCTTGTTTTTGACCAGCAGCAGAAAAATTATCTTGCATCTATTAAGACAGCGGGGAAAAGCCTGCTTACCCTGATCAATGATATTCTCGACCTTTCAAAAATCGAAGCGGGTATGATGGCAATAACCAGAGATCTGGTAAATCCTCATGAACTTTTCAAAGAGTTGGAACAAATATTCTCTTCAGAACTTGCTGAAAAAAAACTTGAGTTTATAATAGATATTGACCCGAAACTTCCTGCTGCCCTGATTCTTGATGAGACCAGGCTGCGGCAGGTACTCCTGAACATTACCGGCAATGCAGTCAAGTTTACTGATACAGGCCACATAAAGTTAACGGCACAAAAAAAGTTTCTCCAGAAAAATCACAGCAGCCTCGATTTAATTATTACTATTGAAGATACGGGCATCGGCATACCCGATGAAGAATTCGACAGCATCTTTGAATCTTTCAGACAGCAAACCGGGCAGAGTACCCGCCGCTATGGGGGAACCGGCCTTGGGCTCTCTATCTCAAAAAAACTCCTCGAGTTGATGAATGGAGAAGTGACTCTTTCAAGCAGGGTCGGCACGGGGAGTACCTTTATCATAAAGCTTAACAATGTAGATATCGCCTCAATAACAGGTAAAAAGGAAGTTCATGCATCTCCCCATTATGAAAACATTCTCTTTCAGGGCAGCCGTATTCTGATAGTTGATGATGTTGAATCAAACCGCAGGTTTCTCAGTGACCTGCTTGCTCAAAAAAATCTTTTCGCCCTTGAAGCCGAGAACGGAGAAGAAGCGCTGATCATGATGAAGGAAGAATGCTTCGATGCCGTTCTCATGGATATCCGCATGCCCGTCATGGACGGCTTTGAAGCGATTAAGAAAATCCGCAGTGATGAAACGCTGAACACAAATATAATAATCGCCCTCACCGCATCAGCCCAGCAGGAAGACCGCTCCACGATTCTTGAAGCAGGCTTTGATGCGCATCTAACAAAGCCCGTCTCTATCAGCATTCTTTTCAACGAACTGGCCCGTTTTATTCCCTTTGAAAACTCCGGCACTTGTGAAGCTACAGTACCGAAAGCAAGTGACCACAAGCCTGATAGACTTCCTGCAGATCTTGCGCCTGAGCTGCGGGAAATTTTAAAGACGGAAATAATTGTCTCAATGAAAAAACTTTCAGGGGCTATCAAACCAGGTGAGATAAAAAAACTTGCTGCGCGGTTTACTGAACTGAGCAGCGTCTACGATGTTGATGAACTGATGCATTACAGCAGCCTGCTGACTTCACTGGCTGAGAACTATGACATTACGGGGATTCAAAAAACAGTAAAGTATCTCATTGCTATCACTGAAGAGACTTTGAAAGGATCCTGACTCCCCCCTCTCAAAGGGTGATTTTAAAAACTTAGAACTACATTCAATTAAGTATCCCGAGTCAAAAGCTTGATATTCCCGGTATTTTCTGAACACATCTTAAAATGTGCCCTTAACTTCCGTCACATTATTCATTTTTTCAGCCCTTTGGCTGAAAATTTCATGACAAAATAAACAGCATATACTGCGATGAACACTGTTTACAGCCGCGGCAAAAACCGGCTGAATATCTTATATACAGCACCTGTGTGAGGATTTCATGATTAAAACTTTTTTTTATCCCGAAAGCATCGTATTTATCGGTGTATCCCTGAATAAACTTACCCTCGGCCGCATCGCCCTCCAGAACAACCTGCAGCGGGGATATGAAGGCCGGCTCTACGGCATCGGCAGCGAAGAAGGAGAACTCGATGGCGTCCAGGTTTTTAAAGAAATAAAAGACCTGCCTGAAACTCCCGATGTGGCGGTAATTCTGACACCTGCAAAAACCGTTCCCGGTATCATTGAAGCCTGCGGCGACAGGGGCATACATAATGTTGTCATTGAGACCGGGGGATTTTCAGAATTCTCGGGAGAAAAACAGAATCTCGAAGAAGAGGTTCTTGAACTGGCCCGGCGCCACGGCATACGGCTCATCGGGCCGAACTGCGTCGGGGCGAGTAACGCCGAAACCGGAATGATGAATGCCTTTGCCTTTTTTAAACGCGAAGAAAAAGAATCCGACTTAAGTTTCATTTCCCAGAGCGGCGGGATCGGCAATACATTTATACGCCTGGTCAATGATTCTCACATATTCTGGAATAAATTTATCAGCGTCGGCAACAAGCTTGATCTCGATGAGTCTGACTTTCTCGAATACTTTCTCGAAGATAAAAATACCGGTAAAATTCTTCTCTACCTTGAAAGCTTCAAAGACGGTAAACGATTTTTCAATCTCGCCATGGATTCAAAAAAACCAATCATAATGGTAAAGTCTAACCGGCATCCTGAAACCGCCAGCATTGCACAGTCGCACACAACGGCAATATCAGCCAGTGATGATATCGTTGACGCCGCATTTAAACAGGCTGCAGTTACCCGTGTCGAAAGCGAATTTGATCTGCGCCTGGCAGTAAAAGCATTTAACCTTCCGCCCCTCATGGGAAACCGGGTTGCCGTTCTTTCCCGCTCAGGTGGACACGCAGTTATGGCGGCAGATGCCTGTGCGAAATACGGCCTTGATATGATTCCCTTTCCCGAAAGTTTTATTGAAAAGCTGAAAGGCATCTACAACACCCGGGTCATTGCTCACCAGAATCCCCTGGATCTTGGAGAAATTTTTGACTATACGATTTTCATTAAAATCGTTGAAGAGACCCTCAAGCTCGAAGAAATCGATGGAATAATTTTTAACCACATGTACCAGCCATCCTACGAAGCCGAAGCCTCACGGACCTTTCTTGATGCGGTACAAAAGATGGTCAAAAAATACAACAAACCGGTTTCCGTTTCATTCACCAGCAACGCTGAAGAGATCATGGACATAGAAAAGAACCACTCATACCCGATTTTCTCTTCCCCCTTCGAAGCGGTAGCGGCTATGAACATCTCCCTTGAACACACGAAACGCCTCTCATTTCGAAACAACCGGGGAGAAACTGCGGAATATACCATTGACCATACTGCCGTTAATACAATTAAAGACCAATGTAAAAAGGAAGAAAGAATCCCCCTGACCCATGAAGCCCTCGACATCTGCCGCGCCGTCGGAATCATCCCCGTTCCTTCTGCGGTTGTTCAAAACGGGACAGAAGCAGCGTCACTTGACCTTACATACCCGAGGGCTGTCAAACTGGTATCACGTGACGCGTCACACAAGTCAGATATCGGGGCGGTCATCCTGAACCTTACGGATTCTGAAAAAACCAGTGCCGCCATTAAAGACATCACACTCCATGTCGGTACCGGCACAGACTCTCCCGCAATAGACGGATTTCTGGTTCAGCAGATGGCCCCGGCGGGCGAAGAATTCTTTATCGGAGGAAGACAGGATCCTTCCTTCGGCCCCGTGGTACTCGCAGGCTTCGGAGGAATCTACATTGAAATATTTAAAGACCGGGCAATGCGCCTCGCCCCGGTAACCGAAAGAGAAGCCGAAGAAATGCTTCGGGAACTGCAAACCTTCCCTATTCTCGAAGGCACCCGTGGGCATGGGCCCCTTGACACAGAGGCATTGATTGATGTCATCTCCCGGGTCTCGTGGCTCCTACACAGCCATCCTGAAATTGATGAAATTGATCTTAATCCAGTCATTGTTCATCGCAGAGGAAAGGGAGTATCGATTGTAGACTCAAGGGTCTTCTTCAAGTAATTACAACTTCCTCTTTTCTTAAGAGGGTAAGGAAGAAAAATACTTCCGTAAACAGATTACGTATTTTGTTTGCGGAAGTTTTACTTCCTTTTTCATTATACATTGAATCATACCCTTGCCAAAATACTTTCATCCTGCAATCACTCCCCTATTGGCGCGAAACGTCTCACTCAACACTCCCCTATACAGCAATCATTCTAATATATAAAAACTCTTCTGTTTTATACTTTCCAAAATCAAAATTTCATATTACAATAAGAGTATACTGAATTGCTCAATACAAACAGGGGCCAAATCGATGAAAAAGATAATTATGAAAATTATCAGTTCACACTACCAGGAGAGCTCATTCCATCAGAAACAACAGGTATATGTTCTTTTTTATTTTGCCACCATTACGATAATGTTTCTTCTTGTTTTGATAGCAATTCTAAACATTCTAAAAGGCCCCGGAAAAGCAACAGGAGAGAGTGTTATTATACTGTCGATGGCTGCATTCATTGGATCATCTCTTCTTCTCCTGGTAAAGGGAAAATATCATCTGGCCGCAAACACGGCTACCCTGACAAGCAGTGTCGCGATTGCAGGACTGATCTATGTCGTACAGATGGATCACGACATCAACTACCTTACTAACTTTTATTTTATTCCCGTCGTCATCCTTTTTGCGACTCTTCTCGCAAGCACAAAATGGATAATATTAAATACACTCCTTCTTACGCTGGCGGCTATTGGTTCATTTTTTACCGCTCCCTATTTCGGCATTCCTGAAGTCTATAACACCTTTCTTCTGCAATCTGTTTCGGACTTTAGTGTTTCCATTATTTTAATCTTTGCTCTCAGTTATTTCATCCTGCGCATTAATCAACGTACCAATGAACGGGCCGAATTGAAGGCTGAAAGCAGCCGACTTCAGTATCTACAACTCCAGGATATTTTCAATACAATCAGTGAAGCATCCTCTTCTCTGTCCCATGCTTCGGGCCGCATGTCTGCCGGCCTTGCCACCTTTGCAGAAAACACACAGTCCCAGGCATCATCGGCCGAAGAAGTTACCGCAACTATTGAAGAAATATCCGCAGGCGCTGACGCGGTTGCAGACAGTCTTTCCAGCCAGGAAGATACGGTAAAAGCCCTTTTAGAAAAATTCAATGAAATATCACAGGGAATTACCGATGTAGGGCAAAGAATCGAAGAAGCAGTGACCATGACAGGCTCTATCACGGATAAGGCGCGTTCCGGCGACCAGGAACTTATCAATGTCGGGGAAAGGATGAACACTATTGTCGAAAGTTCCCGTGATATGCATGGCATTATTAATATAATCCGGGACATTTCAGACCAGATAAACCTTCTTTCACTTAACGCCGCAATTGAAGCGGCACGGGCCGGTGACGCGGGTCGGGGATTTGCCGTTGTTGCCGATGAAATTTCTAAACTGGCTGATCAAACCGCATCGAGTGCAACAGAAATTGATACAATCATACGACACACAGAAGAACAGATAATGGATGGGCAGCAGCAGATTAGTTCGATCAAATCATCCATCCAGGGAGTTTCCGGCAGTGCTGATGAAGTCGGATCATTTATCCAAAACATCAATGATATTATGACTGACCAGATCAAAGGCAATGAATACCTGAAACAGGAAGCACGACACCTTGGAGAAATGACCAGCGAAATCAATAATGCCATGATTGACCAAAAAAGCGCTACAACAGAAATTGTTAAATCGATTTCCTTCATTGGACAGCATACCCAGTCAAATGCAGATACTGCAGATTCAATTTCTAATGAGGCGACGGAAATTGCCGGCATGGCGGTGAACCTTCAGAAAAAAATCGAAAAAAAAGAATAAATTACTAAAAACAGCTTCCTTTAAATTTACCTTCCGTTTCCAAAAAAGTGATTTACGCAATAGTCAGAGTGTTCTATCTTTCACTATATAAATCATATGTTTATCAGAATAATTACTGCCGTGCATCCAATTTAATACCAGGGATTGACCATGGAAAAAATATTAAACCTTCTAAAAGACATCGTGGATCCGGATATCGCCCCTGAAAAAATCCTTGAACAAAGGGTAAACTTAGAAGACAAAAAAACCATTAAAAAAATTTTCCATATGCTCAGTTATGTCTATGATGAAAAAATGCCCTTTAATAAATACCTGGGAATACGTGTCGATACCCTTGATCTGGAAAAGGTCATTGTCCGCACCGACATGCAAAAAGATCTGGTGGGCAACTATGAGCAGGAAATACTTCACGGCGGGGTCATTTCAGCGGTCATCGATCTGACCGGGGGAATAATCGCCCAGGCAAACGCCATCAGCAACATGAAAGGAATCACTGTCGGAGAAATGGCCAAAAATTTTGCAATGATGAGCACTATCAACATGCGTGTTGATTATCTGAGACCCGGCAAAGGCACATACTTTCTCTGTGAAGGCGCTGTGGTACGTACCGGCAACAAGGTATCGGTAACCCGCATGGAATTTTACAATGACTCAAAGCAGCTCATTGCCGTCGGTACCGGTTCATACATGGTGGGATGATAAAAGTATCAAGTTTAAAGTAACAAGGAACAAGGA
>Ga0070729_10000544_pt1 | contig 76080 bp, 21 predicted proteins | sample tdDd472_FD_66725 | JGI IMG/M metagenome (GOLD analysis project Ga0070729, IMG submission 66725) | Marine sediment microbial communities from the Atlantic coast under amendment with organic carbon and nitrate - tdDd47.2 | ecosystem: Environmental > Aquatic > Marine > Coastal > Sediment | place... | reverse complement strand
CCGGACTCTTTAATAACGTCTTCAAACTGCCACTTGGTGCGGAAGTGAATTGGCGCTTCCAGTCCGAGTTCCTTAGGCGGCAATTCGAAGCGGGTCATCGTTTGCCAGACGAAATGTTCAAGGCCTGCCGTATTTTTTGCGGCATTGACTACCGCCCGGCATTGTTCACGTTCCTCCGGGTTGGCCGGCCGGTACTGTTTGGCATGGATGTTATAGACGCTGGTGCCGTATATCGCAGAAGCACCTTCGAAAGCTTTCTCGAGAGCAGCCTGATCATTGGTCGCTGCCTCAACCACATCGCAACGGTTACCGTCGAAGTCGAGATCGCGGAGTTTTTGCGACAGGGCACTGTCCGGGCGACGCACGGTGGCACGAACGTTAAAGCGGCCTGTTTTCAGTAGATAGTAAACCGCCCAATAGCCTTCACCGGCGGTTCCGTTAACAACAACAACCGTGGGTTTGCCCAATTTTCGCTTCCTTCTGCCGCTACAGATTGCGCTCGCAGATGAGAATTTTGCGTTCGGTTATAGAACCGATGAGCAGGGTGTTGCCATAAGTAGCACCCACGCTGCCTGCAGACATCTGCTCGCCAGCGTTTAGGTATATCTCTTCGACATTGAAGCTGCCATCCGTATTTCTATCAATGGCGAGCACCTGTGTGGGTGCGGGTTCGCCACTAATGAAGTGCTGGATCAGCGCCAGCAGATTGGCGTGGGCAGCAACAGTGAAACTGCCATCCTGCGCCACATCAATATTGTCCGGCGATGTGCCGAGGTCGATTGATGCGACATCGGTAAGGTCGCCATTGGCCGGATTGCGTTCCAGCACCCGCAGGGTCTGGCCACCGGTTTCGGCGATATAGATGAGCTTCCCGTCGGGAGAAGCATTAATGCCGCCACCCGATGCAACATCGTCGAGCACGCTGCGGCCTTGGCCATTATCGAGATAAACCAGCTTCGAGTAACCTTTGCCAAACAGCTGTTCCTGCATCTTTCCGAGTGTGCCGGTGGCACCTTTGTCGTTGACGACGTAAACCTGGTTCGCGCCGACGGCTACCAGATCGTTGGGGCTGGTGATATCGGGATGGCTAAGTGTTTCTATATAAGTAAATAATCCGGGCCCTGTTTCTTTGTAACGGTTCACCGTTTCCGTGCCGTTCGCCCGGTCGGCCGGATGGTTAATCATGAACAGCCAGCGCGTGCCGTCGGCATCGATGTGCAGGCTGAGCCCGTGCGGATTCATTACATCGGTGGTGGAGGCCAGCGCATTGCTAAGCACCGGAGGTGAAACATTCAGGTCGAGGCGGGCGACGGTGCCGGGCTCCGGAGTGCGTCCTTGCGCCACACCCATGCGGTCCAGAACCGACAGGTAGGCAAAGCCGCGTTCGTGGTCGATCAGAATATCTTCGGCGCTGCCGGTGAGCGGAAACCCGGTGCATTCGCCGTCGAAAGCCGGGTTAATTGTTTTGAACGCGCCGCCGCGCGCCATCCAGTAAACCGATATAGCCGTGGTAACTACCAGCAGCAATGCCAGTCCGAGCAGAATCTTCTTCGCTATGTTTCCCATCGTTATCCGCCTGTTTTTAAGGTGTTTCAGCCTGAATTCTGACAGAATAAACCCCGTAGAATCGCTGTATCACCTGTCGGATGGGCCCATACCGCATAATGAACAGGGCTGGAGGCATATTTGTGTCTCCGCATCCGCTCCAACAGACTTCGCGAATTCTGAAATAAGCGGGCATTCCGCCCACCGACCAGCTTAATCAAAGGCCTGACCCTGATGTCACAAGACACCGCAGAAAATTTTGAAGCCGAAGTACAGCAAGGCATGAAACTCGGACCGATCCGCATGGTTCCGGGCGTTCTGCCGCATCATGTTGCGAGTTTGTTCTTCGCCTCCTTCTTCGGCATCGCGGTCATGAGTTATATGAACGCCGGCCAGCCGTTGATTCTCGGTGAGATTCTCGGGATTAAGTCCGAGAACTTCGGCACCGTCGCAGGCAATCTGACCTTCTTTCACGAAATCGTCGTCCTGCTGTGTATTGCGCCGATTGGTGCTTTGTCGGACAAGATCGGACGACGGCCTCTGTACAGTGCTGCGTTCGTACTGCTGGGCATCGGTCACTTCCTGTATCCGCTCGCAGAGAATCTTGAGCAGCTCACCGCTTACCGCATGATCTTTGCCGTAGGTACTGCATCTGCTTCAGCGATGCTGGCGGCGGTTGCCAACGATTATCCTGAAGAGGCATCACGCGCGAAGATGATCGGCTTTACGATGGCCTTCAACGCCATCGGTATGGTCTTCATTACCTGGTTCCTCAAAGATGCGCCTGAGATGTATCAGGGCATGGGTTACTCAGTCGTTGAATCTATCAAGTACACCCGCTGGACTGTGACCGGCATGTGTTTCACCGTTGCTGCGGTAGTAATAGTTGGCCTGAAGAAAGGCGCTCCGGCGAAAGTCGAGAAGGGCGACGGCATGATGAAGACGATCAAGATCGGCTTCAGTTCTGCCAAAAAGCCCCGTATTGCGCTGTCTTACTTCGCCGCCGTGGTATCCCGCGGTGACCTGGCTGTGCTTTCTACCTTCTTCACCATCTGGCTGTATAAAGAAGGTGTTGACCAGGGCTTCACTGCTACCGACGCGATGGCCACAGGTCTTAAGTTCTACGTTCTGATTCAGGCCGCGGCGCTGGTTACCGCAGGTTTTGCCGGCTTTGTGCTCGACAAGATCGATCGTGTGATCGGTTTGATGATTGCGATGGTCTTCGCCGGTGCCGGCTACCTGTCACTGGCGGTTGTCGGTGACCCGTTGGGTAGCGGCATGTATTTCTGTGCGGTACTGATCGGTATTGGCGAGATTACCGCGAACCTGTCGTCGCTCTCGTTGGTCGGTAAAGAAGCGCCCACCAAAGGTCGTGGCGCAGTTATCGGCATGTTCAGTTTGTTTGGCGCCTTCGGCATTCTGCTGGTCGCGAAAATCGGCGGCTGGCTGTTCGATGTCTGGATGAGCATCGGCCCGTTTGTGCTGGTTGGTGTGGCGAACCTTGTAGTCTTTGTTGTCGCCGGTCTGTTGCTGTTAGGCGAGAAGGCCAGCGGTAAAGAGATCAAGCTTGCTGACGACTCAGCAGAAGGTTCGTAACCGGAACCTTAGCGACAAGCATTTGTTTCAGAAAGCCTGCTGCGACTTTGTTGCAGCGGGCTTTTTCGTGTCTGAGGTATGGCTTGAGGTCTGTGTGGGCTTCCATCAGTCCGATAGCTTGCAAAGGCTCAGGCTTAAAGCCACACTAATTCCAGTTATTTTTCAGTTCACGAAAGAGATGGAACCAGCATGGATTTGAAACGCAGAGATTTTCTGAAACTGGCATCGTCGGGTGCAGCCGGAGCTTCCGGCCTGGCGATGATGATGGGTGCCGAGCAGCTTATGGCTGAGGAGACCCAGACTGCAGCGGCTATTGGCCGGGCACAGGGCCCGGGTCTGGACGGACCGTACCTCGATCTGAAAACTCCCGCGGGTAACCAGGTGGCGTATGCACGTATGTCCGGCAATCTCGACGAGTCCAAGCAGAAGATGGGCTGGTTTAAAGGCTACGTGATGGGTGTGCGCCCGGGCGAGAAGGTTGTTGACCTGATCGGCTTTGAAGGTTTTGGCATGTCCCGCCTGAAATGGGTGGAAGGTAAAGGCAGCCGCCCCGGTGTTTATCAGAAGATTCTGCGTGAGGTGGGTTTGTACACCGACCTGAAAACCGGCGAGGTGCTTGAGGAGTTCCGCAACCCGTTTACCGGTGAAGATGTGCGAGTCGTGCATGTGGCCAATGACCCGTACAACTTCATGATCGGTCAGACCTTCCCGGGTGCCGAAGTGTTCAACGAGAAGACCGGCAAAACCAAAATGAAGATGGTGCCGCTGCTATTACCGTGGCAGGCCCGCGGTGGTCGTCTGGAACTGGAGATGCACATTCATCTTCGCAACAAGAACAAGCTGACCCCGGAGAAATGGCCGCGTGAATCTTCAGGTGAGTACTATCAGGCGTCCGAAATGTTCAACTATCACATCAAGCCTGAAGATATGCAGAACGAGGATATGACGACTATCCCGTTCCACGGTACCTGGGGCCGCATTACGCCGTGGCTGCCGTGGATGCTGATGGGTCAAACCCCGGGGCATTGTCAGTACAACGCTTTCATGGGTTCCGGTGAAGATCTTGAGGAAGTCATGTCACGTAATGTACTGGACTACGTCGAGAAGCATTATCCGAAGTACTTCAACGCTCCGGACAAGTGGGAAGGCTTCGGTGCCTCCTCCTTGGAGAACTATGCGGTCGAGCAGACGCCCGCACCGCTGCCGGCAGAATAATAGTCTGTTGTAGTCTTTTAAGGCGGCGTTTTTCGCCACATCGAAGCGGCCCCGGGTTATTCCGGGGCCGCTTTTTTTTCGCCAATTAAGGGCGCGCTGTTCGTACTTCGGATGGCGGGACAGAAACCCCTCCGAATCCCGCCAATAGGCGGACATGGCTATGACGGCTTGAGGCAGGGCAATGGCTGCGACACTACCCTTTGCTGACTTAAACAAGCGTTTCGGGGCTGCGTGCAGGCTCGCAGTCTCCCGTAACAGTAAAGCCCCCAATTCCAGAGAGAAGCATGGCAACAAAATTCGGCGATAAATTGATGTACATAGGTGGCGAGTTCTGCGAGTCCGAGTCGGGCGAGTGGATGGATTCCGTGAATCCGGCTACTGAAGAAGTTCACGGCCGGGTGCCCAAGGGCACTGCGGGTGATGTGGACCGCGCTGTTAAAGCCGCTGCGGCTGCGCAGATCGAATGGCGTCAGAAGTCGGTATGGGAGCGTGGTGCGCTTATCCGCAAGCTGGCAGATGCCATCATCGCCCGTACGGATGAGATTGTTGAGTTAGAGGCTGCCGATACCGGCAACACCATTGCCAGTCTGTCGAACGACATGATGCTCGCTAAAGGGTATCTGACCATGATGGCCGGACTGGGTATCGAGATGAAAGGCGATACAGTACCTGCCACCGCCGAGAACATTCATTTCACTATGCGTGAGCCGTATGGCGTGGTTGGCCGGATCGTGCCGTTTAACCATCCGTTCCTGTTCGCTGCCGCGCATCTGGCGGCGCCGCTGATCGCAGGTAACGCGGTGGTTCTGAAGTCTCCGGACCAAAGCCCGCTGTCGGCGACGCTGATGGCAGAAATCTGTCATGAGGTTTTACCGCCGGGCATCGTCAATATTGTGCACGGTGAAGGCCTGGTGGTTGGTGATGCAATTGTCCGCCACCCGCTGGTGCCGCGTATCGGCTTTACCGGTTCTGTGCCGACAGGGCTCGCGATTCAGCGTGCTGCTGCAGAGACCGGCATTAAACATCTGTCGTTGGAGTTGGGTGGCAAGAACCCGTTCATCGCTTTCCCTGATGCCGATCCGGATGCAGTCGCTAAAGCCGCTGTGGGCGGCATGAACTTCAACTGGTCCGGCCAGTCCTGCGGTTCAACCAGCCGCCTGATGCTGCATGAGTCTCTTTACGACGAGGTAGTTGAGAAAATCGTTGCTGCCGTCAGTTCCATTAAGCTCGGTGATCCGCTCGATCACAGTTCCGGTATGGGCCCGGTGAACTCTGCCGGTCACTATCGTCATGTGACTTCATTCTTCGAGTCTTCCGAGAAAGACGGTGCAACGCTGCTGACCGGCGGTAAGCGCCCCGAAGGCAAGCAGTTTGAAAAGGGCTATTGGGTTGAGCCGACCGTCTATGGCGATGTCACCATGGATATGCGTGTGGCCCGTGAAGAAATCTTCGGTCCGATTCTTTCCATCATGAAGTGGAGCGACACCGATGAGGTCATCGACATGGCCAATGACCTGGACCTGGGTCTGACCGCTGCGGTCTGGACCAATGACCTGAACACCGCGATGAACACGATTCGTCGCCTGGAGTCAGGGCTTGTATGGGTGAACGGCACCGGCCGTCACTATATGGGTACCGGCTTCATGGGCTGGAAGAACAGTGGTTTGGGCCGGGAAGAGTGTCTCGAAGAAGTGCACAGTTACACCCGCTCCAAGTCCGTGCATATCATTCTGTAATATTTACCTGACGTACTTAACAAGGGATGATGAGCAACTGCACTAAAACACCGGCGGTTGCCGGATGTTAATACTGGTTTTACCAGTCATCATTGTTAGGGAACGGTGTTCATGAGCGACGCTTCTACGACTGAAGAGAAAGGTGTCCGGTTAGGCTTTCTCGAGCTTGCGCCCGGAGTGACTAAGGCGCATGCGTTTGTCTTCTTCTACGCGGCATTCGCCACTATCGGTCTTCTGACGTTCGTGTCGACCGGCACGGCGCAGGTGTTGAATGCCATCGGCGTCCCCGGCAATGAGCAGGGAACTGCTACCGCTGATCTGGTTGTAGTTACCGAGATCGTGCAGATTGCAATTTTCGGACTGGTTGGCGTGCTCGCCGACAGAATTGGTCGCCGCGAAGTGGCCGCTGTTGGTATGGTTTTGATGGGTTTGGGTTACGCGCTTTACCCGTTCGCCAACAGTGTTGAAGAGTTGATGGTCTACCGTGCGATTTACGCGTTCGGACTGGGTGCATCAACCGGCATGATCGGTACTCTGATAGCCGACTATCCCTCCGACCAGTCACGCGGCAAGTTCGTCGCCGTCGGCGGCGTGTTTAATGGTTTGGGCGTCGTTGTAGTTACGGTTATTTTTGGTGCGCGTGCTGCACCGATGCTGGTTGAAGCCGGCTACGACCCGCTGATGGCAACCCGGATTGCCCATGGCATCGTGGCCGCCGCCTGCTTTATCTCCGCCGTTATTTATATGCTGGGTCTCAAACCCGGCACCCCGGGCGCAAAAGAAGAGCGTCCTTCCACCAAAGAACTGATCAAATCCGGTTTTACCGAAGCCGTCAAAAACCCGCGCGTTGCGCTGGCCTACGCCTGCGGTTTCGTGGCCCGTGGTGATCAGGTGATTCTGGGCACGTTCACCGTGCTGTGGGGTACCCGTGTGGGTATCGAGCGGTTTGGCATGGACTACGCAACAGCCTCCGGTAAGGGCGCGCTGATTTTCGCGATTGCGGGTACCGCCTCTCTGCTGTGGCTGCCGTTACTCGGTATCGTTATGGACAAGATCAACCGCGTTAGCGCCGTTATTCTGTGTATGACCTGTGCCGCGCTCGGTTATGCGGCGACCTACTTTGTGGACGAGGCAACCATGTTCACAGAAAGTGGTTTTCCACTGAGCATGAATGCTGTGCTGTGTTTCTTTGCTCTTGGCATCGGTCAGATAAGTGCGTTCATGGGCGCCACTGTTTTGATTTCTTCTGAAGCACCGAAGCTCAAGCGTGGTGCTGTGGTGGGTATGTTCAATACCTTCGGCGCTATCGGCATCTTCGTGGTTGTGGCCATCGGTGGCCGCATGTTCGATCAATACTTCGATACGATTGGCGGTAGTTCGCCGTTCCTGCTCGTTGCAGCATTAAATGCTGTGGTCGTCGGTCTGGCAATCATTACTCGTATCCTGGCACCGGGACCAGCTAAGCCCGGTAAGCTTGATCCGGTGGCTCACTAGCCAGTTATCACAGCATAAAAAAAGCCGGGCTAAGCCCGGCTTTTTTATGTTCGAGCGGTTCGTACCAACTAATCGCGGGTCAGCGTGTTCTGATCGGTGTGATCGAAAGTCTTGCCGTAGATCTCAACGACAGTTGTCTCGCTGTACGTCAGAGTATCGCCGTTCACTTCAATATGATGCGTAAAGCCGGTGGTTTTGGCGTTGTCTCGCATAAACGGCGACTGGACAATACCCCAGTCGGCATCACCGACTTTGGCCGCGACTTCAATCACATTGTCACCGCTAGCGGCAGTGCCGCCGGCCAGCAGGGCGAAGCCACGCGGAATGGTGAGCGACTGGCAAACAGTGTTGTTGGCAGCATCCCAGCTGTAGTAGCCGGTCTCGTTGTGAAAGACCTGATCATCTTCTTTGCGGACCACGATCTGGTGGTAGCGCAATACGGCCAGTGTTTGTTCCTGCGCATTGGTTACATCACCAATTGCTTCGAACAGGATGGTTTCGTAATAAGGAATATTGGTGTCGCCATCCGGATGCGGAGCAATGTCGGTGCCTTTGTCGCCGCTCCAGTTGCCTGCCAGTGCTGCGAGAGGTCCGTAATCCACGCCGTCAATGATTGTGCTCATGCAAAACTCCTGAATTGCTTCTGTTCTGATTATTAGTTTATCGGGAGGGGAGTGCGCGCCGTTTGGGGCGGGCTTTGATTAAATCGATAAATGCTGCGAAGAAGGTCTCGCCGAGTTCAGTCGACGCATTTATGTGCTTGCGGGTGTCGGCAAGGATCTCGTCCGGTTCTTTAACACCGTCGGCGTTGGTTGCTTCTTCGTACATGTTCGGGATAGTGAACCAGCGCTCAACCATCGGCCGGTCCACTTCAAGGTGAAACTGCAGGCCGTAGACGTGGTCACCAAAGCGGAATGCCTGGTTCGGGCAGGTAGGCGAGCTTGCCAGATGCGTTGCGCCGCGCGGTATGTCGAACGTGTCGCCGTGCCACTGGAAAATTTGTTCGTGGCCTGCCAGGTGTTTGACCACGGGGTCGCGCAGGCCTTCCTGAGTGGGGGTCACGTCGTACCAGCCAATCTCTTTTTTGGTATTGGCATATACGTTGGCACCCAGAGCCGCCGCAATCAGTTGCGCGCCGAGGCAAATACCGAGAATTGGCATGTTCTGCTCCAGTGCATCACGAATGCACTGGATTTCGGTCAGCAGGTGCGGATAGGCATCAGTCTGGTCAACATTCATCGGTCCGCCCAGAACAACGAGGGCGTCATACTTGCTCACATCCGGCTGGGCATCCGGTTCGCGGCCGAAATTTACATAGCGAATACGAAACCCGGCTCCGCGCAGCATCGGATCCAGCTTGCCGAGAACTTCATAGGCAACATGTTGGAATACGAGCAGTCGTTTCATAATTAAACTTCAGGCGCTTCGGGCAGGCGGGTTTGCAAGCCGGATACCCGTTGTATGACGTAGGCGCGGGCATGTCAATCCGCGAATTTGCGCGGATGGCATTAGCGGTAGCGCTGAGGGTCTATAGAGGTTACATTACTTGCCGACACGGGTGTATAAGCCGCCAGTTCCCGGCCGCTGCCCGTCGCTGTTGGGAGACATTATGGAAATCACGGTCAACTTTGAATACGTGAACTGGATTGCCGTGCTGGTGGCAACTGTTGCGACGTTTGTTCTCGGTGGCATCTGGTACGCACCTAAGGTCTTTGGTTATGCCTGGGCCCGCGAAAACGGTTTCGAGTTCGACAAGATGAAAGAGCGCAATATGCCGCTCGTGTTCTTTACGGCATTTCTGGCCCAATGGCTTACCGCAAGCCTGTTTGCCGCAGTAATTGGCCCGAACGCAGAACCCGGCTACGCGGTTACGGTTGGCTTGTTGGTCGGCTCTTTCTTTGTGACGACGTCCATTGCTATCAATTACATTTTCGAGAATCGTAGCGTCAAGTTGCTGCTGATCAACGGCGGTTATCACATCGTTGCGTTTGCGATCATGGGCGCGATTATTGCCAATATGCAATAAGCCGTTCTAAAACGGAATTGTAAAAAAGCCGGCTATTGCCGGCTTTTTTGTTTTCGGAGTCAGTGTTTTTCGGGTCTGTTTTTTCCGGAAAAGCTGTCACAGGATTTCGAATTTGTCACCGTCTTTCCACGCCGGGAACTTATTCCTGTAGCGGTCCAGCGTTGCACCCTTAAGGGTGGTGCTGACAGCACCTTCATCAATGCCGCTGCATTTAACTGTGCGCCCGAGGAAGTCCAGCGCCATACTGCCGCCGGTGTAAATCACCTCGTTGCCATCCACACCAATACGGTTCACGCCGGCGACATAGCACTGATTTTCAACTGCACGGGCCGGCAGCAGAATATCCCATGACGATTGCCGGGTTGCCGGCCAGTTGGCTACGTAAATCATCAGATCGAATTCGTTAAGCCCGCGGCTCCAGACCGGGAAGCGCAGGTCATAGCAGATCAGCGGGAATATCCGCCACTCGCCGATGTTAAAGATCTTGCGCTCCTGACCCGCGGCATAGCCCTGGTCTTCGCCACCCATGTGGAACAGGTGGCGTTTGTCGTAGAAGCCGGTTGTGCCGTCCGGCTGTGCCCAGACCATACGGTTGTAGTTGCTGTCGTTCTCGCGAATGATCAGGCTGCCGCAGATGGTGGCATCGTATTCGACAGCCAGTTTCTGCATCCACGCCACGGTGTTACCGTCCATACTCTCGGCGTTATCAGTGGCATTCATCGTAAAGCCGGTGTTGAACATCTCCGGCAGGATGATCAGATCAGTGTTCGCATCACCTTCGTCAAAGTCGTCCTGAAAGTGTGCTTTAAGCAGGGCTGTAGCGTGATTCAGGTTGCCAACAGGGTGTTCCCACTGCAAATCCATTTGCAGCATCGTAATGGTGAGGTTATGCACGGTATCTCCGGGCGCGATTGTTGAATTTGATTGTCGAGTATAGGTTTAAGTTATGAGGCGCGCTCAGCGGCGCCGTCTTCAGATGATGCAGCAGGTTGTGCCGCACCGGCTGAAGCGGTTTGTTCTATTTCCTCAATAATACTGAGGATGACACGTTTAATGTTTTTCTCTTCAAGAAATTCCATGTGGCGTTTAACGGAGTCGGTCCAATGGACCGTTGCACCCTGTTGAAACACCTCGTTCCATTCCTCTTCGATAGTGTCGCCCCCGCTTTCGGGGCGCTCGGGCAGGTAAATCGAGCCGCGTAACTGCACGGGGTCGTAGGTAAAGCCGCGGGCAGAGATGCGGATTGCTTTCGCACAGCGCAGTCGCCGCAACTCGATCGGCATTTCCTTACCGAGTAACTCATGCATGCGCACACGGCTCATTTTGATACGGGCTTTAACGCGGAAGCCGACGGAGGAAATGAATCGTCTGGTTAAGAACCAAATGCCTTTAAAAGGGTTGCCGTAACCGGCAATAACCGAGGCCATCCAGCCAACCCGTTTCGATGCCCATTCGCCACCTGTTTCCCAGATGCCTTCCGGTTGAGAAGGGTCGATCATACCGAGATAGGCAATCTCTTCGCCTTTGGCCTGCAGCTGCCGGGCAATTTCATAGGCAATCAAACCGCCGATGGAGAAGCCGATAATGCGGTAGGGGCCTTTGGGCTGAACCAGTTGAATCTCGCGGGTATACATCGCCGCGAGTTGGGTGATCTTTTCCGGCGGCTCAAAATTGGGGTGATAGGCATCACACAGCCCGTACAACGGCTGGTCCGGCGGCAAATAACCGGCGAACTTCAGCGGTTCGCCGTTAATGCAAAAGATAGGTGTTTTGTCGCCGGCGGTTCGCACCGGCATCAACGTACGCATATTGCCAAATCCATCTAGCAGCGCTTGCTTGTTGCTTGGGCGGGCAAATACTGAAAAAAGCTAATAACTTCAGTCGGCTATGGCTTTTTTCAGGGCTTCTGCCAACCCTTCAGCTCCCGATAATCCACTACTTTCGTGATTTTCGGAGGATAAATCAAGCAGACGCATCTCATCTTTGCTGTATGCGTAGTGTGTCCAGAAAGCAGCGGTCGGGTGACCTGATTTGCTGCGGATGATAGTCATTGTTCCCGGCAGCGGCTGCGGCGGGTTGGTGCTGAGATAGCTATTGACCGATTGTTGTGCCGTAAGGGCGTCCCAGGATTTCTTGAGGAAGCCCGGTGGTGTGTCGGCGTTGCGATAGATGCGGTACAAGAGATGGCCGGTTGCCCCGACTTTGTAGTGGGTCTTCTCGATTTCCCACTGCTTGCCTTTGGTCACAACCGGCGGCGGGTCGATCAGCGTGGTGGACTTCAGCGTGTAGCCTGCAGCTCCCAGTTGTTTGGCAAGCTCCGGGATTACAGCTGCATGATGACCGAAGGCGGCAAGGTTAATGTCGCCCGGTGCTACAGTTGCGGTGATGTCGCTGAGATATTCCTCTGCGGTTGCAATCACAGCGCGGCGCGGCTCAAAGCCGGTGTAATAACTTCTGTCGAGCAGGTAGAGCGGCCGGTCGTTGCCCAGATAATGCTCTAAACCAAGCACCTGTTTGCCGAGCACAAACAGAGGTGCTGCTTCGCCCTGAGTATTCAGCGGCACCAGCGCCTGCGGTGTGTGGTTCGCAGCTGCTTCACCATCCAGCAAAGCGGCGAGACCTTCAATGGTCGGGCGTTCGAAGACATCCGAGACCTGCAAGGTTTTGCCGGTGGCGTCCTGCACCAGCTTGATCAGCTTGATGGTCAGGATTGAGTGCCCGCCCAACGCGAAGAAGTCGTCGGTGACGCCTACTTCATCTGTTTGCAGCAGTTCCTTCCAGAGTTCCTGAAGGGTTGTTTCGGTAACCGTGCGCGGCGCAACCTGTTCGCTGCCCGTCGGCGTGAATTCGGTTTGCGGCAGTGCTCTGCGGTCCAGCTTACCGTTGGCGGTTAGCGGGATGCTGTCCAGTGCCACATAGGCGGCGGGGATCATGAACTCAGGCAGGTTGTCGCGCAGATAGCCACTCAGTGTTTCGTTCAGCTGGTCTTCGGCGAGTCCACTTACGAGATAGGCGATGAGACGTTTGGTGGCTGTAGTATCGCCGGCCATGATCACTGCAGCATTCGTTACGTCCGGGTGCTTGCGCAATACTTCGGCAATCTCGTCGAGTTCAATGCGGAAGCCGCGCAGTTTGACCTGATTGTCGATGCGTCCGATGTATTCGATGTTGCCGTCGCGGCGCCAGTGCACCAGATCGCCGGTACGATACAGGCGGTCGGCAGGATTGCTGCTGAACGGATTGGCAACGAACTTCTCAGCAGTCAGTTCGGGTTGATTAAGGTATCCGCGGGCCAGACCATCTCCACCGAGATACAGTTCGCCGTGCACACCCGGTGCAACCGGATTCATATACTCATCAAGTACGTAGCAGGTTGTATTGCTGATCGGTGCGCCGATAGGTAATGAGCCGGCATCCGGATCGAGGTCACGCGGAACCGGATAGGTCGTGGCGTAAGTTGTCGATTCGGTCGGGCCGTAAATGTTGTTGAACTGCGTGTCGGGCAGGGCGGTCATCGCGCGACGGATGTGGTCTATAGACAGCGCCTCACCGCCGACAAAGATCTGTTCAATGCCCTTGAAGACTTTGGGATTGGTGTCGATCACCGCATTGAAGAGAGCGGTAGTCATAAACATCTGGCTGACATCGCTCTGCTTGAGGAAGCCGGCCAGAGAATCGATGGTCGGGATTTTCTCCGGATAGATGACGCTGCGACCACCGTTCAACAGGCTGCCCCACATCTCGTAGGTTGAAGCGTCAAATGAAATCGGCGCGAGCATCGCGATGCTTTGGTCGGGACCAAACCCGCCGTAGTTCGTGTTCAGGACCAGCCGCAACACGCTATGTTGTTCGATCAGGGTACCTTTCGGACGGCCGGTCGAGCCCGAGGTGTAAATAATGTAGGCGAGATCGTCACCGTTGGTTTCAACTGCGGCCGGCTCGCCGGACAGCTTGGCGATGCTGTCTGCTTCAATGTTCAGGTTAATGCGACGGGCGTGCCCGGGTTCGATATCCAGTTCAATATCCGAGTGAGTCAGCATCAGCTTCACGCCACTGTCTTGCAGCATGAACTCGAGACGGTCAGCCGGATATGCCGGGTCCAGCGGCACGTAAGCGCCGCCTGCTTTCAGGATCGCAAGCACGGTCACGACAGCTTCGATGCTGCGGTCCAGACACATTGCGACCGGATGGCCGCGTTCTACGCCTTGCTGAATCAGATAATGCGCGAGTTGGTTCGCACGCGTATTGAGATCGCTGTAGCTCAATACCTCATCACGACAGACCAGAGCCGTTGCGTCGCCGTGTTGTGCGGCGATGCGGTCAAACTGCGCCGCGATTGAGTCGTGGCGCGGATAGCTGGCTTCGGTCTCATTCCAGCCGAAGGTGACTTGCCACGCTGTCGCGTCCGGCATAGTCCGCGCATGCCACACGCGTTGCTCAGGTTGTGCAGCAAACTCTTTCAGCAGTTCGCTGAAACTGTCGCTGAAGCCGCTAACGGTGGCTTCATCAAACAGATCGGTGTTGTACTGGAACAGACCACCGATAGTGTCCGTAGCCTCCCAGCAGGCGACGGTCAGATCGAACTTGGAGGTGCCTCCGTCAAGCGGGTAGGTCTGCGCTTCCAGACCGGCAAACTCGGCCTCATCGGAAGGCGTGTTCTGCAGTATGAAAGCCACCTGAAATACCGGCGAGTGACTGCGGTTACGTTCCGGATTCAGCTCCTCAACGAGTTTCTCAAACGGCAGGTCCTGATGGTCGAACGCATTCAGCGTGTTCTGTTTGGTTTGGGTCAGCAGATCGCTAAAGCGCGGGTTGTCGCTCAGGTCGCTGCGAATAGCCAACGTGTTGACGAAAAAGCCGATCAACTCATTCAGACTGGTGTGCTTGCGCCCTGCTACCGGGGTGCCGATAACAATGTCGTCGCTGCCGCTTAAGCGCGCCATCAATACATTGAAAGCAGCCAGCAGCAGCATGAACACAGTCACGTTGTGTTGAGCGGCAAGTGCGGTCAGTCGTTTCGACAGGTCGGAGTCGAGACTAAAGTACAGCGAATGACCGTTGTACGTTTGTGTTAGTGGCCGCGGGCGGTCAGTCGGTAACTCAAGCAGCGTAGGCGCGTTCTGTAAATGCGCTTTCCAATAGTCGACTTGTTCATCCAGACGCTCGCCTGTGTACCAGCTGCGCTGCCAGGCTGCATAGTCTGCATAAGCAACGGTGAGTTTCGGAAGTTTGGCCGGAGTATTGTCGGCAAACTGCTGATACAACTGGCTGAAGTCGCGACCGGCGATGTTGACAGACCAGCCATCAGAGATGATGTGGTGCATGACGAACACCAGCGTGTGCTGGTCGTCCGCCAGTTCCAGATGATGAATGCGCAGCAGCGGCGCAGATGTCAGGTCGAAGGTTTCGGCTGCCAGTTCAGATACACGCTGACGCAAGTCTGTTTCATTCAGGCCGCGGGCATCGTGATGTTGCACATGCAACGCCGGTTCCGCCTGAATGATCTGCACCGCGTCGCTCTCGCTGCCTTCGGCAAACGATGTGCGCAGCACTTCATGGCGCAGTGCCAGTGCGTCAGCAGCCTGCTGTAACGCTTCAGTGTTGATAAGGCCTTTAAGGCTCAGGCCCCAGGCGATGTTGTAGTTGTTGCTCGACCCCATCATGCGGTCGAGGAACCACAGCCGTTCCTGCTGGAATGACACAGGCAGCGGCTTGTCGCGCGGAACTATCTCGATTAACGGCGCAGATTCTGTCCCGGATGTTGCCACCGTAAGTGCTTCAGCCAGTCCGGCAGGCGTCGGGCTGTCGAAGACATCGCGCAGCTTCATTTGAGCACCGAGTTGCTCGCGGATGGCAGCCAGCAGCGTTGTTGCCAGCAGCGAGTGGCCGCCGGCATCGAAGAAATTATCGTTGCGGCCGATCTCGTCCAGCTTCAGTACTTTGGCGAAGGCTGCACAGATGGCAGCTTCCGTGTCGTTCTCGGGTGCCGCGTATTCACCGCTGCGTGAGCCCAGCAACGCCGCATCCGGTTCCGGCAATGCTTTTCTTAATACCTTGCCGGTGGCTGTGCGCGGCAGTTCGCTCAGCGCGACAACAGTTGCCGGCACCATGTAGCCCGGCAGCGAGTCCCGCAGAGCTGCCAGAACAGCCGGGGTGTCGAGCTCATCTGCTTCAACGTAGCCGACCACTTTGGCATCTTCACCACTACCGAATACGCCGGCGGCAACCTGGGTGGCGTTGGTAACACGAAGCAGGGCATTTTCGATCTCGCCCAGCTCAACCCGATAGCCGCGAATCTTGATCTGGCCGTCACGGCGACCGGTGAAAACGAGATCGCCGTTTGGCAGGTACTTGGCATGGTCGCCGCTGCGATAGATCCGCGGTCGGATCAGCGATTGCTCATCGATGACCGACGCGCCGGTGTCAGGATCCCAGTAGCCGGGTGACACCCAGGGGCTTTCAAAGCACAGCTCGCCGCAAATACCACTTCGTTTCTCATCGCCTTCCGGACCGTCATCGAGCAGAAATACTTCGGTGCCCGGTACCGGCAGGCCTACCGGCACTTTCTGACCGAGCAGGCGGGTGCTTTGGTCAGCAAAGTATTGCAGCGCCATCGTTGATTCACTGGGACCGAGACCATTGACGAACAATGCATTGGCCGGGAATGCCTTATTGAATATTTCGACGTCGGTCGCACGGGTTTCTTCACCGCCGAGTACTGCAGCCCGAATGCTGGCAGGCACATCGGCAGAAGTGGCATCGCCGAACAGATGGCGGTACACCGTCGGTGTGCTGTGGAAGATGCTGATGTTGTTGTCGGCAAGCATCTGACGGGTAGCTGCAACCGATTCTTCCTGACGCAGGTCCACCGGATACAGACAGGCGCCGGTCAGCAACGCGCCATAGATGTCCATGACTGACGCGTCGAAGCTGTAGTTGGCAAACTGGACGACCCGGTCTTCAGCTTGCATTGCGACCGAATTGGCGTAGGTCTCCGCGTGCTGCAGCACTGCACGATGTACCTGCATGACGCCTTTCGGCGTGCCGGTAGAGCCGGAGGTGAACAGGATGTAGGCAAGTGATGCGCCTTTGGCATTCACCGGCGGGTTGTTGCTAACCGGCTCGGCGCTGTCCGCAAATACGACAGGCGTGCTCAACTCTGCCGCAATCTGTTCTGCGAGCGCTTTGTGTTCTTCCGTTGTAACGACTGCACTGACACGGCCCTGGTTCGCGCGTTCGCTCAACTGAGCGGCTGGCAGGTAGGGGTCGAGCGGTACGTAAGCATGCCCGGCTTTCAGTGTGCCGAGAATGCCGCTGATCATGTGCTCATCATGCGGCAACAACAGCGCGACTGTGGAGGCTTCGCTGCCGGTGATAGCTACCAGTTGCCGCGCAATGCCGTTAGCGCGGGCATTCAGCTCTGCGTAACTAAGAGCGGCTGTTGCCGTAACGACGGCCGTCGCATCAGGCGTCCTCTGCACCTGAGTTTCGAATTCGCCGCCGAGTGTTGCTGCATTGAATGTGTGTGTGCCGGTATGGGTGTCATCCGGTTCTGACAGTCGCTCGTCGAAGCCACCCAGAGGCGGCGAGCTGATTTCGGCATCCGGGTGCTCACAGAAGTGCACTACCGTTTCGATGTAATGAGCGAGCATCAATTCGATGCTGTCTGCGTCGAACAGATCGGTGCTGTACTCGACATCGATCGTGCAGTCCTGTTCCCACTGCGCCACCGTGAAGGTCAGATCGGTTTTTGCATAGCTGCGCTCCGGATTGACAACCTTACGGCTGCTGCCTTCGTCAGGGTTGTTACCGCCGGCATCGTTGCGAAGGTTAAACATTGCCTGATACAGCGGCGTATGACTCATGTTGCGTTCGGGCTGCAGATGCTCGACCAGTTTCTCGAACGGTACGTCCTGATTGGCAAAAGCATCCAGAGTTGACGCCTTCACCCGGCCCAGCAATTCGCGGAAGCTCGGCGCACCGTTCAGGCGGGTGCGCAATGGCAGTGTGTTCAGGAACAAACCGATCAGGCCGTTGGCCTCGGGACGTTGACGACCGGCGACCGGGATGCCGACTACGACATCATCCTGACCTGCATAGCGGGCCAGCAATACGTTATAGGCGGTGAGCAGCACCATGAAAGGCGTAGCGCCCGCTTCACGGGCCAGCGCTTCAATGTTGCTCCACATACCATTACCCGAGTACCGGGTGAAATGTGCACCGCGGTAGCTTTGCTCAGGCGGACGAGGATAGTCGGTCGGCAGTTCCAGCAGCGGTGGTGCATCGCGCAGGTGTTCAGACCAGTGTTCCAGTTGCTGTCCGAGTAGCTTGTTCTGACTGTTGGTTTGCCACTGGGCATAGTCGGTGAACTGGATAGGCAGGAATGGCAGTTGCGGTTCCTGACCGGCGGCTATCGCCATACAGATGGCATCCAGTTCATCGAACAGCACGCCGAATGACCAGCCGTCGGCGATGATGTGATGCAGAACCAGTGCCAGAACCTGAGCGCCGTCTTCCAATGCATACAGACGTGCCCGCAGCAACGGGCCGGACGCGAGGTCGAAACGGGTGTCGGCCAGCAGCTCGAGATCTTTTGTCAGGATGTCGCGATCGGCGATTTCAGCAACTTCAAGATTGATAGCCGGCTCTGAATTGATATTCAGCTCAGGCCCGCTGTCGCCTTCGACGAAATTGGTGCGCAGTACTTCGTGGCGTTCTGCCAGTTTATGTAGCGCGGCTTCAATGACGGCAGCATCGTAGTTTGACTCGAGTTCGACGTTCCACGGCAGGTTGTATACCGGACTACCCGGGTCGAGTTGATCGAGGAACCAGAACCGAACCTGGTTGGGTGACAGCGCCAATGCCTGACTGCGGTCCGCAGTCTCAATGGGTTGCAGCGCAGTTACTGTCGCGGCTTCACCATCTGTATCGCTACCAAGCTCTATGCTGAGACCTTCAATTGTGGCCTGCTCGAATACGGCCCGCAGCGGTACATCGAGACCCAGTTCGGATTGCATACGTCCGACCAGGCGCGTGGCCAGCAATGAATGACCGCCAAGCGTAAAGAAGTTGTCTTTGATGCCGACCTGTTCGACATCCAAAATTTCTGCCCACAGCTCAGCGATGGCTGTTTCCTGTGCATTACGCGGAGCGACGTAATCGGTGGAGACTTGTCCGCTTGAATCCGGTGCCGGCAATGCTTTGCGGTCGATCTTGCCGTTGGGGGTCAGCGGGTAGCGCTCCAGCTGCACGAACGCAGTCGGCAGCATGTAATCAGGCAGATCGTCACTGATGTGGTCACGCAGCCCTGCAGGACTGAGCGAGACACCGTCGGGCGCGATGCAGTAGGCGACAAGACGTTTATCTCCCGGCGTGTCTTCACGCAGAATGACGACGGCTTGAGTGACATCCTGATGACTGGCGAGAGCAGTCTCGATCTCACCGAGTTCGATACGGAACCCGCGCAGTTTGACCTGGAAGTCGGTGCGACCAAGTACTTCCAGTGTGCCGTCGTGACGCCAGCGCACACGGTCGCCGGTGCGGTAGATGCGTCCTTCGTCGAACGGGTTCGGCAAGAAGCGCTCGGCATTTAATTCATCGCGCTGCCAGTAGCCACGGGCCACGCCGTCACCGCCGATGTACAACTCACCGGGCACGCCGGCGGGCAGGGGTTGCATGCTGTCGTCGAGAACATACACCAGTGTGTTCGCAATGGGTGCGCCTACGGTAATTACCGGATCGGTGTTTTGATAACTGTGGCAGGTGGACCAGATGGTGGTTTCCGTCGGGCCGTACATATTCCAGAGCGCGGCGTTGCCGTCGATCAGGCTGTCGGCCAGTTCACGTTCCAGAGCTTCACCACCACACAGTACTTTCAGCTTGCTGTGACCGGACCAGCCCGCCTGCTGCATCAGACGCCAGGTGGCAGGGGTTGCCTGCATGACGGTGATGTCATGGACGTCCAAAAGTTGTGACAGTGCCAGACCGTCAGCAGTTTGTTCCTGCGATGCAATCACGACCGTGCCGCCGACGATCAGCGGCAGGAACAGTTCGAGAATCGAGATATCGAAACACAGTGTGGTTACAGCCAGCAGTTTGTCGCCGGCGGTAAAGCCCGGTTCCTCGGCCATGGTGTTGAGGAAGTTGACCACGGCCTGATGCTCGATCTGCACGCCTTTAGGCTTGCCTGTCGAGCCGGAGGTATAAATCTGATAAGCGAGATGTTCGGTGCCGGTAGTTTCGGGCAGATCGATATGGCCAACGGAAGGCAGCGGGTCGTCAACACAAACAGCTTGTACCTGATCCGCAGGCAACACATCGATCAGTTTCGATTCTGTCAGCAGTACCTGTGCCCGCGAGTCCTCGAGCATGTAGGCGATACGGTCGGCAGGGTAATTCGGGTCGAGTGGCACGTAGCCGCTGCCCGCGCGCAGAACGGCGAGCATGCAGACGAGCATGTCGGCAGAGCGGTCGAGACACACGGCAACCGGTACGTCCGGGCCTGCGCCCATGGATACCAGCATACGGGCGAGGTCACCGCTTTGCTGTTCCAGTTCGGCATAGCTGAGACTGTCTTTGCCGAACACGACAGCAGTAGCGTCAGGGCTGCGTGCGCACTGGGCTTCCACCAGTCCGTGCAACGTGCCTGCGGTCTGCCAGTTGCGTGCTGTGTCGTTCCAGCGGTGGAGAATCTGCTGCTGTTCGGCCTGACCGAGCATCGGCAGTTCTGCCAGTGGCATGGTCGGGTGATTAATGATCGCAACCAGCAGGTTCTCAAAATGCGCGAGCATTCTGTCGACGGTGCTTTGCTCAAACAGGTCGGTTGCGTACTCGCAGACTATACCGAGAGGTCGTCCTTCACCCTGGTCGGATACAGAAACGTTTAAATCAAACTTGGCGCTGTTGTATTCGTAGCCAACCGCCTCGCTGTACATTTCCGCATCCGCTTTAGCGGTTTCTTTCTGCAGCGTCAGCATGACCTGAAACAGCGGCGACACGCTCATGTCGCGCACCGGTTGCAGGGCTTCAACGAGGCGTTCGAAAGGCAGGTCCTGATGCGCGAAAGCATCGAGTACCGTGCGGCGGGTGCGCCTAATGAGCGTGCTGAAGTCCGGGCGGTCACTTAAGTCGCCGCGGATCACCAGCGTGTTCAGGAACAGGCCGATGATCTCTTCAAGCCCGGTCTGGTTGCGGCCCGACACCGGTGTGCCGATGACGATATCGTCCTGGCCGGAGTAGCGTGCCAACAGCGTCTGGAACGCAGTCAGCAGCGTCATATATAAAGTGGCGCCGTTGTTTGCAGACAGCAGTCGCAGTTCATCGCTCAGCGGCGCAGGCAAAGTGCGGCCGGTAACTTGGCCCGCATAGCTTTGCACGGCAGGACGCGGATGGTCGGTGGGCAGTTCCAGCACCGCCGGAGCACCGGCCAGCTGGCCGCGCCAGAAGTTCAGCTGCTGCTCGAGAGCATCCCCCTCAAGATAGTCGCGCTGCCAGACGGCGTAGTCGACGTACTGCAGAGCCGGTGCTTCATTGCTGATTTCGTTGCCTGCAATAAGTGTGCGGTAGTTGCTGAGGAGTTCGCCGGTCAACAGGTCGAGCGACCAGGCATCGGAAATGATGTGGTGCATGACGACCATTAGCACACAGGACTCGCTCGCAGTGTCTTCAATGACGCGCACGATCAGCGACGGACCTGCTTCCAGATCAAACAAATGGCGCGACGCTTCGGTCAGCTGCTGTTGCAATGACTGTTCGCTGTCGGCGTTGCTGAACGTGACCGGAACATCCATGCTTGCACGGATGTGTTGTACCGGATCGCCGTCCTGATTGATGAATGCAGTGCGCAGGCTTTCGTGGCGCTCAACAACCTTGTCCATTGCCGCTTGCAGTAACTCAGGGTCGAAGCGTTGTTCGAACCAGCGTACCCAGGGCACGTTGTACAGAGGGTTGTCCGGCATCAGTTCATGCAGGAACCAGATGCGTTGCTGGGCGAACGACAGCGGCATTGCCGGTTTGCGGGCTGCCAGATCAATGGCTGGCAACGCGGTGCCGCTTAGTTCCTGCACGGCAACAGCAATCTGCCGGATGGTCGGCGTTTCAAACAGCACGCGCAGAGGCAGTTCCACCCCAAACTGCTCACGGATACGGGCAATGACCCGTGTCGCCAGCAGCGAGTGGCCGCCCAGTTCGAAGAAGTCGTCGGTAACACCCGGTTGTGCCACGTCCAGTACGACGGACCAGATGTTGCAGAGGCTTTCCTCGGTTGGTGTTTCGGGTGCCTGGAAACCCTGTTGTGCATCGCGCTCGAATTCAGGCTCGGGCAGCAGGCGCCGGGCCACCTTGCCGCTGGGGGTCAGTGGCAATTCTTCCAGTATCACGAAGTGCGTCGGCACCATGTAGTCGGGCAGGTGTTGTTTCGCGTAGTCACGTAGTTCAGCACCATCGACTGTGGCACCCGACTCTGTTGCCGCGTAGGCAACCAGTTTCTGGCTGCTGCCAGTGCCGGGCACGGTAACTGCTACGAGCTTGATAGAAGGATGACCGGTCAGTACAGCTTCGATCTCTCCCGGCTCGATGCGGAAGCCACGGAACTTCACCTGATCATCGATACGACCGAGGAACTCGATGTTGCCATCCGCCAGATAACGGGCCTTGTCGCCGGTGCGGTACATACGCGGGTAATCGGCGTCCGGATTAAACGGGTCGGCAATAAACTTCTCGGCCGTTAATTTATCGCGACCTATATAGCCGCGCGCTACCTGGATGCCCGCCAGATAGAGTTCGCCGGGCACGCCTACGGGCACAGGGTGTCCGCCGGCATCAAGGATGTAGCAACGGGTGTTGCCGACAGGCTTGCCGATGCCGGGCAGGGCGGGCCAGTTTTCGCTGTCACCTTTAAGCGTTAATGCGGTGACTACATGGGTTTCTGACGGGCCGTACTGATTGTGCAGGCGAGCGCTGCTGCGTTCGAACAGCTTGCGCAGTGCCGGTGTGATCAGCAGTTGCTCGCCGGCTGAAATCACGTCTTGCAACTTAAGTTCCAGATCATTGCGGTCGGTCAACAGTTCCGCGAGGGGCTGGAGAGCCGCGTAGGGCATGTACAAACGTTCAATCTGTTTGTCGGCGATCAGGGTGCTGAGTGCGGCAAGGTCTTTGCGTTGCTCTTCGCTGATCATGACCACCGTGCCGCCCTGTGCCCAGGTTGTGAACAGCTCCTGGAATGATACGTCGAAGCTCAGCGATGCAAACTGAAGTGTGCGGGATGGCTTATCGAGTCCCGGTTGACTGTTCTGCCAGCCGATCAGATTGTCGAGTCCTGCGTGAGTGAGCACGACACCTTTCGGTTTGCCTGTCGAGCCGGAGGTATAGATTGCGTAGGCGCTGTCTGCTGCGGTGACCCCGGATTCCGGTGTGTCCGGAGTCTGTCCGGCGGCAAAGTCGAAGTCATTCAGGTTCAGCACAGGGACGGCGGCGGCAGGAGGTTCTGCCAGATTGCTGATCAGCAGAACAGCACCACAGTCGCCGAGCATGTAATCGATACGTTCAGCCGGATAGTCAGGGTCCACCGGCACATAGGTGGCACCCGCTTTCAGGACAGCCAATACAGCAATCGTCATTTCAACCGAACGTTCGCAGCTGATGGCTACAAACTGGCCGCGCTGCACGCCCTGACTGGTCAATGCTGCAGCGAGTGCGTTGGCCCGGCTGTTCAGGGTGTCGTAGGTTAGTGCCTGGTCGGTGCCATGAACGGCGATAGCATCCGGCGTTTTGCGGGCCTGTTGCTCAACCCGCTGATGTACCGGCCGCGGTATGCCATAGTCTGTTGCGGTATCGTTGAAGCCGGTAATGATCTTGGTTTGCTCGATATCGCTGAGCAGTGGCAGATCTGCAATGCCGGTGTCCGGTGCGGCGACAATTGCTTTCAGCAGCTGGCGGAAGCGCACCAGCATCGCATCAATGGTGACCTTGTTGAACAGATCGCTGTTGTATTCGAGATAGGCGCCCAGCGAGTCGCCACTGTCGGTCATCGAAAGGTTCAGATCAAACTTGGCAGTGCCGTAATCGAAGCCGACCGGCTCAAACCCGGCTTCCGCAGAGCTGCTTTCCGCCTGGTTGTTCTGCTGGTTATTCAGGGTGAACATTATCTGGAACACCGGCGAGTGACTCATGTCGCGGTTCGGCTGCAGTTCATCGACCAGCATCTCGAACGGTAGGTCCTGATGGGCGTAGGCATCGAGGATGGTCTGCTTGTTGCTCTTCAGAAAATCACTGAAGCCGGGGTTGCCGCTGGTATCAGCCGCAATCGCGAGCGTATTGAGGAAGATGCCGACCACGCCTTCGAGTTCAGTGTGCTGACGACCGGAGATAGGCGTGCCGACCACAATCTCTTCACTGCCGGCGTAGCGGCTGAGCAGCACATCGAACGCACTGAGCAGCAACATGAACAGCGTGACCTGCTTTTGTTGTGCCAGTGTTTGCAGCTGCTTGCGCAGTTCTGTATCCAGCACCAGACTGCTGCCGGAGCCGTTGTAGGTTTGTGCGGCAGGCCGCGGTTTGTCAGTCGGAATGTCGAGCAGGGCGGGTGCATCGCTCAGTTGCGTCAGCCAATAGTCGAGTTGTGACTTAAGTTCATCATCGCCAAAGCTTTCCCGCTGCCAGACTGCGTAATCGGCATAGCGTAGTTCCGGAGCCGACAGCAGCGGAATGTCATCCGCCAGTACACCCTGATAAAAGACCTGCAGTTCCGACTGCAGCACTTCAATCGACCAGTTGTCGGCGATGATGTGGTGCATGACGAACAGTAGTGTGTAGTCGTCTTCGGCTGTTTCGAGAATATGCAGCCGCAACAGCGGGCCGGTTTTCAGGTCGAACGGTATGTGTGCAAGTTCCTGCAGGCGCGCGTTGATCTGTTTGCTGCTTAATGCCGAGCAGTTTTCGCGTTTCGGCACGATGCGCAGCCCTTCGGCCACGTGCTGTACCGGACCGTCAACTGTGCGTTCGAATACCGTGCGCAATTGATCGTGGCGGGCAACCAGATAATCAAGAGCCGTTTGCAGGGCTTCATAATTCAGGTTGCCGCGGAAGCGTGCTGCCCATGGAATGTTGTAGGCGGCATTTCCGGGTTCCAGTTCATCGAGGAACCACAGGCGTTCCTGCGACCACGACAACGGAATGTCGCGTTCCAGATTGCAGGCCGGAATGCCCGGAAGGTTGATAGCGTGCGCAGCTGAGTCAGCTGGCGAAGTGCCGAGCGCTGCCGCGAGTCCGGCAACGGTCGGATGGGTAAATATCTGTCTGAGCTCGACATCACGACCGAGAGCGGCGCGTATGCGACCCGTCGCTTTAGTTGCCAGCAGCGAGTGACCACCTAAAGCAAAGAAGTCGTCGTTGATGCCCACCTGCCCGACACCGAGCACTTCGCTCCAGATGTCCGCAATGGTTTGTTCGAGGTCATCGCGTGGAGCAACATACTCGGTAGTGACCTGCCAGTCAGGTGCGGGCAGGGCATTGCGGTCTAGCTTGCCGTTGGGCGACAGCGGAATGGCATCGAGAAACACGAATGCCGATGGCACCATGTAGGCAGGCAGAGTGTCTGCGAGATGTTGTTCGAGAGCCTCTGGGCCGGTGTCACCAACAACGTAGCCGACCAATCTTTTATCGCCCGGAATGCCTTCGCGAACAATGACAGCGCTGGCATCGACCTGTGGGTGTTCGTCGAGCGTGGCTTCGATCTCGCCGAGTTCAATACGGAAACCGCGCAGTTTGACCTGATGATCGATACGGCCAAGGAACTCAATAGCGCCGCCTTCGGTACCATAATCGCGGTAACGCACCAGATCGCCGGTGCGGTAGACGCGGGCACCTGCGTTGAACGGGTCATCAATAAAGCGTTCGGCAGTAAGCTCGGGGCGGTTAACGTAGCCACGGGCCACCTGTATGCCCGAAATCCACAGTTCGCCGGCCACACCGACCGGTGTTTGTTGCCCTGACGGGTCAACGACGTACAGCTTTGTATTAGCGACGGGGCGACCGATAGGCACGCTGCGCTCATCATCACCGCGCTGGCAGGCCCAGTAGCTCACATCAATGGCGGCTTCGGTCGGTCCGTACAGGTTATGCAGTTCTGCTTTTTCGTAGATACCGAAGAAACGGTTCTGCAGTTCCCGTGGCAGAGCTTCACCGGAACAGATCACGCGCCGCAGACTGCCGCAGCTCGCAGCCGCCTCTTCCTGCAAAAATACCTGCAGCATCGACGGTACGAAGTGCAGCGTCGTAACGGCGGTGTCATTGATCAGCTTGGCAAGGTAAGCGCTGTCGCGATGGCCGCCCGGTTTTGCAACTACCAGTTCAGCGCCGCTGATGAATGGCCAGAAGAACTCCCACACGGACACGTCGAAGCTGAACGGTGTTTTCTGCAGAACACGGTCGCTGGCATCCAGCTGATATTCGTCCTGCATCCACAGCAGGCGATTGCAGATGCCGCGGTGTTCGTTAAGCACGCCTTTCGGGCGGCCGGTCGAACCGGAAGTGAATATCACATAGGCGGCCTGCGCCGGATCAATAGCAGTATCCGGTGCGGCGGAGGGGCAGGCAGCGACGGCATCGCGGATATCTTCGATGTTGGTGCGTTCGGTGCCCGGTAATACCTCGCCAAGATGCTGCTGACTCAGCAGTAAGGACAGTTCTGCATCCTCTGCCATGTTCTGCAGGCGTTGTTCCGGATATTCCGGATCCATCGGCACATAAGCGCCACCGGCTTTCACAATGGCGTGCAGTGTCACGACCAGATCGATGCTGCGGTCCATACACACACCAACCAGTGATTCCGCTTTCACACCTTGCTGGGCCAGGTAATGAGCAAGCTGGTTACTGCGTGCATCAAGCTCTCTATAAGAAATTTGTTCTGTACCGAAACGCACAGCCGGTGCATCGGGAGTGCTTGCGGCCTGCTTATATAAGAGCGACGGCAGAGTTGCGTCAGCCGGGTAGGCGACATCGGTGTTGTTCCAATCGGCGAGCTGTTGTGCTTCGGCATCGCTCAGCAGACGGTATTCGGACAGGGCCAGATCAGGATTGTCCGCTACCGCTTCAAGCAGCTGGCCGAAGTGGCCGATCATTCTTTCTATGGTGCCGTGATCGAACAGGTCACGGTTGTATTCAAACTCAACGGCAACACCGTCACCGGTTTCGATGGTGGCGATGGTTAAATCAAACTTCGCGGTGCCGTAATCGAAGCCCAGACCGGTTGATTCCAACCCGGCAAAGGTACCGCCGTCGTCCGGTGCGTTCTGCAGCAGGAACAGCACCTGGAAAATTGGTGCGTGACTGAGATTGCGTTCCGGTTGTAACTCTTCAACCAGACGCTCGAACGGCAGGGTCTGATGCGCGTAGGCATCGAGAGCGGTGTCGCGGGTCCGGTGCAGCAGTTCACGAAAGCTGGGGTCGCCGGATACATCGGTACGCATCACCAGATTGTTAATGAAGAAGCCGATCAGGCCTTCCAGTTCGGTGCGTTCGCGCCCGGCAATGGGGGTGCCGACAACGATGTCATCGCTGCCGGTATAACGGGCGAGCAGCAGGTCACTGATGGCGAGCAGCACCATGAACAGCGTGGCTTTCTCTGACTGGGCCAGCGCGTTCAGTTTGTCGCTGGTCTCTTTGGAGAAATAGCGCTGCACGCGGCCGCCGGCATAGCTAGGTGTGGCCGGTCGGGTGCGGTCGGTTGGTAGTTCGATGACTGCCGGGGCACCTTTCAGGCGCTCGGTCCAGTAGTTCAGTTGCCGGTCGAGTTCACCACCGCTTAAATGCTCGCGCTGCCAGTAGGCGTAGTCGGAATACTGCAGCGGCAGAGCCTTCAGCCCTGCAGGCGAGTTCGCATGATGTTCGGAGTAGAGCGCGATCAGTTCGCTACTGATGACATTCAGCGACCAGGCGTCGGAGATAATGTGATGCATCAGCAGCATCAACACATGGTCGTCCTCGCTGACGCGAATCAGATGCAGACGGATCAGGGGGCCGTCAGCGAGATCAAACGCATCGCGGTTGAATTCTTCGAGCAGCGCGCGAATACCTTCATCACTACTGTCTGTCGCTTCGGTAACTTCGAGTTTCTGAATCCGCTGTTCGTGAATAACCAGCTCGGGTTCTTCAAGCTCATTGGTGATGAAGTTGCTGCGCAGTGCTTCATGACGGGCGATTAAATCGTTAAAAGCAGATTCAAGCGCCGGCACATCGAGTTCGCCCTTCAGGCGCAACACCATCGGGATGTTGTACATGATGTTGCCCGGTTCCAGACGGTCGAGGAACCACAGGCGTTGTTGCGGGAAAGACAGTACTTTGGGGGCGTCGGCCGGAGCAGGTTTGACGGCTGGCAGCCGGGCGGCGGCCGGTGCTGCGCCGGACAGGAAGTCGATCAGTTCCTGCTTGGCGGCTTTCAGCTCAAGTTGCAGCTCTTTGGTAAGAACACCTTTCGGCGCTTTAACGCGCAGCTCACCGCTCTCGAGCTTGATACGCACGCCGAGATCATGGAGCTTCTTAATGAGCGCAGCTGCACTCATATCTGAAATTCCTCCATGTCGTCGTCTTCGTCCCAGTCAGTGTCGGAATCGCTGCTGACACCTGCCATCTGCAGGGCGCCGATGTGCTCGGCGAGACTCCGTACGGTCGAGTTTCTGAAGACGTATTTTAAGGGCAGTTCGATGCCGAAGACATCCCTGATGCGCGATACAAGTTGGGTGGCGAGCAACGAGTGGCCACCCAGATCGAAGAAGTCATCACCGGCTCCGGCACGTTCGATACCGAGCACTTCCTGCCACAATTCGGCCAGCTGGCGTTCGGTGTCGTTGGCCGGCTCGATGTAACTGTCGGCATCCGCTGAAACATCAGGCGCTGGCAGGTCGCGGCGACTGATCTTGCCGCTCGGGGTAACCGGCATTTCATCAAGTATCACGATGAACGACGGCACCATGTATTCGGGCAGGGCATCCTGCAACGCCGATTTAATGCCGGCGGTATCGACTGATTTACCCGGTTCCGGTGTTACATAGCCAACCAGTTTCTTGTCGGCCGGCTTATCTTCACGCAGCAATACAGCGGCCAGTCGCACGCCCTCACAGCGCGCCAGAGCGGCTTCGATTTCACCCGGTTCGATGCGGAAGCCGCGGTATTTGACCTGATCGTCGGCGCGGCCTAAGTAGGCGATATTGCCGTCGGGCAGCCAGCGTACGAGATCGCCGCTACGGTATAAGCGGCCTTCATTGCTTACGGTATCAGGCAGGAATTTCTCAGCCGTCAGGTCGGGCTGACCGAGATAGCCAAGACCTGTCTGGGTGCCACCGATGTACAACTCACCCGGCACGCCGACCGGGCAGGGGCTTTGGTTGGCGTCCAGTACATATAACTGTGTGTTCGTCACAGGCTTACCGATAGGTGGCAGCGGCATCCAGCGTTCTGCCCCTGTATTAAAGCTGTAAACGGAAACCACATGCGCTTCGGACGGGCCGTACTCGTTGTGGAAGCCAATGTCCGGATGCTTGACGAAGCAGTCACGGATCAACGGCGTGATCTGCAGCTGTTCGCCTGAGGTGCACATTTGTTCAAGCGAGAACTCAAGGTCTTCACGTTGCGCGATGATTTCGGCAGTCGGTTGCAGTGCTGCAAACGGCATCCACAAACGCTGCACTTTCTGTTCGCTTAAGAACCGCACCAAAGCCGGAATATCCTGACGCAGCTCCTGATCGATCAGTACCAGCGTGCCGCCGGTTGCCCAGGTAGAGAAGATTTCCTGATGATGGACGTCAAAGCTCAGGGAAGCGTATTGCAAGGTGCGGGCGGCATGCGTGAAGCCCGGCCGGCGAATCTGCCAGTTAATCAGATTGGCGAGCGACCGTTGCGGCAATACGGCGCCTTTCGGCAGGCCGGTCGAGCCGGAGGTGTAGATCGCGTACAGCGGGTCGTCCGGTGCGGTCGTGATGTTCAGGTTGCCCGCATCGGCAGTGGGAGTCGCCGGGGCAGGTTGATCAAGCAGCATGCGGGCTGCGCCGGTATCCGGAATTTTGTCCGCCACACTGCTGTGAGTCAGCAGCACCGGCACCTGACTGTTCTCCAGCATGTAGCTCAGCCGCTCGGCCGGGTAGTCCGGGTCCATTGGCACATAGGCGGCGCCGGTCTTAAGCACGGCGAGCACGGCGGTCAGCGCTTCAATAGAGCGTGGCGCACAAATGCCTACAAAGCGACCTGCGCCTGCGCCGTGTTCAATCAACTGCCGCGCCAGACGATTGGCAGCTTCGTTCAGTTCGCGGTAACTCAGTTGCTGACCGTTAAATTCGACAGCGATGTGGTCCGGCGTTTTCTCAACCTGTAGTTCGACGAGCTGCTGTGGCGTGGGAGTGGAGCCATCTCCAGCGTAGTTCACAGCGGTGTCATTAAATCGCTGCACTACGGTTTGTCTTTCAGCGTCGGTCAGGGTGGATAGTTTGCTGATCTGTGTTTCAGGCGCATCAACAATGCTTGCCAGCAACTGCTCGAAGTGACCGAGCATCCGGTCTGCTGTTGCTTCAGTAAACAAATCGCTGTTGTACTGAATGCCCACCTGCAGGCCGTTGTTTGTTTCGCGAGCCTCCATCAACAAGTCGAACTTGGTAATGCCCATTTCGAAGTTGACGGTTTCGGCGACCACGTCTTCAAAACGTGTATTGCCCTGTGGAGTGTTCTGCAGCACGAACATCGTCTGGAAGATCGGGCTGTGGCTCATGTCGCGTTCAGGCTGCAGTTCCTCGACAAGTTTCTCGAACGGCAGATCCTGATGACTGAACGCCTGCAGGGCATTGTCTTTAACGGTTTGCAGCAGGTCGGTGAACGCAGGGTCTGTCGACAGATCGCTGTGCAGTGCCAGGGTGTTGCTGAAGAAACCGATCAGGCCTTCCAACTCGGGGCGGGTGCGTCCCGCAATCGGCGTGCCCACAACGATGCTGTCCTGACGTGCGTAGCGTGCCAGCAGTACGTTGAAGGCAGCCAGCAATGTCATGAACAGGGTCGATTGCTTATTTTGTACGAGATGTCCGACCCGTTCGCTGAGGTCTTTCGGCAGGATGCGCAACACACTGCCGCCGCGATAGCTTTGTTCAGCAGGGCGCGGGAAGTCGGTAGGCAGTTCCAGTACCGGATCGGCACCGGCTAAATGATCGCGCCAAAAATTTAACTGACGCTCCAGCTCTTCGTCGGTCAGCCATTCTTTCTGCCAGGTGGCGTAGTCGGCGTATTGAATTGGCAACGACTCAAGGTCTGCATTCGAACCACTGGCCGCGCTGTTATAGAGCGTGGCGAAGTCATTAAAGAGGATTGATAACGACCATCCATCGGAAACAATGTGGTGGGTGCCGAGCAACAGTACGTGTTCGTCTTTACCTGTTTTGAGCAAATGCGCGCGCAGCAGCGGAGCTTTGCTCAGGTCAAACGGCAATTGCGAGAGCTCCGTCAGGGTGTCGAATAATTCCGGTTGCGGATAGTCACTGGCATCGACTTCTTCGATAGAGATGCCGGTGGCGGCAACTACTTCCTGCAACGGCGTTTTGCCGTCACTGACAAAGCGGGTGCGGAGACTTTCGTGGCGCTCAATCAGTTGCTCGAGCGCCTGCTGCAGGGCTGCGCGATTCAGTTCGCCGCGGAAGCGGGTGGCCATCGGGAAGTTGTACGCCGGATTCCCCGGGTCCAGCTGTTCCAGGAACCATAAGCGCTGTTGAGCAAAGGACAGCGGGGCAGGGCCGTCGCTGCCGCGGGGCTGAATCGTGCCTGTGTCTGCGGCATCTGCTGCATCACCACCGATGTAAGTCGCAAACTCAGCAATAGTGGGCGACTCAAACAAATGAATAAGCGGTATATCAATACCGAGTTTCGAGCGGATACGGGCAATGACCTGTGTGGCCAGCAGTGAGTGTCCGCCTAAATCAAAGAAGTTATCGTGCACGCCGACCTGTTCAACGCCTAATACATCTGACCAGATAACTGCCAGAGATTCTTCGGCTTCATTACGCGGCGCAGTGTAGGCATCGGCGGCATCGCGTTCCCATTCCGGTTCCGGCAATTGCCTGCGGGCAATCTTGCCGCTGGGCGTGACCGGCATCTCGTCAAGAATGACGAAATGCGTAGGCACCATGTAGTCAGGCAACTGTTCTTTCAGATGCGCGCGCAGTTCATTTGCATCGAGGTTACCTCCGGTCGCGTAAGCCACCAGTTTCTTCTGTGCGCCTTCACCTGACAAAACTACAGTCGCAAGTTGCACACCGGGCGCTTCGGTCAGTCGTGCTTCAATCTCACCCGGCTCGATGCGGAAGCCACGGAATTTCACCTGATCGTCGGCGCGGCCGAGGAACTGAATCTCACCGTTTTTCAGATAACAGGCACGGTCACCGGTGCGGTACATGCGCTCACCGGATACAAACGGATCAGCAGTGAATTTCTCGGCGGTCAGTTCGGGACGGTTCAGATACTCGCGCGCTACCTGCACTCCGGCCAGGTACAGCTCGCCCGGAACACACTGGGGTACCGGATTGCCGGCATCATCAAGGATGTAGCAGCGCGTGTTAGCAACGGGGTAACCAATTGTCGGCAGGGCTGGCCAGCTGTCCGGTTCGCCTTCCAGGGTAAGTGCCGTAACCACGTGGGTTTCAGACGGGCCGTACTGGTTATGCAGTTGCGCTCCGGTGCGGTTGAACAAAGCCCGCAGCGGGTTAGTGACCTGCAGCTGTTCACCGGCAGAGATAACGTCTTTGATTGCCAAAGGCAGGTCAGTGCGTTCGCTTAACACGTCGGCAAGCGGCTGAAGGGCTGCGAACGGCATGTACACGCGTTCGATATTTTCCGAGCTTACAAATCCCGCGAGGGCGTTCAGGTCTTTGCGCAGTGCTTCGTCGATCATCACCAACGTGCCGCCCTGCGACCAGGTGGTGAAGAGCTCCTGGAACGAGACATCGAAACTTAGCGATGCAAACTGCAGTGTGCGTGCTGGTGTGTCTAATGACGGTTGCGACTGTTGCCATGCAATCAGGTTGCTCAAACCTTCGTGCGTTAACACGACGCCTTTTGGCAGGCCTGTGGAGCCGGACGTGTAAATCGCATACAGCGGTGCCGACAGCTCGACCGGCAGGTTCAGGTTTTCGCTGCTGACTGATGCGTCGTTCATGTCGAGGTCTTGCAGACGAATAACGTCAACGTCGCCAAACTGTGCATCCAGATTCGTACTATCAATATTAGTAACTACCGCTGCCGCTTTGGCGTCATTCAGCATGTAGGCAATGCGGTCAGCCGGATAATCCGGATCGACCGGCACATAGGCATTGCCGGACTTCAGTACAGCCAGTGCCGCCACGGTCATTTCGACAGAGCGTTCGGCGCTGATGGCAATCAGCTGACCGTTGCCGGCTTTTTCATGAATCAGGCGGGCCAGACGGTTGGCCAGTGCATTCAGTTCTGCATAGCTCAGCGAGCGGTCGAGGCCTTGGACTGCAACGGCATCGGGCGTTGCTGCTGCCTGCGCTTCAACGCGGGCGTGGACCAGCGGGAGGGTGCCGTAGTCAGTCCCGGTGTCGTTGAATGTTTGCAGTACCGTGCGTTGTTCTTCCGCACTTAACAGCGGCAGTTCGTCAACGTGCTGTGAAGGCTGTGCCACGATCGCTTTAAGCAGTGTTTCAAACTGCGGCAGCATTGCTTCTACCGTGGTCTTGTCGAACAGGTCGGTGTTGTACTCGATGGTGTTCAACAGGAAGTCCGGACCTTCGGTCACGTACAGGCTTAAATCAAACTTCGCAGTGTCCGAATGAATCGACATGCTTTCGGCACGCAGTGTGCTGAATGGTGTGGACTCGGCAGCTGCGTGTTCGAGTACGAACAGCACCTGAAACAGCGGCGACACATTCAGTTGGCGTTCCGGTGCAATCTCTTCCACCAGTTTCTCGAACGGCAGTTCCTGATGGCGGTAGGCCTCCAGCGCTGTGTCTTTGGTGTTTGACAGCAGTTGCAGGAATTCAGGGTTGCCGCTTAAGTCGCCACGCAGTGCCAGCGTGTTCACGAAGAAGCCTATTAACGGTTCCAGTTCACGGCGGTTACGGCCGGCGATAGGTGTACCGATGACGATGTCGCGCTGACCGGAATAGCGGGCGAGAAACACCTGGAAGGCTGTCAGCAGCAGTATGAAAAGCGTGCAGCCCTGTTGCTGCGCCAGTGTTTTCAGTTGTGCAGCCAGTTCCGGCGACAGCGACTGGCTGACTGTGGCGCCATTGGTGGTTTGCACACGCGGGCGCGGGTGGTCGAACGGCAGTTCCAGTACCGGGTCAGCATCCGACAGTTTTTCTTTCCAGTAATCCAGCTGTGCTGTAGTGGCATCGCTGGCCAGCCATTCTTCCTGCCACTCGGCGTAGTCACCGTACTGAATCTCCGGCTCCGGCAGACCTGCTTCGCTGTTGTTGCAAGCAGCTTCGTATAACTGCACCAGTTCTTTATAGAGAATGCCCAGCGACCAGGCATCGGCGATGATGTGATGGATGACCAGTAACAGTACTGATTCAGTGTCACTCTGTTTTAACAGGTAGGCGCGCAATAGCGGGCCGCGGGACAAATCGAAACCCTGTTTTGACAGGTCGCGCAGTTGGCGTTGCAGGCTGGCCTCATCCACGCTGCTGCCAATAACTTGCAGCGGAATATGACCCTGCTCGTCGACGAGTTGTACGGGCTGTTCGTCTTCAAGATCGAAAGTGGTACGCAGTGATTCGTGACGGGCAATCAGTTCATCCAGAGCAGTCTGCAATGCTGCTTCGTTAACTTCGCCGTGCAGACGGCTGGCGCTGGAAATATTGTAGGCAGCACTGCCCGGCTCGAGTTGATCGAGGAACCACAGGCGACGCTGGCCGAACGACGGCGGGAAGACGAATACTTCGCCCTCACCATTATCGGGTGCGTTCTGATCAAGTTGTGGGTCTTTCGGTTCGCTCATTTCGCTTATCTGACAGGACTACTTGTTGTCCTTATCATTGGATTCATTGCCGGGCTTGCGCCGGCGTGTGCGTCGCGACGAGCGGTCGACCTTACGGATCGCCGGCTCAGCCGGACTAATCTGTTGGGTTTCACCGTCGTTGTCACGGGCGTTGTTAACAGTTTCTGCCAGCTGCGCGATGGTCGGCGTGCTGAACAAAACGTCCAGGGGCACATCAATGTTCAGCTGGTCGCGGATACGGGTGACCGTGCGCATCGCAATCAGCGAGTGACCGCCGAGTGCGAAGAAATCATCACGGATGCCGACGCGTTCCACGCCGAGCAATTCGGTCCAGATTTTTGTCAGCGCAGTTTCAAACTCATCGCGTGGCGCTTCGTATTCCACCTGACTGATCTGCACATCCGGTGCGGGCAGGGCACGGCGTTCCACTTTGCCATTCGGGCTCAGCGGAATTTTATCAATGGCAACCCAGGCCGACGGCAGCATGTAATCCGGGAGCTGATCGTTAATCGCAGCTGACAAAGCAGCCTCATCAAAGGCATCGGAGACGACATAGGCCACCAGTTGCTGCAAACCGGGGACATCTTCACGCAACATGACGACTGACTGAGTGACGCCGTCCTGCGCATCAATCACTGCTTCGATTTCGCCGAGCTCAATACGGAAGCCACGCAGTTTGACCTGATGGTCGATGCGGCCGAGGAATTCAATAGCGCCGCCTTCAGTACCATAATCGCGGTGGCGGACGAGGTCGCCGGTGCGGTAGACGCGCGCACCTGCATTAAACGGATCATCGATAAATCGTTCGGCGGTTAGTTCCGGACGGTTCACGTAGCCGCGTGCCACTTGAACGCCGGATATCCACAATTCGCCCGGCACGCCGACAGGTGTGCGATGACCGGCGGCATCCACCACATACAGTTTGGTGTTGGCAACCGGGCGACCGATAGGCACGCTGCGTTCCGTGCTGCCGCGGCGGCAGGCCCAATAGCTCACGTCAATCGCGGCCTCGGTCGGACCGTAAAGATTGTGAAGCTCTGTTGCCTCATAGATCGCAAAGAAACGGTTTTGCAGCTCAACCGGCAGGGCTTCACCACTGCAGATCACGCGCTTCAGACTATTGCAGCCATGTGACGCGTCATCCTGCAGGAACACCTGCAACATCGACGGTACGAAGTGCAGCGTGGTCACGCCGGTGTCTTTAATCAGGCCGGCAAGATAATGACTGTCCCGGTGACCGCCCGGTTTGGCAACTACCAGTTCTGCGCCGCTGATAAACGGCCAGAAGAATTCCCATACGGATACGTCAAAGCTGAACGGCGTTTTCTGCAACACGCGATCGCTGCCATCCAGTTGATATTCGTCCTGCATCCACAACAGGCGGTTGCAGATGCCGCGGTGTTCGTTGAGCACACCTTTCGGGCGGCCGGTCGAGCCGGAAGTAAAGATGACGTACGCCGCCTGATCCGGCGCGATCTGTGCGGACGGACGCACAGCGGGGTAGCTGTTCAGTTCGTCTTCAATGGCTTCAATAGTGATGCGCGCGACACCCGGTAGTACTTCGCTCAGGTGCTGCTGGCTGATCAGCATGGTCAATTGGGCGTCTTCCGCCATGTGCTGCAGACGCTGTTCCGGATACTCCGGATCCATCGGTACATAAGCGCCGCCCGCTTTAACAATGGCGTGGAGTACTACCACCAGATCAATCGAGCGGTCCATGCATACGCCGACCAGCGACTCGGCGCCGATACCACGTGCTGCCAGATAATGAGCCAGTCGGTTACTGCGGGCATCAAGTTGTGCGTAGGTCAGTTGTTCGTCACCGAAACGAATGGCCGGTGCATCCGGTGTCTTTTCTGCTTGTGCATACAACAGGCCGGGCAGGGTCGCATCAGCCGGATAAGGTTTGCCGGTGTCGTTCCAGCGCTCCAGTTGTGTGGACTCAGCTGCAGACAGCATTGGTACATCGGCAACACGGTCGCTGGCGCGTGCCGGCATATTCTGCAGCAGATTCTGCAGGTGCGAGGCGATGCGCTGCATGGTGCTGTCACTGAACAATGTGCTGTCGTAGATGAAGCGCAGATAAAGCGTGTCCATCATCGCGACGTTCAGTGTCAGCGGGAAGTTGGTGCGGTCGTAACCCTGACTTGAGTTAATGCGGATCGAGCCGGCTTCATCGGCGCCGCTGCCCATCGTCTGGATGTCAGGATAGTTCTCGAACGCCAGCAGCGTTTCGAACAACGGTTTACCGCGCGGTACGTCACTCCATCCCTGCACATCAACCAGTGAAGCGTATTCATATTGCTGCATGTCCAGCTGGCGTGTCTGAATTTCCTGCAGCCAGTCGCTAAGTGGGGCGTCATCGTTCATGACGATGCGCACAGGCAGCGTATTCAGGAACAGGCCGATCATCGACTCGATACCGTCCAGCGTAGCGGGGCGACCGGCGGTGGTGGCACCGAAAGCCACATCTTCTTCGCCGCTGTAGCGTGCCAGCAGCAATGCCCAGGCACCCTGGGTAATACTGTTTACCGTCAGACGGTGCTGTTTGGCAAACTCGCGCAGCGTGTTGCCGAACTCGGCGGGCAACTGCACGACAGTTTCGCGATATTCAGGGGCTTGCGCCTCAACTTGTGCCTGGGCGGCATCGACCGCGGTAGCGCCCGGCAACGGTGTGGGAGCTACGAAGCCTTTCAGGTTGGCGCGCCAGAATGTTTCTGCAGCGTTCTCATCCTGCGTCTGCAGCCATTCGATGTAATCGCTGAACGGCCGGGTCTGTTTCAGTTTCGGCTGTTCGCCACTGTGCAGGCTTTCGTAAACCTCGAACATTTGACGGATCACCAGCGGCACTGACCATCCGTCCATCACCATGTGATGGAAGCTCCAGATCAGGCGCCAGTGAGTGTCGCCCAGACGCACCAGCGTGACGCGGGTCAGCGGGGCGTTGTTCAGGTCGAACGCACGGCTGCGGTCGTTGTCGATAAGCGTGTTCAGGTGCGTGTTCTTCTCTGCATCGCCTAAGTGGCGCAGGTCTTCCAGCGTGAACGGTACTGCAACGTTGCGGTAGACCACCTGCAGCGGATCTTTGAGATTGTTCCAGTGCACGGCGGTACGCAGGCTGCTGTGCTGATTCAGCGTGTGGTTCCATGCCTGTTCGAACAAGGCTGTATCAATCTCGCCCTCGAGATCCCAGTTGAAGCTGGCGAAGTAGACGTCTTTATGAGTATCCGCCGTAGCAGCATCACGACCCAGCAGACTGTGGAACAGCATCCCCTGCTGCAGCGGGGTCAGCGGGTATACATCTTCGATATCTGCACGTGCAGTAAGCAGCGTGTCGAGCGCGGTCTGGTCCAGTTGTGCCAGCGGGAAGTCACCCGGCAGCAGCGGACCTGAGGCATCGGCGCTCAGGCTGTTTGCCAGCGTTTCGAGATGTTCATGGATCAACCGGGTGAAGCGTTCGATGCTGCTGTCGTCAAAGATGGCGTTGCTATAGCCGATATTAATGTACAGCTGGTCATCGCTCAGCAGGCTGTTGATGTCGACGAGATGGGTGCGCGGGTTCTCGGGGCTGTTCTCTTTACCGCGGTAACCGTTAGCAGGGGTAAACAGTCCTTCTTGCGACGCCGCCTGTTCAACCTGACCCAGATAGTTGAAGCCGATTTCACCGGCGGGCACATCAGTGAGCTTACCGCCCAGCCAGCGCAGTACGCCGAATCCGAGACCTTTGCCCGGAATGGCCTGTAACTGCTCGCGCACACTGTGCAGCGTGCCGATGATGCCGGACTCGGGTAGCTGCAACAGCAGCGGGTAAAGCGTGGTAAACCAGCCGACGGTGCGTGACAGGTCGACGTCTTCAAACAGGTCTTCGCGGCCGTGACCTTCGAGGTCGATGATGACGTTCCGCTCACCGGTCCATTCAGCAACGGCAGCGCTAACTGCGGCCAGCAACAGTTCATTCGGGCGGGCGCGGTAACGCGAGGCTACTTCCTGCAGCAGTTGCGCGGTGGTGTCTTTGCTCAGCTCAATACTTGTATGGGCGCTATGCTTTTCTATGTTCTTGTTAACGTTATGGCCATCAGCATGATCAACCGGCAATTTGGCAGCCGATGACCACGGCAGTGACTCCCAGTAGCTCAGTTCCTGCTGCAGTTCTTCCGACCCTGCATAGTCGAGCAGGCGTTCAGACCATTCGCGGAACGAAGTGGTCTTGCGCGGGAAGCTCACCGGCTTGCCGAGACTCAGTTGCTGATAAGCCGCTTCAAGGTCGGCCAGCAACACCGGCCACGACACCCAGTCGATGGCCAGGTGGTTAACAACCAGCAGGAGTCGCTGTGGCTTGCCCGATGAGTCATTCAGCAGGGCAGCCTTTAAGAGGGGGCCGCTACCGATTTTCAATCGCGTCTGGATGCGATCAAGTGTGGTGTCTGACACCCGTGAGTTGACTTCTGTAACCAGTTGGCCGTCTTCAAACGGTGCGATGCTTTGAGTCCACTCGCCACCATTGTTCTCGTAACGCATACGCAACGCATCGTGCTGATCAGTCAGCAGGTGCATGGCCTGTTCGAGGATCACAGCATTTAGCGGCTCGCCGGTTTCCAGCAGCATTGACTGGTTGAAGTGTTCCGGTTTTTTAAAGTCTTTGTCGAAGAACCAGCGCTGGATGGGGGTCAGTACCGGATTGCCGAGTACGCGACCCTGTTCGGCGCTGATCTCGGGCAGGTCCTGTCCGGCTGCTGCTGCCAGTTCAGCAATCGTCTGGTGCTGGAACACCTGACGGGGAGCCAGCTGAATGTTCTCGCGGGCCGCGCGGGCAATAATCTGGATACTCAGGATCGAGTCGCCACCCAGTTCGAAGAAGTTGTCATGTATGCCAACACGTTCGATGCCCAGCAGGCTGGCCCAGATGTTGGCCAGTTTCTCTTCAACCGGATTGCGGGGAGCGATGTACTCCGATTCAATCTGCAGCTTGCCGCTATCGAGTTCAGGCAGCGCTTTACGGTCGACCTTGCCATTGGGTGTGAGCGGGAACTCGTCGAGTACGACGAAGCTCGCGGGCACCATGAAGTCGGGCAGGGTTTGTTGCAGCCAGTTACGCAGTTCGTTGAGTGTCGGTTTCTGTTCACCGCTTTCAGAAACCAGATAGGCGGCGAGCTGACGGTCGCTTAAGTTATCGCCTTTCGCCAGCACCACCGCTTCACGCACCTTCGCATGGTCGGCCAGTGCATTCTCAATTTCACCCAGCTCGATGCGGAAACCGCGTACTTTAACCTGATGGTCGATACGGCCGAGGAACTCGAGATCGCCTTCACGGTTGAAGCGCACGAGGTCGCCGGTGCGGTAGATGCGGGTGCCGGGCTTGCACGGATGTTCGATGAACTTCTCAGCCGTCAGTTCAGGGCGGTTCAGATAGCCCAGAGCCAGACCTGCGCCACCTAGGCACAGTTCGCCGGCTACCCCCACGGGTACAGGCTGATCCGCTTCGTTCAGTATGTAGACCTCTGCGTTTGGAATCGCTTTACCGATGGTCGGAGTGCGGCCCGGCTGACATTCTTCATAGGTCGCCCAGACTGTCGTCTCCGTCGGGCCGTACAGGTTAAAGAACTTGCAGGTTTCGCTGCTCCAGCGGTCGACCAGTTCCTGCGGGCAGGCTTCACCGGCCACGGTAATGACACGCAGATCAGGCAGATCGCGGGGCTGCATTTGCATGAGTGCTGACGGCGGCAGGGTGACAGCGGTAACGCGACGGTCACGCAGCAGGTTCAACAGCGGTTCGCCCGGTGTCAGGTCTTCTTTAGTTGCCAGCACCATTTCTGCGCCAACACCCAGACCCATGACCAGTTCAAAGATAGAAGCGTCGAAGCTGATGGATGCGAACTGCAACATGCGATCCGAATCGTTCAGATGGAATACGCGTTGCTGGGCCCGCATCAGGTTGCACACACCCTGATGACGCAGCATTACACCTTTCGGGTTGCCGGTAGAGCCGGAGGTGTAGATTACGTAGGCGAGTTGCTGAGGCTCGGCACGTTCATCGGGATTGCTCCGCGGTTCGCGGCTGATCACACCTTCAGAGGTGTCCAGCGGTAATAGCTTAGCGTTGTGTTCCGGCAAGCGTTCAGCAATCTTTGAGGTGGTGATAATCACCTGCGCCTGCGAGTCGCCCAGCATGTAGGCAATACGTTCGGCGGGGTAGTCCGGATCCAGCGGTACATATGCGCCACCGGCTTTGAACACGGCCAGGATTGACGCAACCATGTCGACCGAGCGTTCGAGGCAAATGCCGACCAGCACATCCTTACCCACACCTTGTGCAATCAGGTGATGAGCGATCTGGTTGGCGCGGCCATTCAGGTCAGCGTAGCTGACACGCTGGTCACCGAAGCTTACGGCTACGCCGTCCGGCGCTGCTTCAACGCGTTCGTTGAACAGTTCGTGAATGGTGGCATCGTCCCGGTAGCGGGTTTTCTCCGGATTCCATTCTTCAAACTGGATGTCCAGTTCCACATCCTGCAGCAGCGGCAGGGCAGCCACCGGGGCATCCGGTGTGGCAACGATGCTTTCCAGTAGTTGTTCGAAGTGACTGCGCATCTGGCGCACGGTGACTTCTTCGAACAGGGCGGTGTTGTACTCAAAGTAGGTGCTTAAGCCGGTTTCTTCGCCATTGGCGTCTTCCTGCACCGACACGGTCAGGTCGAATTTGGCGGTGCCGTAGTCGAGTTCGAAGTTGCTGGCTTCAATCTGTTCGAAGCGTTCGCCGGTCCACGGCTGGTTTTGCATGACGAACATCACCTGGAACAGCGGTGAGTGACTCATGTCGCGCGTCGGCTGCACTTCATCAACGAGTTTCTCGAACGGCAGTTCCTGATTGTCGAAAGCGTCCAGTGTGGTTTTCTTCACCTGCTGCAACAAACCGGTGAAGGCCGGGTTGTCAGTCATGTCGGTGCGCAGGACCAGCGTGTTCACGAAGAAGCCGATCAGTTGCTCCAGTTCGGTGCGCTTGCGGCCGGCAACAGGCGTGCCGACCAGAATGTCATGCTGGTTGGAGTAACGCGCCAGCAATACATTGAAGGCAGCCAGCAACACCATGAACAGCGTGCTGCCGTTATCTGCGGCCAGTTGCTTCAGTTTGGCGGTGAGAGCAGGCGACAGCTGTCCCATCAGGTGCCGGCCTTCAAAGGTCTGCACGGCGGTGCGCGGATGATCCGTGGGCAGTTCGAGCAGGGTGGGTGCTGCACGCAGTTGTTCGCGCCAGTAGTCCAGCTGCTTAAGCAGGTCGTCGGTGGCCAGCCAGTCACGTTGCCATGCTGCGTAGTCAGCGTACTGAACCTGCAGTGACGGCAGATTGGCGTCTTCGCTGCCCTCGCCATTGTGCGCTGCTTCATACAGTGCGATCAATTCGCGGAACACCACATGCAACGACCAGCCGTCGGAGATGATGTGGTGCATGTTCATGACGAACATGTGCTCGTCATCCTTAAGTTTCAGCAGATGTGCTCTGAACAGCGGGGCGGTGGTCAGGTCAAATGCCTGCTGACCGAGTTTGGAGACGATGCGGCGCAGTTCTTTGTTGGACTTGTCTCCGATGTCCTGCACATCTAGTTCAATCTGAAGTGAGTCGGCAATAACCTGCACCGACACACCATCATGGCTGGCAAAGCAGGTACGCATGGTTTCATGGCGTGCGGCTAGTGCATTGAGAGCGGCCTTGAATGCTTCAACATCCAGCTCACCGGTGAGACGCATTGCCCATGGCAGGTTGTATACCGGATTGCCCGGTTCCAGTTGTTCCAGGAACCACAGGCGTTGCTGGGCGAAGGATAATGGCAGCGGCTGGCTACGGTCAGCGGGCTTAATTGGAGCAGGTGCTTCGCGGCCTTCCAGTTTGTCGGCCACGCGGGCGATGTCTGCTGCAGTGGGCGCATCAAACAGGTCGCGCAGTTGTACATCAACGTCCAGCGCATCGCGCAGACGTGCAACCAGTTGTGCGGCCAGCAATGAGTGACCACCCAGCTCGAAGAAGTCGTCGTTAATGCCGACTCGCGGCAGCTTCAGCAGGCCGGCGATGATGTCGCAGACAATTTCTTCTACCGGCGTGCGGGGTGCGACGTAGCCGGAATCGCTGAGATCGGTTTCGGGCTCAGGCAGGGCGGCACGGTTGATCTTGCCGTTAGGCGTGAGCGGGAACTCGCTAAGCACCATGATGATCTGCGGCACCATGTAGCCCGGCAGTTCTTCTTTCAGCGCTTCTTTCAGTGCACGGCTGTCGACCGGGTCACCGCTAGTGACTTCGACATAGCCGACCAGTTTCTTGTCGGCAATGTCTTCGCCGTGAACGATCACGACAGCATTGTCTATTCCCGGCAGTTTCTTGAGCTCCGACTCGATCTCGCCAAGCTCAATACGGAAGCCGCGCAGTTTGATCTGATGGTCGACACGGCCGATGAACTCAAGGCTGCCGTCCTCACGGTAGCGCACGAGGTCGCCGGTGCGGTAAACCCTGTTGCCCGGCAGATCGTCCTGCCGGAACGGATCGGCAAGATATTTCTCGGCCGTCAGCTCAGGGCGGTTGCGGTAGCCGCGGGTAACGCCAGCGCCGCCAAGATAAAGCTCACCCGGCACGCCTTTTGGCACCGGCTGTTGATTCTGGTCGAGCAGGTAGGCTTGTGTGTTATAGATCGGCCGGCCGATGCTCGGCGGCACGTTTGCCAGACGGCGTGTCCAGGTTGAATAGGTGGTGTCTTCCGACGGACCGTACAGGTCGTTCACGCGTTCGACGGTACCAACGGCATAGATGTCGTTCACCAGTTCGGTCGACAGCGGTTCGCCGGCAAGATTTACGGTCTTGATCGACGGCGGCAGCGCATTCATGCGCACCAGTTCGGCAATGGCTGACGGCACGGTATTGATCAGTACAACATTCGCTTCCGCTTCCAGTGTTGTGAGCGCCAGTGCGTCATCGACCAATACGATACGGCCACCGTGCGCCAGCGGCATGAAGATTTCAAAGACCGACAGATCGAAACAGATTGAGGTGGAGGCGACGACGCCGTTAAGTTCTTCAGGTGCGAACACCTCGCCCGCCCAGTTGATCAGGGCAACGGCATTGCGGTGCTCAATCTCCACACCTTTCGGTACGCCGGTTGAGCCCGAGGTGTAGATGACGTAACCGAGCTGATCTTCCGCACACTCGAAACCAATATTCGGGTCCTGATCTTCAGGCGAGCCCCAGTCGAAGCTGTCGAGACTGATCGGCGTGGCTTTGGATTCCGGCAGGTTATCAATCTGCTTGGTGGAGGTAAGCACTACCGGTGCTTCCGAATCCTGCAGCATGAACTCCACGCGGTGTGGTGGGTAGTTCGGGTCGACGGGAACGTAAGCACCACCGGCTTTCTGAATGGCGTACATGCCGATGATCATTTCAGTGCGGCGTTCGGTGCAGACGGCCACCAGGGTCTCGCTGCCGACACCCAGAGTCTGCAAGTGACGAGCCAGACGGTTGGCGCGGCGGTTCAGTTCGCCGTAGCTTAAGTCTTCACCGTTCCAGCGCAGTGCGATCGCGTCAGGTTGCAGCGCTGCGCGCGCTTCGAACAGGCCGTGCATCGTCTGACCGGCCGGATAATCAAAGCCGTTATCGTTCCAGTCATATATAAGTGTCTGCAGTTCGTCAGCACCCAGCATCGGCAGGGCGGCAACAGACTGCTGCGGGTCGCTGACCGCAGCTGCCAGAAGGTTCCCGAAGTGACCGGTCATCGCTTCAACGGTTGAGGCGTCGAATAGGTCGCGGTTGTAGTCGAAGCGGATCTGCAGTTCACCGTTCCATTCTGTCAGTACCAGTGCCAGATCAAACTTGGCGTCTGCATAGCCAAAGTCGACCGACTCCATGCTAAGGCCGTCGAACAGGTCGTTGTGCGGTGGCGGAGTCTGCAGACTGATCAGCACCTGGAACAGCGGGGTGTAACTTTGGTTGCGCTCAGGCTGAATTTCTTCAACCAGTTTCTCAAACGGAATGTCCTGATTGTCGTAGGCCTCAAGCGCAGTAGCTTTTACCTGCTGCAGGTATTCGCTGAACGACTGCTGTTCAGCAAGATCGCCACGCATGACCAGCGTGTTGACGAACACGCCGACCAGTTCTTCAAGACCGGTGTAACGGCGTCCGGCAATCGGTGTGCCTACCGGAATGTCCGGCTGACCGGAGTAGCGGTACAGCAGCACCTGGAAAGCGCCCAGCAGCGTCATAAATAGCGTGCAGCCGTTGTCGGCCGACAGCTGTTTCAGTTGACCGGTCAGCGTTGTATTGATAACGCTGTTAACCGAACCGCCGTTGAAGGTCTGTACCGGCGGACGCGGACGGTCGGTCGGCAACTCCAGCAGCGGCGGCAGGGCTGCTAACTGGTCCTGCCAGTAGTGCAGCTGCCGTTCGAGACGTTCGTTGTGTTCGCCGCTTTGTTCCCAGATAGCGTAGTCGGCGTACTGGATGCCGAGTGAAGGCAGCTCGGCGTCAGACTGTTTTGAGAGCGCGTTATAAAGTGCAGAGAGTTCGCTCAGGATTACATCGCCGGACCACATGTCAGCGATGATGTGATGCATAACGATCAGCAGTACGTGATCATCTTCATTCAGTGCAATCAGCTCTGCGGTTAACAGTGGGCCTTCGCTCAAGTCGAAGCGGTGCCCGGCCGCATTCTGAATATGAGTAATCAGAGCTGACTCGTAGCCGCTCAGGTTTTCTTCCGGCAGTTCAACGGTTAGTGAGTCGCGGATTACCTGTACGGGTTTACCGGCTTCAGCACGGAATACGGTGCGCAACGATTCATGACGTGCTGTCAGTTCGTTCAGTGCTTTGCCAAGTGCAGCTTTATCCAGCTTGCCCTTGAGTCGCAGTGGCCACGGCAGGTTGTAAACCGGATTGCCGGGGTCCAGTTGATCGATAAACCACAGGCGTTGCTGGGCGAAGGATAACGGGATGGTCGCACCACGCGCCTGTTTCTCAATCTTGCCGGTGTCACTGGTATCCCGTTCCTCAGTGTCACCGAGTTCCATTGCCAGTTCTGCAATAGTGGGTTTGGAGAACAGCGTCATCAGCGGCAACGCGGTATTCAGAGCATCACGGATACGCGATACCACCTTCGTCGCCAGTAATGAGTGACCGCCCAGTTCGAAGAAGTCGTCATGAATGCCGATCTGAGGTACACCGAGTACTTCCGACCAGATGTCAGCCAGTGTGGTTTCGATGGCAGTGGACGGTGCAACGTACTGTTGCTCGTCGCTGCGTTCCCATTCGGGTTCCGGCAGCAGGCGGCGGGCAACTTTGCCGCTCGGTGTGAGCGGCATGGTTTCCATTACAACAAAGTGCGTCGGCACCATGTAATCCGGTAGACGTGCATTCAGGTAACCGCGCAGTTCTGTAGCGTCCGGCTTATCGCCGGTCGCGTACGCAACCAGTTTCTGTTCACTGCCCTTGTCATTGGTTTGACCAAGCAGAACAACGGCAGCCAGTTGTACCGACGGATGCTCGGTCAGTGCAGCTTCAATCTCACCCGGCTCAATACGGAAGCCGCGGAACTTGACCTGCTCGTCGATACGGCCGAGATATTCGATCTGACCGTTCGGTTTGTAGCGGGCGCGGTCGCCACTGCGGTATGCGCGCTCTTCCGGATAGAACGGATCCGGCAGCATTTTCTCTGCCGTCAGTCGCGGACGGTTCAGATAGCCCGGCGATACCTGAGTGCCGGCCAGCCACAGTTCGCCCGGTACGCCGACAGGCGTCGGATTGCCGGCTGAGTCGAGGATATAGCAACGCGTATTCGCAACGGGTGTGCCGATGTTCGGCAGCAGCGGCCAGCGTTCCGGTTTGCCCGGCAGCGTCAGCGCGGTAACCACGTGGGTTTCGGACGGGCCGTATTGGTTGTGCAGTCGGGCACCCCCACGATCATTCAGGTGAGCAAACAAGGCGCGGATGCCGTCAGTAACCTGCAGCTGTTCACCGGCAGAAATTACATCGCGCAGTGCGAGAGGCAGGTCGGCGCGCGAGCTTAAAATGTCTGCCAGCGGTTGCAGTGCTGCATACGGCATGTACAGCCGTTCGATGCTGCGCTCACTGATAAAGTCGGCAAGTGCGGGCAGATCCTTGCGCAACTCTTCGTCGATCATTACCAGCGTGCCGCCCTGTGCCCAGGTGGTGTACAACTCCTGGAACGAGACGTCAAAGCTTAACGAAGCAAACTGCAGTGTGCGTGCAGGCTCGCTAAGTGAACCTTGCTTTTGCTGCCAGTGAATCAGGTTGCTCAAACCACCATGGGTCAGACGCACACCTTTCGGCAGACCGGTAGAGCCCGAGGTGTAGATGGCGTACACAGCATCGTCAGCGGCGAAGCCGGTGGACGGGTTAGCGTCATTGCCTGAGCCGAAGTCGAACTGGTCGAGTTCAATGGCTGTTGCAGCGGTTTCCAGATTAAGCGCGCTGTGCGTTAGCAGCAGCGATGCGCCCGCATCTTCCAGCATGTACGCAATACGCTCGGCCGGATAGGCGGGATCCACAGGAACATAGGCAGCGCCGGTCTTCAGCACCGCTAGCGTCGCAACGGCCATGTCGACCGAGCGTTCACAACTGATTGCTACCAGTTCGTCGCGGTCGGCGCCTTTCTCAACGAGCGCATGGGCAAGACGGTTGGCCTGACTGTTCAGTTCGGCATAACTAAGAGAGCGATCCAGGCCTTCGACCGCAATCGCATCCGGCGTGCGCTCAGCCTGCTGCTCAACCAGTTGATGCACCGGTGACAGGATACCGAAGTCGGCTGCAGTGTTATTGAAGCCATACAGCACCTGTTGTCGTTCGGCATCACCGAGCAGACTGACCGCAGACAGTGCGGTGTCTGGAGCATTAACGACAGCGTGCAACAGGTTGTCGAAGTGATGTGCCATACGCGCGATCGTGTCGCGGCGGAACAGGCTGGTGTTGTACTCGAAGTCGATGGCAAGAGTGCCTTTCACTTCGGAAACAAACAGCGTGAGGTCAAATTTGGTGGTGCCGGTGTCGATGCCGACGCGGTCCGCGTGCATATCGCCGAACACATCAACTACGTCATCGACGTGCTGCAGAACAAACTGCACCTGCGCGATAGGCGCACGGCTGGTATCGCGAACAGGTTCAAGTTCTTCTACCAGACGCTCAAACGGAATGTCCTGATGCTCGAAGGCATTCAGTGTGGTGTTGCGTACCTGAGTTAGCAGACCGCGGAAGCTCAGTGATTCATCAACATCGGCGCGCAGCGCCAGAGTGTTCAGGAAGAAGCCGATGATGCCCTGCAGCTCACTGCGGTCACGGCCGGATACCGGCGTGCTGACCACAATGTCCTGCTGATTAGCGTATTTCGACAGCAGTACATCAAAGGCACTGAGCAGCACCATGAACAAGGTACCGGACTCTTCTCCGGCGAGCTGATTCAAGCGGCCCAGTAAATCATCGGGCAGCGGATGGAAGAAGCGTGCGCCATCCGGCTGTTGCACGGCCGGGCGCGGATAATCAGTGGGGAGTTCCAGTGCAGCCGGAATATCCGCCAGCTGCTGCTTCCAGTAACCCAGCTGTGCTTTAACTTCATCGCTGTCGCTGCGGTTCTGTTCCCAGGCCGCGTAGTCGGCGTACTGCAACGGCAACGCAGGCAGTACCGCTTCGGTCTGGTCAATCTGAGCGATGTACAGCGTATTCAGTTCGTTCAGCAGTACCTGATGTGACCAGGCGTCATAGATGATGTGATGCAGACAGATCAGCAGCACATGTTCTTCGTCCGACACTTTCAACAGGTCAGCGCGCAGCAGTGGTCCGTTATGCAGGTCAAACGGTTGTGCAGCGAGATACTGCAGCCGTTCGTTGATCTCGGCATCGGTGGCCGACGGCGGCAGCTGTTCTTTAACGATAGTGACCGGCAGTGATTCGTGAATCACCTGCTGCGGTTCACCGTCCACCGCAGGGAAAGTGGTGCGCAGCGATTCGTGGCGGCTGATTAGCTCGTTGAGTGCGGTCTGCAATGCTGAAACGTTCAATGTTCCATGCAGTTTCATCGCCCACGGCATGTTGTACGCAGCGCTGCCCGGTTCGAGTTCGTCAAGGAACCAGACACGTGTTTGCGCAGAGCTGGGCGGCAGCTCGCCGTTGCGGTCGGCAACCGGGATGCTGTCAGCGGCTTCTTCATCACTATCTGCATCAATCAGAGCAGCCAAGCCGGCAACGGTCGGGTCGGCAAACAGACGGAACAGCGGAATGTCGGCGTTCAGTGAATCACGAATGCGCGCCAGCAGACCTGTGGCGATCAGCGAATGGCCGCCCAGGTTAAAGAAGTCATCGTGAATACCGATGCCGTCTGCATCAATACCTAGTGTGTCGGCAAACAGAGCGCATAAGGCCTGTTCGGTTTCGTTACGTGGCGCGGTGTATTCGGTGGTGACCAGTGCATCGAGTCCGGGGGCCGGGAAGGCTTTGCGGTCGATCTTGCCGTTAGGTGTCAGCGGGTAACGTTCCAGCTGTACAAAAGCCGAAGGCACCATGTAGTCGGGCAGGGTGGCCGCAAGATGTTCGCGCAGGGTTTCCGGATCGGCGGTCACACCTTCGGGGCAAATGCTGTAAGCCACCAGACGCCGATCACCCGGCGTGTCTTCGCGCAATACAACTACCGACTGCGTAATCTCAGCAAGTTCACCGAGACGACTTTCGATCTCGCCAAGCTCAATACGGAAGCCGCGCAGTTTGACCTGATAGTCAGTGCGGCCCAGCACTTCTAAGGTTCCATCATTGAGCCAGCGCACGCGGTCACCGGTGCAATAGATACGACCTGTTGAGAATGGATTATCTATAAAGCGTTCGGCGGTCAGTTCTTCGCGCTGCCAGTAGCCGCGGGCTACGCCATCACCACCAATCCACAGCTCGCCAGGCACGCCGGCAGGGGTGAGTTGCAGCTGCGAGTCGAGCACATAGAACTGTGTATTCGCTATCGGTTTACCGACAGAGATGCATGCCGCATCCGGATCGAAACGGTGGCAAGCCGACCAGATCGTCGTCTCGGTCGGGCCGTACATATTCCAGACCGCATCGTTATGAGCGTGCAACTGCTCGGCCAGTTCGCGTTCGAGCGCTTCACCACCGACCAGTACTTTAAGAGAGTTGCTGCCTTGCCAACCGGCCTGTTGCATTAGACGCCAGGTGGCAGGCGTGGCCTGCATCTGCGTGATGCTATGCGTGTCGAGCAGTGTGCTTAAAGCTTTGCCGTCGGTGGTCTGTTCGTGCGTGGCGATCACAACGGTCGCGCCGTTCAGTACCGGCAGGAACAGCTCCAGTACGGAAATATCGAAACACAGCGTAGTGACGGCGAGCAGTTTATCGTCAGCATTGATGCCCGGAGTTGCGGCCATGCTGTGCAGGAAGTTCACAACGCCACGGTGTTCCAGTTCCACGCCTTTCGGCAAACCTGTCGAGCCCGAGGTGTAGATCAGGTAGGCGAGTTGATCTGGTGTAAAACGGACGTCCGGATTAACGTCGACCGGTGTGCGCGCATCGTTAATATCGATGACCGACAGGCCGTCGGTAGGCAGCGATTCAAAGAGGTCTGGGCTGAGCGCAGGTTCGCTGACCAACAACTTCGCACCCGAATCTTCCAGCATATAGCCGATACGCTCAGGCGGATAAATCGGGTCGAGCGGAACATAGCCGGCGCCTGATTTAAGAATGCCCAGCAGTCCCGTTAGCGTGTGCAGGTTGCGGTTGACGCAAATGGCAACGCGCTCGTCGGGACCTGCGCCCAGCTCAATCAGTTCCTGCGCCAGTGCATTGGCCTGTGCGTTCAGCTCCGCATAGGTGAGTTTCTCGTCGCCGAACTCACCACTGAACTCAACGGCAATGGCATCGGGCGTGCGTGCAGCCTGTTCTTCGAACAGTTGATGCAAGCCTTTGTCAGCCGGATAGTCTGCTGCGGTGCTGTTCCAGTTGTCGAACTGTGTCAGTTCCTGTGCGCTTAACAGTCCGAGAGAATCGATGCCGGCCTGCGGGTGCTCAAGAACGCTTTCCAGTAACACGCGGTAGTGACCGAGCATGCGCTCGATGGTGTTTGCCTCGAACAGGTCGGCGGCGTATTCACAACCCAGCGTCAGGCCCGACGGAGTCTCCATCAGCCACCAGCTGAGATCGTACTTGGCGGTGCCGTAATCGAAGTTGATGCTGTTAGCAGTCAGCCCGCCGTGCAGATCGTTGTACTCGGGCAGAGTCTGTAACGTGAACATCACCTGGAACAGCGGCGAGTGACTCATGTCGCGCGCCGGCTGCAGTTCCTCCACCAGTTTCTCGAACGGCAGGTCCTGATGGGCGAAGCCTTCAACGGCGATATCTTTGATGCGGGTGAGCAGTTCGCTGAATGCCGGGTTGCCGGAAAGGTCTGCACGCAACACCAGGTTGTTCAGGAAGCAGCCGAGCACATCGTCGAACTCGCTGCGCGCACGACCGGCGACCGGCGTGCCGATCACGATGTCGTCCTGGCCGGAGTAGCGTTGCATCAACACATAGAATGCCGTCAGCAACGTGGTAAACAGGGTCGTGCCCTGTTCGCCGGAGAGGGCGGACAGTTTGCTGTGCAGCTCTGCCGGGAGTTCGGTGCTGACCACACCGCCGCGATAGGTTTGCACCGCCGGGCGCGGGTGATCGGTCGGCAGTTCCAGCAGTGACGGCGCACCGTTTAAGTGTTGCTTCCAGTAACCGAGTTGTTCGTTCTGCTGGTCTTCCAGATAGCGGCGCTGCCAGTCGGCGAAGTCGGCGTATTGCAGTGGCAGCTCAGGCAGCTGTGCGGCGTCGTTTTCGCAAGTAGCGCGATACAGTTCCATCAGATCGCGGAACATCAGGTTCAGTGACCAGCCATCGGCGATGACGTGATGGATCACGAACAGCAATACCTGGTCAGTGTCGTCGAGTGTTAACAGATGCACTCTAAACAACGGTTGATTTGCATCGTCAAGATCAAACGGCTGCTGTGCCAATGCCGTGATGTCACGTATCAGTGTGTCATCAGCGGCACGGGCAAACTGTACCGGGACGTCGGCGCTTGCATGAACCTGCTGCACCGGCTGACCGTTGAGTTCGGTGAAGGTGGTGCGCAGTGTCTCGTGACGCTGAGTCAGTTCGCTGACAGCAGTCTGTAACGCATCTGTGTTCAATGCTCCCTTCAGGCGAATGGCCCACGGGATATTGAACAGCGAGCTGTCCGGCGTCATGCGATTCAGGAACCACAGGCGCTGCTGGGCAAACGATAACGGCAGTTCGTCATCACGGCTGATGGCCGCCGGTTGAATGCTGCTGTCGGCGCTGCCCTGTGTATCCAGCGCTGCAGCAAAGCTTGCGATGGTCGGGCAATCGAACAGCAGCTTGAGAGCAACGTCGGCGTTTAACTCGCGGCGAATGCGGGCAACCGTGCGGGCCGCCAGCAAAGAATGGCCACCCAGCGCAAAGAAGTCGTCGTAGATACCGACACGTTCAGCACCTAAGGCTTCTGCCCAAATCGTTGCCAGCTGCGTTTCGGTGTCGTTGCGGGGTGCAACGTACTCGGTAGTGACACTCCATTCGGGTTCCGGCAGCGCTTTGCGGTCGAGCTTGCCGTTGGGTGTCAGTGGTAACTCATCAATCAGAATGATGAAGGCCGGCACCATGTAATCGGGTAATTCAGTGCGCAACGAATCGCGCAATGTTTCGGTATCCGCGTCGTCGCGGTTGCTTACTATGTAGCTGACAAGCTGTTCGGAACCTGCGGCATTCTTCTTAACCACAGTCGCGCTGAACTCAACGGCATCCAGTGCTGCCAGAGCTGCGTCGATCTCGCCAAGCTCAATGCGGAAGCCGCGCAGTTTAATTTGTGCGTCGATACGGCCGAGGTACTCAACGGTGCCGTCGGGCAAATAGCGGGCGAGGTCACCGGTGCGGTAGGCACGATTGTTTTCAACAAAAGGATCGGCAATGAACTTCTCAGCCGTCAGCTCATCACGGTTCATATAACCGCGGGCCACCTGCACGCCGCCGATCAGTAGCTCGCCGGGTACACCGACAGGTGCGAGCTGATCGCTCGCATCCACGATATAGATCTGGGTGTTCGCTACCGGACGACCAATAGGCACGCGCCGTGCCGGATTTTCGGCAGGACAAGCCCAGTAGGTCACGTCAATGGCAGCTTCAGTCGGGCCATACAGGTTGTGTAAATCAGAATCTACTTTAGAGAAGAAGTCTTGCGTTAATTCCCACGGCAGCGCTTCACCACTGCACATGACCTGACGCAGACTGCTGCAGCGGCCTTCTGTGGTTTCCAGCAGGAAGGTCTGCAGCATGCTGGGCACGAAGTGCATCGTGGTAATGCCGTGCTCTTCGATAGCTTCAATCAGATACGCAGGGTCTTTATGACCGGCGGGACGGGCCACAACCAGACGCGCACCGGTAATCAGCGGCCAGAAGAATTCCCACACCGATACGTCGAAGCTGAACGCGGTTTTTTGCAGCACGCTGTCAGCGTCGGTCAGCTGGTACTCGTCCTGCATCCACAGTAAGCGGTTCACGATGCCGCGGTGTTCGTTCATTACACCTTTCGGCCGGCCGGTAGAGCCGGAGGTGAAGATGACGTAGGCGAGGTTGTCCGGTTTTAGTTCGGTTTCAGGCTTGTCTGAACTGAACGGGCTGTTTGAAGTGCCATTGCTGTCGAGCTCAACGCAGGTGCCGGAGAAGTTGTCCGGTTGTTTGCCTGTCTGTGTGACAACCACTGAAGTGCCGGCGTCTTCCAGCATGTGCTGCAGGCGCTGGGCAGGGTATTCGGGGTCGAGTGGTGTATAGGCGGCGCCGGCTTTGAGGATGCCGTAGAGCGCCACGACCATCTCGATCGAGCGTTCCATGTACACACCGACCACACTTTCCGGACCGATACCGTGGCTCTGCAGTTCATGGCCCAGATGGTTGGCGCGTTCATCCAGTTCGCGGTAGCTGAGTTCTTGTCCTTCGAAAACCACCGCAACGGCATCAGGCGTTTTCGCTACCTGAGTTTCAAACAGGTCAATAAGAGTTACGTCAGCAGGGTAGTCGCGTGCGGTGTTGTTCCAGTCATTCAGAATGAGCTGTGTTTCAGCCTCATCGGGCAGTCTAATGTTATTAATCTGCTGCTGCGGATTGGCGGCTACCTGCTTGAGGATGCGGGCATAGTGACCGGCCATGCGTTCGATGCTGTTGCGATCAAACAGTTCGGTGGCGTATTCAAACCATGCCGACAAACCGTTGTCGGTTTCTTCCATCAGCAGGTGCAGGTCGAGTTTGGCAGTGCCTGTTTCGGTAATCAGCGCGGATGATTCCAGGTCGGCAAACTCAACCACTTCCTGAGCGCGGTTTTGCAGGTTAAACATCACCTGATACACCGGCGAGTGACTCAGGTTACGTTCCGGCTGGAGTTCCTCCACCAGTTTCTCAAACGGCAGTGCCTGATGCTCGAAAGCATTCAGTGCGGTGTCGCGGGTTTTGCCCAGTAGTTCCGTGAATGGCGGGTTGCCCGAAAGGTCTGCACGAATCGCAACGGTATTGATCAGCGAGCCGATCAGGTTTTCGGTTTCTTTCTGCTCACGGTTGGCAACCGGGCTGCCTACCAGCAGTTCTTCGGCACCTGAGTAACGTGACAGCAGCAGGTTAAAGGCGCTGAGCAGCACCATGTACAGCGTCGCGCCATGTTCACGGGCGACGGCCTCGAGCGCGCTGCGTGTGTCCGCATCAATATCCAGACGGAACCAGTCGCCGGAGTAGGCGGGGCTCGCCGGACGCGGCCGGTCGGTGGGTAACTCAAGTACCAGCGGTGCTCCCTGCAGTTCGTCTTTCCAGAACTGCAGTTCATTGTTTAAGTGATCGCCGCTTAATGTGTCACGTTGCCATGCTGCGTAGTCGGCATCCTGAATCTGCAGTTCAGGCAGTTGCGGAGCGGTGCCTTCAACTGCAGCTTTATAGAGTTCGCTCAGGTCGCGCATCAGCACGCCAAGCGCCCAGCCGTCGGCAATGATGTGATGGACGACGATCAGCAAAGCATGGCTCTGTTCGTCAATGCTCTGGTCATCAATCTTGAGCAGGTGCAGGCGGATCAAGGGACCTTTGGCGAGATCGAACGGCTGCTGACTGAGCTGCGTTAACTGGGCTTCCAGTGGCAGCGATGTATCGGCATCGCGGTAGTCGATGTCCGGTGTTAAAACATCGGCCGTAGCTCGCAGCGGCTCGTCGTTTGCAGAACCAAAAGTAGTGCGCAGGCTTTCATGTCTGGCGATAAGCTTAAGAAATGCCTGGCGCAGGGCATCGACATTGAGGTCGCCGGTCAGCTTGATCGCAGTCGGGATGTTGTAGAGCGAGCTGCCCGGTTCGAGTTCATCGAGGAACCACAGGCGTTCCTGTCCGAATGACAGCGGCAACTTACCGCTGCGGTCGGCTACCGGAATGCCCGCGGGCGCTTCACTCTGAGTGCTGCTGAGCAGATCAATAATCGCCGCTTTGTTGGCGACCAGCAGTTCTTTGTCTGCAGCGGTGATCGCACCTTTGGGTGCACTGACCTTCAGCTGTCCGTCGGCCACGGCCAGACGAACGCCCTTGTCGGCGAGCATGGCAATGATTTCAACGACAGTCATGCTCACAGACTGAACTCCTCAATATCGTCATCAGCAGCAACATCGGCAATATCGGCGGTGGCCAGTTTCAGTGCCGCAACAACCCGGCCGAGTTCAGCCGGAGTGGGGTGGCGGAACAATTGTTTCAACGGCACATCCAGCCCCAGCGCATCACGCACGCGTGACAACAATTGTGTTGCCAGTAGCGAGTGGCCGCCCAGCGCAAAGAAATCGTCGTGAATGCCGACGCGTTCGAGTCCAAGTGCTTCGCTCCATGCGCCGCACAGTGCTTCTTCATATTCATTGGTCGGTGCAACGTATTGCTCACCGGCAACGGTGCTCATGTCGGGTGCCGGCAGACCGCGGGTGTTGACCTTCCCGCTGGGTGTCAGCGGGAAGCTGTCCATACAAATGATGGCAGCGGGAACCATGTATTCCGGCAGGTCTTCCTTCAGGCGGTCTTTCAACTGTGCTTGCAGAGCATCTGAATCGGCGGCAACGACATAGCCGACCAACTGCGGAATACCCGGCAGGTCTTCACGCAGCAAGACAACAGCCTGCTGCACATCGGCATGGTTACTCAGGCGTGCAGCGATCTCGCCGGGTTCGATACGGAAGCCACGGAATTTGACCTGATCGTCAATACGACCTAAGAACTCCAGTTCGCCTTCAGCATTGAACCGGACCTGGTCGCCGGTTCTGTATAAAAGATTGCCTCTGCCAAGTTTGTCTGGCAGGAATTTTTCTGCAGTCAGGTCTTCGCGGTTCAGGTAACCCAGCGCAATTTGCACGCCACCGAGCACCAGTTCGCCGACGGCACCGAGCGGCACGGGTTGTTGATTGGTATCGAGCACATACACGCGGCAGTTAGGTACGGCATCGCCGATAGACGGCAGCAGCGGCCAGTCGGCAGGGTTCTCAGGCAGTGTCAGCGCGGTAACTACATGCGATTCAGACGGACCGTACTGATTGTGCAGGCGGGCATCCGGCATAGAGGTGAATAGCTCGCGGATAGCCGGGGTGATCTGTAACTGTTCGCCGGCTGATACCACATCACCCAGCGGCAGGTTTAGATTCTGATCAATCGCGGTCTCAGCCAGCGGGCGCAGCGCTGCGAATGGCAGGTACACACGTTCAATATTCTGCTCGTTGATGAAGCGGGCGAGGGCGGGAATGTCACGGCGGGTATCACCATCGACAAGAACCAAACTGCCGCCACTCATCCAGGTGGTAAACAGTTCCTGCACATGCACATCGAAACTCGCGGGCGCGAACTGCAAGGTGCGGGCTGGTTGTCCGAGTCGTTCATCGTTCGCTTGCCACTGACCCAGATTGCTGATGGTGCTTTGTGGCAGCACCACGCCTTTCGGCAGACCGGTAGAGCCTGAGGTGTAGATTGTGTACAGCGGCGATTCAACCGGCAGACTGATGTCCGGGTTGTTGGTCTGGCCGCTGTTAAAGTCGAACTCGTCGAGTCGCAGAACTTTGGTGTCGGCAGGCACCCCAGCGTGTTTAGTGATCAGGTTGTTGTCGGTAAGCAGCCAGCCGGGCGCACAGTCTTTGACCATGTAGGTCAGGCGTTCGGCCGGGTAGCCGGGATCTAACGGCACATAATTGCCGCCGGCTTTGATCACCGCGAGCGCCGCAATCGCTGTGGCGGCAGAGCGTTGCCCGCAAACGGCCACAGGCTCGCGGGTCGGCAGGCCTTCCTGCAGCAGGTGCTGAGCCAGACGGTTGGCGCGGGTGTTAAGTTCGCGGTAGCTCAGTGTTGTATCGCCGTCCTGCAGGGCGGGGGCGTCAGGTGTTGCTTCAACCTGACGTTCTATAAGTTTGTGGACGGGAAGTTCTTCATAGGCTGCGTTGCTGCCGGAGAGGTTGTCGATCTGATGCAGGCGCTCGTTTTCTTCCAGCAGTGGCAGGTCTACGATAGCGGCTTGCGGATTGTTGGCAATCCCGGCAAGCAGCGTGAAGAAATGATCCAGCATGTGTTCGATGCTTGCATCGGCGAACAGGTCGGTTGCGTATTCAAATCCGATACCCAGTTCTTCGCCGCGATCGGCGACAAACAGGCTGAGATCAAACTTCGCCGTATCATGACCGACGATTTCTGCAGCATCGATTGTGAGGCCGGGTAAATCGATGCGGCGTTCCGCCTGTTCCTGCCAGACGAACATCACCTGAAACACCGGTGAGATGCTCATGTCACGTTCTGGCTGTAGTTCTTCAACCAAACGTTCAAAGGGCAGGTCTTCGTGCTGGCGGATGGCCAACGTTTCATTACGGATGTTATTCAGCAATTCACTGAACGGCAGCTGCGGTTCGGCTTCAGTGCGCACCACCAGTGTGTTCATGAAGAAGCCGACCAGTTTTTCCAGTGCCTGCTGATTGCGGCCCGAGACCGGAGTACCAACCAGGATGTCCTGCTCGCCGGTGTAGCGGGCCAGTAATACGTTGAATGCGGCCAGCAACACCATGAACGGTGTGGCGTTCTGCTCACGGGCCAGTGTTTTCAGCTGCGCGGTCAGAGCAGCATCCAGCGCGCGTTCGGTGTAGCGACCGTTGTAGCTCGGTTCAGCCGGGCGCGGGTGATCTTTCGGCAGTTCCAGTACTTCCGGTGCGCCGGTCAGACGGTGCGACCAGAACTGCAGGTGATGTTTGAGACGTGTGCCGCTCAACAGTTCGCGTTGCCAGACGGCGTAGTCGCCGTATTGCACATCCAGCGGCGCCAGTACTGCTGCGGTACCCGCAACCTTCGCAGCATAAAGCGCCGAGAGTTCTTTTAAGAACACGTCTATCGACCAGAGGTCGGCAATGATGTGGTGGAACACCAGCATCAAAATAAAGTTGTCATGCCCTGTTTGTATCAGCGTCGCTTTAAGCAGCGGGGCAGTGCTCAGATTAAACGAAGCTTCTGCCAGTTCATTAAGCGTTTTTCCGGGATCGCTGTTACGGCTATCGATCTGCTCAAGTTGCAGGTTGGATGCGCTCGCAACACGTTGCACCGGTTGACCATTCACAGAAGTGAACGAAGTACGCAGAATCTCATGGCGCTCTGCCATCATGTTCAGGCAGTCGTTCAGCAGGCCGACATCGGGGGTGCCCTGAATGCGGGAGGCAAATGGCATGTTGTAGAGCGAGGTGCCGGGTTCCAGTGCATCCAGGAACCACAGGCGTTGCTGGGCAAAGGAGGCAGGTAAATCTCCTTCACGTGAAGCGCGCTTAAGTTGTGGACGGTCGTCGTCTTCGCGGGCGCTGCCTAGCAGATCAATAATCGCCTGCTTGTTGGCGCCGATTTCAGTTTTGAGCGCATCAGTCAGCGCGCCTTTCTCGGCTTTCACCTTCAGCTTGCCGTCTTCGACACGCAGGGCGATGCCCTCAGTCTTTAAGCGGTTAATGAGATCGAGCGTGCTCAAAATTCGATCTCCTCAACATCGGCGTCGTCAGCAAACCCGGGTTCTTCGTTCAGTGCCCAGTTCAGTGTTTCGACGGCTTGAGTCAGGCCGCGTACGGTCGGGCTTTCAAACAAAGCGTTCAGCGGCAGGTTAACGTTCAGTCCGTCGCGGATGCGTGAAATAAGTTGCGTCGCCAGCAGTGAGTGACCGCCCAGGTCAAAGAAGTCATCGTCGATACCGACTTGTCCGATACCCAGAATGTCCTCCCAGATGGCGGCCAGCGCTTTTTCTGTGTCGCTTTCCGGTGGCACATAGCTTTGCGTGATCTGTGCTTCCGGCACCGGCAATGCCTTGCGGTCGATTTTGCCGTTGGGTGTCAGCGGGAAGTCTTCAAGAATTGAATAGACACCCGGCACCATGTAATCCGGCAGGCGTTGTTTCAAACTGTCGCGCAGCGCCGGTACGAGGCTGCGTTGCAGGCGGCCGGCCATGGGATCATTGTGCAGTTCTTCCCCTGTCAGAAGGCTGCCAAGGCCTGCCGAACCTGATTGCGTGCCAATCCACGCATTGAAGTAGCCGGCATTGGTCGCGATGGTTTCAGCCTGCCAGTTGTTGGCAGCACATAAGGCGAAGAACCCGGCTGGTGTAATGCTGTCGTCCGCAGTGCCCAGTTGTTTGCAGGCATCGCCCACGGTCATTTCGGGGCTGCTGCTCAGGAGACCGGTAAGCACCGTTTCACGTGCCAGCCTGCCGTCAGGAATGTTCGTGATCAGTACACCGCTATCTCCGGCATCAGCAACAATGCCGGCCAGGGTGTCGAAGCTGACGTTGTGTGTCTGCCAGTCGACCGTCTGCGGGCTTGCAGTAACTGCAGAGCCAACAATATGCAGGGTGACATCGAAACGGAAGCCGGTGAGTTCGTTGTACTGCCCGTTGTCTTTAATCTGATAGCTGACTGAACTGATGCGCGGGTTGTTCTTCTGCAGTTCTTCGAAGAAAGCAGCGTTGAACAGCAGTTCTTCTTCCTGTTCCACCCGCTGACGGATGCGCTGACTCAGCTGTTCGAGCGTATCTGCCTGTTTATCATCGGCAACCGCGTGCGCCATTTGCACGGCGGTGTGGAAATACTGCAGTTGACTGAGATTACGAACATCGCCGATGAAAATACGGCCGCCGTTCTCGATGCGCCCGGCGAGTTCGTTCAACACATTCTTCAGATAAGCAGCATCCGGGAAGTACTGCACCACCGAGTTGATGATGACAGTGTCAAATTTCTTATCACCCAATGCAGAGAGGTCGTCCGCGGGTGCTTGCACTGCTTCTACATGACTGAGGTCGTCGTAGCGTTCTGCCAGACCTTGAATCGCGGTTATCGAGGCGGGCGAGAAGTCGGTAGCCACATAGGCTTCGGTGCCCGGTGCTACACGGGATACGAACAAGCCCGTGCCTGCACCGATCTCAAGCACACGGCGGGGTTTAAGGGCTTCGATGCGGGCCACAGTGCTGTCTACCCAGGCACGCATATCCTCTGCGGGAATCGGTTCGCCGCTGAAGCTGCTGTTCCAGCCGGAAATATTGAAACGCGGGTCGACCACTTCGCCGCCTTCCACGTAGGCACCTTCCCACAGATCTTTCCACTGCTCGAGGTGTTCGCCTTTCCACTGCTCGATCTGTTCGTCGGTGATGCCGTTTTCGTCGGTGACGACATAGGCCACCAGACGGGTATCGCCTTCACGGTATTCGTGTGCGGTGACAACTGATTCTTTTACAGCGGGGTGGGCGGTCAGTGCCGACTCAATTTCGCCGAGTTCCATGCGGTAGCCGCGGACTTTAACCTGATGGTCGTTGCGGCCGAGGCATTCGATGTCTCCATCGGGCAGGTAGCGGGCGAGGTCGCCGGTTTTATAAATGCGTCCGGCCCCGAATGGATTCGGAATGAATTTTTCGGCGGTCAGTTCATCGCGGTTGAAGTAACCCACTGCCAGACCGTCGCCACCGATGCACAACTCACCGGGTACGCCGTTCGGCACCGGGTTGAGATTGTCGTCGAGGATATACATCTGCGTGTTGCCAATGGGCTTACCGATGGTGACAGGGCCTTCGCGTTCGATCTTCGCAACGGATGACCAGATGGTTGTTTCCGTCGGGCCATACATGTTCCACAACTCAACGCCGGTGTTGAGCAGGCGGTCGGCCAGACTGCGGGGCAGAGCTTCACCGCCGCACAGGACTTTCATGCCGCCCTGTGATGTGTTGCCATCCCAGTTTTCGTTCAGCAATACGCGCCAGGTGGCGGGCGTGGCCTGCATGACGGTGGCTTTGCTGTTGCTGATCAGAGCGCTCAGCTTCTGACCGTCAGCGGCGTCATCGCGGCTGGCAATAACCACTGTGGCGCCTGCCAGCAGCGGCAGGAACAGCTCAAGCACCGCAATATCGAACGACAAGGTGGTGACGGCCACCATCACGTCATCCGGGTTCAATCCCGGACGGCGTTTCATCGTGCAGAGGAAATTCACGACTGCCTGATGCGGCAGCTGTACACCTTTCGGCAGGCCTGTCGAGCCTGACGTATAGATCATGTAAGCAAGCTCACCCGGTTCTTCGAAACCGTTGACGAGTTCGCTGGATTCACTTGTCAGATCAATCGCGTTTAAGTCGATGATTCGCGACTCAGTTGCGGGCAATGCAACCGGCTGACTGGTGTCGACAATCACAGCGACCATGCCTGCGTCACTCATCATGAAGCTAATGCGGTCGTCGGGGAATGACGGATCAAGCGGCACATACGCGGCGCCGGTCTTCAGTACCGCGAGCGTTGCGGTGAGCATGTCGGTGCAGCGTTCGAGATAGACTCCCACCATGTCGCCGCGGCCGATGCCCTGAGCGACCAGGTGATTGGCTAGCTGATTCGCGCGGGTGTTCAGTTCGCCATAGCTGGTGGCATTGCCATCGAATACAACGGCGGTGGCATCCGGCTGAATGTCAGCAGTGTTCTCGAACAGTTGGTGCATGCCGGATTCGTGAGGGTAGTCCTCTTCCGTCCGGTTCCAGCGTTGCAGGACATCGGTTTGTTCTTCGGCAGTCAGCAGCGGCAGTTCCAGCACCGGCGAGTCCGGATTCTCCGCCGCCGCATCCAGAATGACTTCCAGATGACGCACGAGGCGGGCTATTGTGTCCGGCGTAAACAGGTCGGTGCTGTACTCGATAGAACCGTTCAGCTGCCCGTCGATCTCGATCAACTGCAGGAACAGGTCGTACATCGTGGTGCCCGGTTTCACCGGGTAGTCACTGCACTCGCAACCGCTCAGTGCGAGTTCTTCATCGGCATCGTACTGATGCACCACGAATAAAATCTGGAACAGCGGGCTGCGGCTGCGGTCGCGTTCCGGTTTCAGTTGCTCAACCAGCACTTCAAACGGAATGTCCTGATGCGCGAATGCATCGGCTGCGGTGTCACGGGCACGCAGAATGAGTTCGCGGAAGGTTGGCATGTTGCCTTCGTGACTGCTGAGGTCGCCGCGTAAGACCAGCGCGTTCACAAACGGACCGATCAGGTTTTCCAGTTCACTAAAGTGGCGGTTCGATACCGCCGCACCAACCACCACATCTTCCTGCTGCGAATAGCGGTACAGCAGTGTCTGAAAACCGGCGAGCAGGGTCATGTACAGCGTGACGCCTGTCTGCTGACTGAGCTTCTTTAGTTTTTCCAGCAACTCTGCCGGCAGAGTGAAGTCGTAGAGATCGCCTTTGTACGACTGCACCGCCGGGCGGGGCAGGTCGGTGGGCAGATTCAGCGTGGTCAGGTCGTCGAGTTGTTCGCGCCAGTAGTCGCTTTGCGCCTGCATAGCCGGACCTTGCAGGTATTCGTTTTGCCAGCCGGCGAAATCAATGTACTGCACCGGCAGTTCCGGCAACTGGGGTTGCGTGCCTTCGAGCAGGGCGTTGTAAGCGACGGATATTTCCCGCATCAGCAGGCCGCAGGACCAGCCGTCCACAACGAAGTGATGAGTTGTTACCACCAACACTGCATCGTCGTCACTGATGCGCATCAGGCGCAGGCGCAACAGCGGTGATTCCGACAAGCGCACCGGGCGGCGGCCTTCTTCATTAACGCGCTGTGAAATTTCACCTTCGCTTAAGCCTGCGGGCAGACGTTCATCGGTAAAAAACTGTTGTTCAGAACCGGTTTCGATATCTGCAATGTTGTCGACAATTAAAAGTGGTGCGTCGTCACGGGTTTCGCAACGGGCTCGCAGAACTTCATGGCGACCGATGACATGCAGGGCCGCATTACGCAGTACGTTTGCGTCAACATCACCCTTGATGCGTTTAGCGAGCGTGACGTTATAGAACGGGTTGTCGGGTTCCAGTTCGTCGAGGAACCAGATGCGTTGTTGTGCATACGACAGTGGTAGCGCCTGATCACGTGGCAGAACCTTCAGTTCCGGTTCACCGGCGTCGGTCTGCAGAAGCTGAATAATTGCGGCTTTGTGCTCTTTCAGTTCAGCGAGCACGTCTTTGTTCATCACGCCTTTCGGCGCTTTGTAACGCAACTTGTTGCCGTCAGTGCCGGCTTCAACCCAGAGGTCGGCGCCGGACTGCTTCAGCTGCGTGAGCAGCTTCTCGACGGAGGAGGTGATGCTCATATCTCTCCTTCGTCCCAATCGTCTTCATCATCGCTGGTATCGTCAGCTGATGGTTGAGCGTAAGCCGCAGCGGCTGCTGCTTCGCGTTCGGCATCGATACGGCCGCCAAGCAGAGCGTGCAGCAGGATGTGTGTGTCGCCCAGTTGCAGCAGGTCGGCAAAGTAGCCGGTTTCGAGGCCGCCCACCTGACACAGGCCGATGCCCAATTCAGGCGCGGCTGATTCCAGCAGCTGCGTCATGCTGCCGGTCTCGATGACCGAGTAGTGCAGACTGCGTTCGGCATACATGCCGCCGATGGCCTGCATTTCTGCCACGAAGTAGATGGCAAAGCCGGCTTCATCGAATACCGGGCGGTTGATGATCGGGTCGTACAGTTCGCGCACATCGCCCGGGTCGCGGCTGACGAGCTTCAGTTCGTTGCTCATCGGCTGGTAGTAGTAAACACCGGCATCCAGACCTTCGACACGACTCGGTTTGACGTAGACGTAGGTTTGTATCGGATACAGTCCGCCTGCCGAGCCGTACAGATACTTCGGCCGGTCGTGAATGGTTCTTGAGCGCAGGTGGCTGAGCAGCGATGCGAACTGCTCCAGCGGCATCGGTGCTTCACCGAACATGCGGTAGCTGCGGTGACTGACGTAATCGTCTTCCGATACAGCGTAGCTGTCCGGCAGGGCAATGGAGATCGCGTCACCGGTTTTGCGAATGCCGGGCAGCGTGGCTTTGTAAGCAGCGCGGTCTTCCGGATCAGTGATCGGGGTGACCGCTTTCAGTACTGCCGGATGGGTCAGCAGCGGGTCGAAATCTTCGTCGTCGGCAATTGCAGGCACTGTGCTGCCGGCAGACGGATTAACTTGTGCGTAGAGCGCGCTCAGACCGGCAACGGTCGGGTCGCGGTAGAAGTCGTCCATACGCGGACGGAAGCCAAGGTGCTGGTCGAGTGCGTTGGCGATGCGGATCATCTCGATGGATGTCGCACCCATCTGCAGCAGGTTCTCGGCTGCATCGATTTCGCTCATGCCAAGCACTTCGCACACCTGTTTGGCGATGTCCTGATTGCCGGCTGCAGTATCGACAGCGGTTGCAGCAGGAGCCGGCTCATTGAGCTCCGGTTCCGGCAGATTGCCGCGGTCGACTTTGCCATTGGCGGTCAGTGGCAAAGCATCCATGAACACATAGGCGGTGGGTACCATGTATTCAGGCAGTTTGTCGCCCAGATACGCACGTAATTCGTCAGTAGTCGGCGCGGCACCTTCTGCAACGAGGTAGGCAACGAGACGTTTGTTGCCGCGTTCCGGTCCGACCGCAGTCACCACGGTGCTGCGAATGGAACGATGGCTTTCCAGTGCGGCTTCGATGTCACCCAGCTCGACGCGGAAGCCCTGGACTTTTACCTGGAAATCTTCGCGGCCCATAAATTCGATGTTGCCGTCGGGCAGGTAACGACCGAGATCGCCGGTGCGGTACAGGCGTTCGCCGGTGCGCGGGTGGGTGATGAAACTGGAATTGGTTTTTTCCTCGTCACGCCAGTAACCGAGCGCCACACCGATACCGCCGATATACAACTCGCCCGGCACCCAAGGCGGACACATGGCGAGCTCGGAGTTCAAAACATGGAAGGTCTGATTCCGCATCGGCTTGCCGTAAGGAATGCTGATCCAGTCCTCAGGCACCACGCCGATGGGATAGATGATCGACCAGATAGAGGCCTCTGTGGCGCCACCCATGCTGATCACTTCCGCCAGCGGACACTGGCTGCGGATGCGGTCCGGCAGTTTCACCGGAATCCAGTCGCCCGACATCATGACCACGCGCAGTGAGGAAATCGGTGTGCGTTTCTGCTGTTCGGCGTAGTCGGTGATGAGGTCCATCAGCGCCGGTACTGTGTTCCACAGCGACACCTGATTGGCTTTTACCAGTTCCGCCCAGTGCGACGGGTCACGCATGCCGCCGGCATCCGGAATGACGATGCGGCCACCGGCTGCGAGCAGACCAAAGATGTCGTACACCGACAGATCGAAACTCAGCGATGACAAAGCCAGCACGCTGTCGGCGGCGGTGACTTCGAATCGGTCGTTAATGTCGGCACAGGTATTGGCAGCACCGCGATGGTCGATGACGACGCCCTTCGGCAAACCGGTAGAACCGGAAGTGAAGATGACGTAAGCCAGATTGCTTTGTTTGGCCGGGCAGTCGATGGCGGTGTCCGGCGCTTCGGCCAGATCCTGATCGTTGATGCGAACGCGCACGGTGTCGGCCGGCCAGTCGATGGCGGCGTCCTGACAACCCTGCGTCACCGCGACACGCACCTGACCGTAGTCGATCAGGTAGTGCAGACGTTCGGTGGGCATGCCGGCATCGATCGGCAGGTAAGCGGCACCGGCTTTGAGAATACCGAGCACGGCAACGACCTGTTCCCAGCCTTTCTGCATGACTACGGCAACCAATTCATCCGGTTGCACGCCCTGTGCCGCCAGACGATGTGCCAGCTGATTACTTAAAGTATCGAGTTCGCCATAGGTCAGATTGCGTTCGTTGGAAACAATCGCTGTTGCATCCGGGCGAGCCTGTGCCTGTTCGACAAACCCGGCGTGCAGCAGCCCGTCAGGGATAAAGCCTTCGGTGCTGTTTACGTCGGCGATCAATGCCGCGTGTGCTGTTGGCACGAGTGCATCGAGCGTGTCGGTCCAGTTTCTGTTCCAAGCCGACTCGTCGTTGGCAAGCAGCGTGATGAACTCGCCGTAGACTTTGAACATGTCGTCCAGAAGACCTGCCGGGAACAGTGCTTCCACTGCATCCCAGGTGGCGAGTAAACCGCCATCGCGTTCGGAGGCGACATGGTCGAGCCAGACCTGCGGGGTCTGACTGACCGCAAACACCTGTTCACCGAAGTGGTGCCATGACGAGGCATCTTCACCGCCGGCACCGATACCCAGTGTGCTGGTGAATACCACCGGCATCATCGTCTGGGCGCCTTCACCCATCTGCGCCATCTCGCGCAGTACGCGTACACCGCTGACAAAGCGGTTGTCGACGCCTTGCCACAGTTCGCTTTGCAAGCGCTGTGCCCGGGCTTCGAAGGAGTCACCTTCGGCAGCATCGACACCGAGCAGGATCAGCGAGGTGAAGTCACCGACCACATCGTCGATATCCGGATGCAGCGGCATGCGGTTGAACAGCGTCAGGTTCAGGGTCAGGCGCGGGCTGCGTGACCAGGCTGCCAGTGTTTCACCGAAGCACTGCAGAAGCGCTGCAGTGGGCGTGATGCCGGCTTTGTTGGCACGGCTCTGGAATGCATCCCACTGCGCTTGTGGCAGCTCGAACGAACGTTGTTTGAACTTATGCTCTTTCAGCAGTTCGGGTTCAACCGCCAGCGGCAGTTGCGGCATCGGCGGCATGGTCTTTAGCTGACCGATCCAGTATTCCAGTGCGTTCTGATAGAAGGCCGAGTCGTTCAGTTTTTCTTCCGCGATCACATAGTCACGGAAGTTGATGTCCGGCAGCGGCAGATCTGCATCCGGACTGTTGTAGAAGGTCACCAGCTCGTAGGACATGATCTGGAAGCTGCGTGCATCGGTGATCAGGCAGTCGAGACTGATGTGCAGCCGGGTTAAATTCTCACCATGATGACTGCAGGCCAGCTCAAACAGCGGCCATTGGTCGCTCGGAATAACCTGATGCGACAGCCGGTCACGCACAGTCTGTAAACCTGCTTCAGCAGCAGCTTCATCCTGGCCGCGGAAGTCTTGCAGCGGAATCTCATAGGGAGGCACGTTGGCCAGAATCTGCTGGGTGCCATCTTCCAGCACGATTGCACGCAGCATCTCGTGGCGGTCGATAACTTTCTGCCAGGCCGCGGCGAAGCGCGGCATGTCGAGGTTCTCGGTATCGACTTCGATGTACAGATGGGTGGCCACACCACCCAGTGCAAAGTCGGTGCTGCGGCCGACGAAGTACGCCTGCTGAATATCGGTCAGCGGGAACACGTCATGCAGGTGTTCCGGGTCCGGCGTGGCCTGCGGCAGCGACTCGCTGAATCCGTCGCCGGTGGTTTCGCCGCGTTCAAAGGCCGCTACAGCTGCGGGATGTTCCTGCTGCAGGGATGCGGCCAATTGTTTAATCGTCGGGGCATCGAGCAGGGCGCTGATGTAGATGTATTCGTTCAGCGTTTCACGCAGCGCACTGGTGAGCTTCAGCGCCAGAATGGAATCGCCGCCGAGCTCGAAGAAGTTGTCGTTCATTCCGACCGGATCAACGCCGAGTGCGTCCGACCAGATTGCGGCTAACGCTGTTTCCAGCTTCCCTTCAGGGGCGACGTAGTCGGTGCCTAACTCGGGGCGGCCGCTGTCCGGAGCGGGCAGAGCGTTGCGGTCGAGCTTGCCATTGGGATTCAGCGGCAGAGCATCGAGGGTGACGAACGCCGCCGGCACCATGTACTCGGGCAGCCGTGCGGCCACATGATCGCGGAGTTCGCTGACGGTAAGTTCGCTGCCCACCACGTAGCCCACGAGGCGCGGTTCGCTGCCGTCATCGGTGCGCAGCATTGCGGCAGCTTCACGAATGTCCGGGTGATCGCGCAGTGCGGTTTCGATTTCGCCCAGCTCGATACGGTAGCCGCGGACTTTAACCTGAGCATCTTTGCGGCCGAGGAAGACCACCTCGCCGGTCTCATTGAGGCGGGCCTGATCGCCGGTGCGGTAGATACGGCCGGTAGCGGGCAGCGTGATGAATCGCTCATCGGTCAGTTCCTGCTGATTCAGGTAGCCGCGGGCAACGCCCGGTCCACCGACGCAGAGCTCACCGGCTTCGCCTGCGGCAACCGGTTCGAGCGATTCATCCAGCAGATACACCGGAGTGTCGCTGACAGGCTTGCCGACATTGCCTGCTTTACCTGTATCCGACCCGGCATAGTGTTTGACCGCCACCTGACCACCGGTCTCAGTAATCGCGTAGGTGTTGATCAGCTCAATTTTGTTGCCCGGGTCGCTGTCCGGATGGGCAGCACGCCATGCCGCCAGATCTTCCGCGACAACCGCCTCGCCACTGAACACGATGCTGCGTAGCTTGAGGTCTTCTTCCACATTGCTGAACGCCGGCTGCAGCAACAGCTGACGAAATGCCGACGGGGTCTGGCTGAGTACGGTGACCTGTTTGTCGCGCAGCAGATTGAATAAAGCTTGCGGGTCTTTGCGGTCAGCATCGGGGACGATTACCAGTTCAGCACCGTGTAACAGCGCGCCGAAGATTTCCCACACAGAAAAACCGAAAGCGGAGGAGTGGAACAGGCTCCAGACATCGCTATCTTGATCGTTCCGGGCAAAGTTGAAATCGATGTTCTCGAACAGGCGGACGACGTTCTCGTGTGTGACCATCACGCCTTTCGGCACGCCGGTCGAGCCGGACGTGAAAATCACGTAGCAAAGGTTGTGGGGACCGACGGCGACCCAGGGGTTCTCGTCGCTGGCGACCACGTCGCTGTCCGTCAGAACCAGTCTGGCATCATTTGCCGGCAGGCTGTCTTTCGAGTTGCTGTCGGTCACGATCACCCGCGGCGCAGCCTGTTCGAGCATGTGGGCGAGGCGGGCGGCCGGGTAGTCCGGGTCGAGCGGTACATAGGCGGCGCCGGCTTTGAGTATGCCGAGCAGGCCGGCAATCAGGTCGGTGGAACGGCCCAGACACAGCCCGACCATTTCGTCGGGTTGCACGCCCTGACTGATCAGGCTGAGCGCAATGCCGTTGGCGCGCTCGTTGAGGGTTTGGTAGGTGAGCTTATCGTTGCCGCAGGAGACGGCTGTGGCATTGGGGCGAGTTTCCGCCTGCCACTCAATCCAGTGATGGATGCAGCGTGCCGGTTCCAGCGAGTCGGGTGTCAGCGCTGCTGACACGGCGTTATCGCCGGTACCGTCAACCGGTGTTGCAGACCGGTCATCCGTCATTAGCTATCCTCGCCGCAGTAAATCGTGCCGCTGGTGCAGGTTTCGTTAATGACGACTTTGCTCAGCAGGGGGATGTCCGGCTTCAGCTGATCCCACAGCCATTTCGCCAGTACCTCGCTCGTCGGGTTCTCCAGTCCGGGGATGTCGTTCAGGTAGTGATGGTCGAGCTGGTCGTAGACCGGTTTGAAGATCGCCTTCATCTCAGCGAAGTCCATCACCCAGCCGGTTTCCTCACCCACTTCTCCGGATACGTAAATCCTGCCTCTGAAGGAATGACCGTGTAGCCTGCCGCATTGATGGCCGTCCGGCACGTTCGGCAGCTTATGTGCTGCTTCGAAAATAAATTCCTTGTAGATTTCCATTCCTGTTGCGTCTCCCTCTTAACGCACTTTTATTTTTCAATCATTCAAATCAATGACGTATTTTTTACGCCGACAGCGATGCCCCCGCAGAAGCTGCGCGTGGATAGTGATGCGGTAGTACCGGAGCAGAGATGGCTTCAGCCGAAGTCAGCAGCTCAGGTCGATTGGCACTTGGTTACCCAACTTATTGATTTGTTTTTTGAAACTGATTATTTAGCTTGCTAATCCTACACAAAAACCAGTTGTTTAAATAAGGAACCAGTACCGACTTTGAAACAATGCCTGACGACCCCGTAAACATCACCGATTCTAAGCCTATTAGCGGTTTCCAGAGAAGTCTTTAGAGCCGCTTTTGCCGCTTTTTTCAGGCTTTTTCCGGAGGGCGTTCACAATGACGGTGCTGTGTGGCCGCTCAGGAGGGGGTAAGAATGGTTCCACGTGTGACAAAGAGGGTAGTGGCGGATGCGTCTTTAGTTAAATTAAACAGTAACTTAGCTAGCAAAGCTAAAGCGCCCGTTTTTTCCGGTGCCTGATGTCAGACACCGGATCGCATTTGCCGTGGCCATCCCAAACCAGCCTCCCGGTGGCGGCGTATACGGGATTTCGGTACAGCGCATTTCAGTGTGGGTGTCTGACACCGGATAGCAGTTTGTTGTTTGTGCGTATTGCAGGCCGGAGTCACCCGTTGCACCTTTCCGGTACTGCTGCAGTTTTAGCGGTTGCAGCGATTTGAGACGGGTGTCTGAATACTGCCGCTGCAATCTGGTATAACCGTATCTAGTGCGGGCCGGGGTAAAGGTTTGCGGCAGGCGCTCAGGAGCTAGTTTCCGGGCGCTTGTTGTGTGAGAGCCCAAACAAGAAAAATCATATATCTCAAGGAATTGAGAGATATATGTAAGAATGATTAACAGCAAAGGTTCAATGGACGGAACGCGTCTGATGCAACGACCCGTAGATCACTTACCACCAGGCTTTGCCGTGCGCCAGCTGGCTGATACGGGTGTGTCGGTTATCGATAACTTCTGCACTTCGGAAGAGGCCGCTCATATCATTGCGAAGGCGGAACCGTTATTGCTTCGCAGCATGATCGTCAAAGGCACCGAGCGGGTTAAGGATGACTACCGGACATCCAGTACCGCGTCGGTGTACGACCCGAACCAGAAAGACCCCATGATTCTGCCGCTGCTGCACCGGGGCGCCATGTTGCTCGGACTGCCCTACAGCAACGTCGAAACCGTGTTCGTGACGCGTTATCAGGCGGGCGAATACTACAAAGGGCATGAAGACTTCTTCCCCGGTTTCCACGGCGACCGCCTGTATACGATTCTGATCTACCTGAACGACCTTGAGCCGGATCAGGGCGGCAATACCACCTTCGAGCGGCTGGGTATTTCGGTGCGGCCGAAGCTGGGCCGGGCGGTATCCTGGACCAACCGCAATCCTGACGGCACCGGTCACCCTGAAACCCGCCATGAGGCAATGCCGGTGGCTGAAGGGGCCGTGAAGTGGGCGATTCAGCTGTGGTACCGCCGCTATGAGCTCATTGGTCCGGTTAAGTCTCAGAAACCGCCGCAACCCTTTGATATGCATGGTCGTGTGGATGACAGTATCCAGTTGCCGCCCGGTGTATCGCGCATCGACGGGGGTGCGGAATGATTCGCGATCTGCTGCGTCGCTGGCGTGATGACCTGCGCAGGCACTACTACCAGCGCAACTACTACAAGGCGAAGTTCTTCCCGCCCAAGGTGCCGCGCCGGGATCTGTCGTTTTTGCCCGACGGGTTCGCCGTATACCCCCTGGGTAATAGCGGTGCTTACGTTGTTGAGCAGTTCTGTAGCACCCGCGGTACATCCTATTTGCTTGCTGTTGCCGCCGAACTGATGGACGAGAAGGCTTCCGGAGAGGCGGAGCAACCGCGGGTTAATGTGTTCAGCGCTACCCGTCAGGACTCCGTTTTGTTGCCGCTGCTCTATCGCGCCGGAATGTTGACCGGTCTGCCGGCAGTTAACGCCGGTCCGGTGTCCGTTGCGTCTGTGCGCGCAGGCGAGTCATTGGCCGGCAGACGGTATCCCCGCAGTCAGGGGCAGCCGGTATCCCATTTCTGCTTCTTCCTTGCCGATGAAGGTGAGATCCGTTTGCCTGAGTTGGGTCTTAGTGTTGCCGCTTGCAAAGGGCGCGCTGTTTTCTGGCCTGAGGGTGTGGTTGTGGAAGCCGGCGATGGTTCGGCAGACAGCTGGTTTGCCGGCTTCGTGATGGAGTCGCGTCAGGCGTTCCAGCTGAATTCGCTGCCCGAGTTGATTCCGCAGGCGCAGCGCGGAGTGCCATTGGATGGCAGCGAGGCCTTGCCGGAAGGCGCTGATTTCATCGGTGTAAAACCGCGTTGATTGCTGTGTCCGGCCGTAGGCTGATGGTGCCGGGTTTTCTGCAAAGTTTTCACGTGAAACTTTAGTTTCGGTGCAGGGTCTGTAATTTTTCCCAATACCTATTTATTGGATTTCTTATGCGGCTTCTCAGGTTTTTTAGTTCCTATTTGCTGAATTCCGGCCTTCTGTTAGCCGCTGCTGCGCCCGCGATGGCAGGAGAACCGGTCAGCGTCTGCTGGCTGAAAGAGCCGGTTGCCGATCACTACGCTTTGCCAAGCGCACAATCGATTGCAGCGGATTGCGCGGGTGAGCTGCATCTCGTCGCGGCACCGGGGCAATATGAACCGGCCAGTTTTCACCTGCTCGCGGCCGAGGGCTTAAGCGGTGTGCTGCCACAGCCGACTGAACTGCTGCCAGAGTGGATCATAGAACCGCTGCCTGATTCGGCCGCTACATCGTCAACTGAATCGTCAACTGCATCTATCGCCGCACAGCAGGTTGATATCCGTGTAGTTAAGCACTGGTATCAGGCCGCGCGCAGTGCACGCAAAACCACAGTGCCGGTCTTTGTGCCTGAGTTGCTATTGAAAGACGACGCGTTGGTTAAGGTCGAAGACGGCAATAACTTTGTGCGGTTTGCCGACGGTACCTACAAGAACATCAGCGAACGGGCTTCATACAAACATCGCGGCAATGATTCGGTCAGCACGTTCACGGTTAAGGATGCGGATGCGCTGCAGCCGCTGGATATCGCTGCCGGCGGGCAGCGACAGTTCTGGGTGACGGTGCATGTGCCTGAAGATGCTGCTCCCGGTCTGTACAAGGGCGAAATAACTATTGAGCACAAGGGCGGGGTTCTGCCGCCGGTGCCATACACGCTCGAAGTGTTGCCGTTTGAGCTGGCTGAGTCTGATCTGACTCACAGCATGTTCTACCGGGCAAAGCTAAACGAGCGGATACCGCAGGGCACCGTGGGCTCTGAAACCCGCAGCCAGACGCAGTATCTGGTCGAGCTCGAGAACATCGTCGCGCATGGAATTACCAGTCCTAATCTCTATCAGCGGCACAATTCGCCACTGCTCGACACGGCTCTCAAGCTGCGGCAACAGGCAGGGGTTTCCCGCGAGGAGTTGTATTTCGTAGGTATGCCGGCAGTGCCTGGCAAAGACACGCCGGTGCCGCGGAACTTCGCCAGTAACGTTAAGGCGGCCATCAGAAAAGCCAACCAGTTCGGCATTGGTCAGGTGTACACCTTTGGCCGTGATGAGGCGAAGGCGGACAGTCTGCAGGAACAAAAAGAAGTCTGGCAGCTGGCACGAGCCAATGGCGCGAAAATGTTTGTTTCCGGTTATCACACCACCCAGCCAACCGGTCCCGGTAACTTCGATCTGATGGGTGAGTATCACGACCTGTTTATGGCAATTAATCCGGTTACCCGCGAAGAAGCGGCGCGCTGGCACAGCATCGGCAAGCAGATCTTCTCGTATCAGAATCCGACCGGGGGTATGGAGCGTCCGGATACCTTCCGCCGCAACTACGGCTTGTTTCTGTGGCAGATGGATTACGACGGGGCGATGCATTACGCCTATCAGGATTCATTCGCCAATGCCTGGAACGATTTCGATCACTACATCTACCGTGACCACAACTTTGTTTATCCGACCACCAATGGCGTGATCGATACGCTGCAGTGGGAAGGTGTGCGTGAGGGTGTCGACGACACCCGTTATCTGGCGACATTACAGGATGCGCTTTCAGTTTCATCTGATGCCGCTTTGAAGGCCGAGGTGGAACAGTGGCTGGCGGCTTTAAAACAGCGGTCGCTGGGTGTTCTGGAGCCAGGCTATCAGCGCCGTCGCATGACGGGCTACATTCTTGCATTACAGGGCAGTCAGGCAGCACAGGCCGCAGATGGATTGGAGATCAGCAACGTGCAGTTCGTTCCCGGGCGGGCAGACCGTCCCGCTGAGATTCGCTGGCGCACCAATTACCGTGCTGCTGCAGAACTGCTGGTGGGTGACCGCAAGGTTGTTAGCGGTGCATTGATGTATGAGCACCGCCTGCCGCTGCCGGAGCTTAAGAACGGCGAAACGTTGAGCTATCAGTTGGCAGCCGTTGCCGGCGACACACGAGTGACCAGTGATCAGTTGAGTTTGACTGTTCAGCGTGACCCGGTGGTTACGGTCAGCAATTCAAGCGTGGTTGCTGAGATTGCCGTCGACAGTAGTTGGCAGGCCCACAGTTTTGTTGCGGATGATTCGTTGCTGGCGTGGTGGCGTTTTGATGGCACCGGCGATGAAGAGCCTGATGCAGCGGGTTCGGGCAGCAAAGGTGAGTTCGGCGGCGACGCAGTGCGTGCGGATGGTTTCATTGGCGGTGGCGTAAGTTTCGATGGCGGCGGTGACTATGTTCTCGATGGCGATGTTGAAACCGCAGAAGGTTCGCCGGTTACCATTGAAGGCTGGTTCCGCTTTAATGAGCTGGCCTTACAGCGTGGCGCAAGACAGGGTTTGTTTACCGGGCTGTATCAGCATCAGGTGAACAATCACCTGTACTTCCACGGTAAGAAGTCGTACTTCGAAGTGTCGTCTTTGATTCAGACCGGCGTGTGGCATCACATCGTGCTGGTTTACGGCGCTGATACCTCTGATGCGGTGATCTATATCGATGGCTACAAGGTGCCGGTATCTGCAGCAGAAAAGGAGCCTTTGGAAGCGCTGGACGGGTTCGCGGTAGGGCGCAGCAGCGGTTTTTTCGGCGGCATTCTCAGCGGCGGCACGACGCAGTTCAACGGCGACGTGGATGAGGTGCGGGTATGGAACCGGCGCTTAAGTGACGCTGAAGTGGCTGCATCTTTCGGTCGTGACGTGCATAAGTTCAACGTGACAGCACCGGCCGGACCGGCTCAGGTTATTTCGGTGAACGCCGCCGGTGGCGAGGCCAGAGCGGGAATCCGCTAGCCCCGGATTAGTTATTCAGCAGGTTTTTCTGCAATAACCCACAGGAACGTGGTTTCTTTGCCGCTCTCAACGGCCGATTCTTTGGCTGTGTCCAGAATGTTCAGACCTGCGTTACGAATCAGTTCCAGTGTCTTTTCTTCCCCGAAACTACTCCAGTACATATTGGAGCCGTGCCAGCCTTCCGTGGTTACGAGGTTGTCTACATCGTAGGGATACATCGCGGAGACAAACTTGCCACCCGGGCGTAACCAGCGACCGATGTCATTCAATAAGGGCTGATAGCGGTCGCGGGGGACGTGATGGAACGAATAGAAAGCAACAACGGCATCAAACGAGTCCGGTTCGAACTCCAGTGAGGTCATGTCGCTTTGAATCAGTGTGGCTGTTGGCGCGTTCTTGGCAGCCAGTTCCAGACAACCGCTGGAAATGTCATTAGCGGTGACTTTGAAGTGTTGCGACAGCGTGCGTGTGGTGGGCTCACCGGGACCGCAGCCGAGTTCCAGCACGTCGGCACCTTCCGTCAGGTTGTCGATAATCAGCTGGGTGTATTTGCTGCGGTCGGGGCGCTCGTGTTCGACAGTCCAGTTGCCGTAGTCGCCGGCCATCTGGTTATAGCCAAGCTCTACTATCTTTGCGGGATCATTGCGGTAACGCCAAAGCAGGAAAGAGGCTTTGGTACGGCCGCAATAGTCTTTTACGAAGGCACCGAATAGGGAAGGCTTCTTAACGACCTTGCCCAGGTCAGAAACAAAACTGCTCACGTACGCGTTCTCTCGCTTTCAAATATCCCGAAGTCAGCGGAGCATAGCACAGCAAACGGGGCGCGCTACCAGTGCAGGAGTCGCAGTCAGCTGTGTTTTCCTGCCTTATGTACAGTCGGCTGAGAAAAGCGCCGACAGGAGTTGAGATTATTTGTATAGGCAGATGCTTACTGTATTGTGCGGTGTTTCGTGGCAATGCCAGCTGCCGTTGTGCAGTATTGGCAGTCGAAGCTCCAAACAATAGTTAGCCGACGAAAGCTCAGGACCCTGTTTAATGTCATCAGGCACAGACGACACCCGCTGGATCAGCGTTGTAACCCCCGTCAGAAATCAGCCAGTAACGCTGGATGTGTTGCTGGCATCGCTGACGTCGTTGCCGGTTCCTGCTGGCTGGGCGGTGGAGGTGATTGTTGTCGATAACAACTC
>Ga0070729_10000539_pt1 | contig 76362 bp, 62 predicted proteins | sample tdDd472_FD_66725 | JGI IMG/M metagenome (GOLD analysis project Ga0070729, IMG submission 66725) | Marine sediment microbial communities from the Atlantic coast under amendment with organic carbon and nitrate - tdDd47.2 | ecosystem: Environmental > Aquatic > Marine > Coastal > Sediment | place... | reverse complement strand
TTTTTTATTTTTATATTACATAACCTGTGAGACTTTTAAAGCTTTCAGTTTATTCTCCCGCAACCTTGTTCCAGAAAGAATTGAAATCATAGGATACGGCAAAAGAAGTTGCCATGGGTGTTGAATGATCTCCAATACCCTTTGAAATACCATAGCCTGAAATAAAGTCAGGACCACGGGTAAAAAGATCAACATTCAGCAGCCAGTCGAGACGAACATTGTAGAATTTCCAGGTGAGGCCGAGGGCCATCTCTGTGGTGTTTGAGTTATTGATGTTTTCGCTCCACTCGGAATCAACATCCGCAGCCGATGCATCTCCATCATGAAAAGTACTGTCTATCATGGTAAGATTATAAAGCACATGGGAAAGGCCGATACGAAATTCAAAATTCTTATGAGGACGCAGCTCCAGGCCGACATAAAAAGGAACCTGCGCAGTGGTGGCATCGCCCTTATATCTGTCATTATCTACATCATTCGGATCAGGAGTTTTCGTCCCCTTTGCCTCGTAGGTAAAAAGCGAATAGATTGCGTTGATACCGACAAAAAGGGTAATATTTTTTGTCAGGGTCATCTCATCGGATATACCAAGACGCACTTCATGACCAAGACGCACAAAGTCTTCAGCTACATTTACAGAATTTGTCACATCCTTCAATGATGCTTCGGTAGACCGATTCAGGAAACCGTACTGCACCCTGGTATGTATCTTCTGCTTTGAACCGAGTTTTATATTGTAGCCAACACCGGCAAGAATGTCCATTGCCGCGTTACTATTGTAGGTAAGTACCGCATCAAGTGTCCCTTCTGAATCAAAGATATTTTCGAGGTCATAATACTTAAAGGTTACATCTGCCGTCAGGTCCATCGAATCGTTAAGCTTAAAAACTCCTCCAAGAACCGTGTCATACTGTACTTCAGACAAGGTGTAGGATTTACCGTCAGTTCCATCATCAGCTGAAGTTTCATCCCATCCCGAGGCGAATCCAAAGGAGAGACCGGCACTGATTTTACCAAAGTCATAGGCGGTAATAATTCTGAAGGCCTGCTGCTCAAGGTCTATATTTTTAGCACCGCCTGTTGGATCGATGAGGGAGATAGTGTCTGAATCAAGAGTCGTACCTTCAAATGTGCCGGTTGAACTATACTTACCTACATTTGTGGGATAATTCCCCTGGTAGTAGAGTCCCTGTGCCGCGTCAGTATTCCAGAGAGCACCGGTTACCGGTAGACCTGACACGATACCAACAGTCAGACCCGCGACGGGATTCCATAACAGGCCCCCTGAATTGAGGCCGTTTTCAAAACCGGTACGGTCAAAAAATACCCGGTTCTTAAAGTCAGCCGCGTAGGCCGGATTAAGATATACATTCCCCTGAAGGCCGTCAAGCATCCATGGTACTTCAGTAAGTCCCATTCCCGCGTCACGGGTTATGGTAGCAAACAGACTCGTAGCGCCGAGTATAAGAAAGGCTATGAGCAAGACGCTGATTTTTTTCATTTCCATTAACTCCTTTTTCCAGAAAATAGTTTTATACGGGGAGTCTTCCTCTTCCCCTTTTTTTACAGATGATATCCAAATATTAAATTCAGCCCTACTGAGGCGGAACTCTTCCGTTCAAAATAATAGTAGACCACCGCTTCGGCACCGATCATGTAATGCTTTGAGAAGGTCTTCATAACCGCCAGACCGGTATAAAAGGTAAAGTCAGTCCCTGTCATGGTTCCGGTCTCAACATCTCCCCGAAGCCAGGTAATCCCGCCGCCCATGCGGCCCTGGAGCTCAATGATATTATAGGGATTAAAGTTCAGGGTCAGATAAGGTATTGACTGCAGATAGAGCATGCCGCCGCTCAGTTCCCTGTCCTGAAGGTAGGCGGTAGAAACTTCCATACCCGCGCCGAAGTGCTGTACCGGGAGGCGGTAATACTGGAGAAAAACTTTGCCCCCGAGAAATCCCGGCATCAGGTCATTGTTCATCGTGCCGAGGGCGGTAAAGAAGCCCCCACCCATACCTATCATAATGGGGATCTCACCGGTTCCCTTATCTTCCTCTACAACAATCTTTTTCCTTCTCCTCTTTTTGGTCTGCTCTCCAAGGAGAGGAATATAGGTCGACTTCTTCTCTGCCCTAACCGGCTTCGCCGGTATCAAAGCGATAACTGAGAAGAAGAAAACCAGGACAAGCATATAAGAAATCCATTCTTTTTGTTTCATATCTGTTATTCCAGTACTCCTTTACCAGTCCATTGAACTCTTAGAGCTGTAATCAAGACTGCCAAACTGATTGACAACGTGTATTTTTCTCTTAGAGCGTCCGATACCCTGTATATCAATTTTAGCAGCCTTCCAGTACCGGGGGTTCGCTCCTGTCCATCCGGTTACCGGGAAGTTTATCTCCCGCGCCATGCCGAGGGCATCATAGACCCGCATGGTTATGCTGTACCCGTCAGGTACCCAGGGATCTCCATCCCAGTTGTGTACTGTAAAGGTATAAACACCCCGGGGATACTGGACACTTCCGTGACGGTAGAGGTTTATCGCCTCTGGACCATAACCGCCGCTGGTAATATCCTGTACAAGGCTGGCGGTCGATTTTGTGCCGGTAGTATCACCATTACTAAAGGAGTCTCCATCTCCCGCAATATAATCACCCAACACCTCATCCCATGTCTTATGACTACTCCAGAATACATGGAACCGGTCATTGGGACTTCCCGTATCCGTGTCACCAATGGTTGTCGGGCCCACGAGGTGCAGGTCAATGTCTTCAGGGGTCGGTCCCCAGAGGACAATAACCCGAAGAGCCGGTTCTGCAAGAACTTCACAGATAGCCTGGCGTCCGATGTCTCGCAAACCGTTTACCGATACATTGTCAACAGTGAGATCAAAATAATAATCATTTGAAATAATAACTGAATAGGTACCGGCAGGAACATTCGAAACGGTAAAGGAACCGCCTGATGTGGTTGTCGTACCCGCTACTGTAAAATCGCCAAGCCCCACATTCCAGCCGTATACAGTTACAGTGGCCCCGTCGATCATGTCAGCCGTATTGGCGTCAACAACCGTACCGGTGATATCACCCTGAGAGGCCCCGGAAGGAACCAGGTAGAGGACACCAACGTCAGTATTCTCGCCGGCAACAACAGTAACATTGTTTTTCACTGTATTGCGCGTATCAATCTCACAGACCAGTCTGTACCGGTTCGTACCGGCCGCCGCATTTTCAATAATAAAACTACCGTCGGCAAGGGTTGTGGTAGTTACATCAACCGGGGTGCTGCCTGTAGTCTGAACAATGCTGTTATCATCCATATACCTGAGAGTAATTGTGGCCCCTTCGATCAGAGCTCCGGTGGAATCCTTTACGAGTCCGGAAATACTTCCCGTAATATCTACACCGTCTGAGGCTTCACCCCAGCTTACGCTCCAGTTACTGCTTACATCCTGCACCTTGATTCGTGCAAAGTAACGGGAGCCGTTAGCCTCGGTATCGGCTATATAGTTGTAGTTCTCGACATTACCAATTACTGACTGGTAGAGCGGATTATCAAAATCAGCGGTACCGTCAGCCTTGGCGCCGGCTATCTGAATTTCAACATTATTGGTATTCACCGGATTGTCCCAGGTAAATGACACCAGGATATCAGACTCATACTGGTCACTGTTTGTTTTCGGCGCTTCGATAAAAACAACATTCCAGGCAAGATCAGTTTCAACAGTCTGCCAGTTGCCGATTGAGTCCCGGCCGATAACCTTAAGAGTATAGCTGTTACCGGCAACCAGATCGCTTCGTGCAATGGTGCTTGAAACATCCTGTTCAGTGATGAGTCCCCAGTCCGGGCTTGCATCGTCAAAGGCATACTTGTAGGCAACGACTCCATCACCACCTACGGTTATATTCACATAGGTATTGGTGGTATCTCCACCGTCGGGCGGTGTATTTGTCAGGCTCGCCGTCGGGGCTGAACTGTCAATCTTCCATGTAAATGATGAGGCGTTTGAGATAGACTGCCACATACCTGATGCGGATCTGCCTATCACGTATATACGGTGGTAGCCGTCAGCAAGACTTGAAGCATTGATGTGGGTTAAGACATCGATGCCGTTGTCAGCATCTCCTCCATCCTGCCACGCCCCTTCATCGAGCTTATACTTATATGAAACTACCGGCGCGGATCCCGAATCGGTACCCACAGTAATATCCAGACCGGTAGAAGTTGTCTGTTCAGAAGGAAGTCCCGTCAGCAGCGCTGTTGGAAGAGACGTATCGATCGTCCAGGTCCTGGTCGTTGCGTCGACTTCTTCCTGCCAGTTGCCGTAGATATCCTTACCTATTACTTCAAGTATTATTGTAGCGTCAGGAAGTGAACTGATAATGATATGCTGTTCTATCGGTAGAATCGGCGACCAGACCTCATCATCAGGAGCTGAGCCGTCTGTACTGTAGCGATACTTATAGCCTTCGAGGGTCAATGGGCCTACCAGGATATCAGCAGAGGTCATACTTGTAGTTCCCGTCGGTTCGTTGGCCAGTGTAGCAACAGCAGAAGACGTGTTGACTTCCCATGAATAACTTGTTCTATCTCCATCTGCCTGCCAGTTACCGGCGGCATCACGGGCGATCACATAGATATTATGAGTAGTCTCTGATAATCCTGTTTCTGTAATTGGTGTCGCTGCATCAATTTCAGGCAGGGCTCCCCAGACAGGAGAAGCATCATCAAGGGAATACTTGTAATGGGTAACACCAATTCCCCCGACTGTTATGCTTATCTCAGTCTCGTTGGTTACATCATTCGGCTTATTATTAAGCTCTGCAGTTGGAGCGGTGGTATCAACAGTCCAGTAATGGATTGTCGGTGCAGCAGTAGGCTGCCACTGGCTTCCACGGTGACCAACAACATATACCGCGTGCGCCCCATCAGCAAGGCCGGAAAGATCTATAGTGGTTGATACCGGTATATCAGCTGACCAGCTCGGTTCATAGTCAACCCGATAACGGTAAAAGTCAACACCGGTACCGCCAACGGTAATCGAAGCAGAGGTACTGGTCGTATAGGCTGCAGGTGTTCCGCTCAATACAGCCTCAGGTACTGTTGTATCCACTGTCCAGGTAACAACAGTACGGTCACCATCAGTCTGCCAGTTTCCCGCCGCGTCACGGGCAATCACATAAAGATTATGAGTTGTTTCCGATAAACCTGCAGCAGCGATGGGCACTGCAATATCAGCTTCAATTTTCGCTCCCCAGTCGGGTGAAGCGTCATCAAGGGAATACTTGTATGCAGTCACTCCAGGCCCCCCGACAATAACAGATATGTCAGTCATGGGAGTCGGATCTGCCGGTACATTTGAAAGAGAAGCTGTCGGTGCGGTGGCGTCAATTGTCCATGAGATAGTAGTCGGCGCGTCTATTTCCTGCCAGTTGCCTGCTAAGTCACGGCCAATCACCAGGAGCTGGTGAGAAGTTTCTGCGAGGCTGGTGAGATCAATATGCTCGGCAATGGTTCTTTCAGCACTCCAGGCTCCCGTATCGAGCTTGTACTTATAACCCGTCACATCGGTGCCACCGACAGTAATATCTATTGAATCAATGTTTGAAAGGGCAACCGGGGTACCAGAGAGTGAAGCCCCGGGAGCTGTAATATCAATAGTCCAGGTATGCTCAGTCAGGGCAATCTGGTCTGACTGCTCATTGCCGAATTCATCAACAGCGGAAACCTCAAGGGTATGACTTCCTTCAGTTAAACTGTTTATTTCGATTGGATCAGTTACATCATAGTACCCGCTCCAGGATGAGCCATCGAGTTTAAAGCGGTACTGTACAATTTCGTCCCCCGTTACGGTTATATAGGCGCTTCGGTCAGAACTCTCAGTAGCCGGAAGGTTCTCAAGAAGTGCCGTCGGTGCGATATTGTCGATACTCCAGGCATACTCAACCGCATCTTCTTCAGGCTGAAGGACCGCTGAAAGATCAGCACCACGGACTCGCAATATATGACTTCCCTGGCTGAGACCACTGAGTTCGAGGGGGATAGCAAGGGCGTTAAGACTGCTCCAGTCACTTCCATCAATGCTGTAAGCATAATAGTAGGCTCCCAGACCACCAACAGTAATCTCAGCATCATCAGCATGGGATTTTTCGTCAGGAAGATCTGAAAGCACAATAACAACCTGTCCCGAATCAATTACTCTAAAGTTATACACCATGGCATCAATTTCTAACTGCCAGTTGCCGGCGGTATCTTTTCCAATTATTGAGATGGTGTAGCTCCCGGCATCAAGATCGACCAGTGACAGGGTTTCTGTTGACGGAGCTTCATCTGACCAGGTACTGGTAAGGGGAACATCAGTCGATTCAAGAAGATATTTATAGGCCGCTACATCAGTACCGTTAAAAACAAAACTGACATCGGTTTCTTCAGTGATCGCATCAGGGGCCGAAGCTATACGCACTTCGGGAGGTGTGAGGTCAACCGTCCAGTTTAGTTTGGAAGAGTAGTTAATCTCCTGCCAAGAGCCATCGGTATGCTTTCCGATTACCCGCAGTTCATGGGCCCCTTCAACCAGTCCGGTAAGGGCTATCGGCGCGGCAGCGGAATACTCCTGTGACCAGGGGCCGTTATCGATACTGTACTGGTAGCCGACAATATTTTCTCCGGCTACGGTTATATTCGCAGTTTCTGAATTTGTAGAAGCAGGTACGTCAGAAGTCATTGTGGCCACAACCCATCCCTTACCGATAAAGTTAAAGGTTCGGTAATTAATGGTATTCAGGCTTTCATCAGCCACATTCTGAACTAAAAGAGTATAGGGAATACCGCTCTTCATGCGATAGTCTGAATTGTCTGTCCAGAGAACCAGGTCTACGGTATCTGCAGAAGGTAGTTCAATGCTCTGAACTATTACCCGGTTAATCCCCTGGATATGATAATTTGCCAGAACTGCAGCTGAAACCGGATCAACATTTTCATTAAAAGTTATTCTTATACGGTCAGCATCAATTGCTTCAGCGGTGCTGATACTGGGAGCGGAACGGTCTATGACGGGCCCGGGAACGATACGATCTTCCCTGGTTTTCTGGTACTTGTCAAAGACATTGCCGCTGCATGATGCAATCAGTGATGCAAAGCTTATAATTATTATCAGTTGAATTATTTTTTTCATAACTAACCTCTTAATACCGTCTCATTTGAACATCATCAATTATGATGTTTCCGCCCGTATCTCCGGCGGATACTGCCTCGAGACGAATCAGAACTGATGATTCTCCCGCGTAAGAAGAAAGATCAAAATAATAAGTTGTCCATGACGACAATGTCATTACCCTGGCTCCCGCGCCCAGATCTACGGACTGCCATCTGGGAATATATATCTCATCATACGTGCCATTATCTTCAACAGTGCTGCTGATTACAAACCATGAATTTGACGCATCAACAAAATAGTCGCCGCTGTTTATACCGCTGACAACCGTATCACCTGCAAGAATTCTTACCCTTCCCGTATTGCTGCGATATTCCGCTGGATCAAAATCATCCAAACCGGTTCCTGAGTGGACAACATATACTGGAGTAAAACCATAAATATACCTGTACACAGGTTGAGCAAGACTTGTATAACTGCTTCCCCCGTTGGTACTTACTGAAACATTCAGGTAATCAGCGGCAGATGAATCTGCATCATGAGCCATTTTAAGGCTGAGTATATAACTGCCGGCAGTTGAAAAATCAGCCGCGCTTCGCTGTTCAAGATACCCGACATCACCGCTGTTCCATGAAAGTGCGGGTCCCAGTGCCATGTGTGAACCATCTGATGGTGTTGCTGTCGGATTATTCGCTTTAATAGCCTGCGCCCAGTCACCGGCATCACCGGAAGCATTAGTATAGCTGGTAAAATCAGGTTCGTTGTAAGTCTCAAAAGAATCCGTTGCTTCTGATATCAACACAGAACCTGTTACAGAAGAAGCAGTAAAGGAAAAGGTGTCACCAGAAAGGGCGTTACCCGCCGCATCAGTGAAGCCGGTCAAAGTCGCAGTGCGGCTCCCTGCAGTGAGAGATCCTGTCATCGGGAATACGACTGTCTTATTATCATTAGACCAGACCCCGGTACCAGCTGAAATTCCTGCACCGGCAAGGCTTCCCGAAGCTGTCATTGGTTCATCAAAGTTAACTACTATCACAGGTATATCAACACCTACATTAACAGCGCCATCGACAGGAACAGTACTGGAGATTGACGGCGCTCCACCATCACTGCCGGTAGTAAAAGTCAATGTTCCGGCTACAACAGGAGCAGTATTAAGCTCATTGCCATCAGTATCCTTAAAGGACTCCCACCATGATTCAAAGGTTACCGTATATGTTGTACCGGCACTCAAAGGCCCGATGACCGGGTATTCAATAGTATCACTGTCTGTCCAGGTCGGTGTTCCAAAATATCCTGATCCCCCGGAAAGAACTGCAGTTCCGGTAGTCTGGTCCATGTCACGGTTGAAATTAATGGTAACCGCTGCAAGGTCCACACTGGTTCCCGTCCCGTCAACTGGAGAGGTAGACGAAATTTCAGGAGAACTGACCGGTGTAAAGTTAAAAGATGTGGCAGTCAAATTGTTGCCTGCCAGGTCAGCAATTCCCCCTGTCAGTGTCACGGTACATTGATCCGTAGTCAATGGGTCCCGGGGTATCAGGGTCGCGGTTTTAGTTGAATCATCATAAAAGACATCAACTTCCGTTACCGGAGACCCATCCTGGCTCAATGTAAAGGTGGAAGTACTGATGCCGGTTACCGATTCGCTGAAAACTACCGTGATAGTCGGCCTCACCTGGGCACCGGCTCCTTCAGGGGACTTAGACACAACAACGGGATCTATCGTATCAGCCGCTCCCGTCTCAAAACTCCATGAATAAAGTGACCCAAGTGGATTATTCGCCATATCGGTAATACTGGTCTTCAGTTCAACCGTATAAGTAGTACCTTCAATAAGGTTATAGGTGGGCGACAGAGTCGCTGTTTTAGTCGCATTGTCATAGCTGATTGATGAAGCAACAGCAATTCCCGCGGCCTTGAGTTGGAAGGTACTGCTGTTAATATTCTGTACCTCTTCGCTGAAAACAGCAGTGATGCTTGCAAGATTCAGAGCCACATCGGTTGCCGCGTCTGTCGGAGCAACCGTATCAACGGTGGGAGCTGTTGTATCAGGAATCTGACCGGTGGTAAAGGTCCACACATAATCAGATGCTATTGAATTCTGACCAAGGTCATTCACCCCGGTTGCACCTGACACAACTGTAACCCTGTAGTCAGTCTCAGGATCCAGGTCTGTATCAAGACTCAAAACAGCCATTTTACTATTCACATCGAAGCTGTAGGTAACATCAGTTTTTGTTGTACTCGTTGCGATATCTTCAACATAGAAACTGGTTGTATTCAATGAAGAAAGATCGATATCTTCACTGAAAGATATTGTGATATCAGAACTGATTGAAATACCCGTACTTGTGTCACGGGGAGTTTCACTGCCGCTCATAATTGTCGGCGGTGTAGTATCCGGTTCTGTAGTAAAACTCCATGATGTCTCGACAAAGGCATTGCCTGCATCATCAGTAATACCACTGGTTATGGTCACCGTATATTCGGTTCCAGTACCGCGCTGCAGTACACTGTCTTTTAGAGACCAGATAACTACATTAGTTGTTTCATCATAGCTGATGTTTACATCTGCGGCATCATAAGGCGTTCCCTGGTCGTCTTCAACAACAAAGGTAGTGGCATCAACACCGTTGACATGCTCATTGAACTGTCCGACAATACTGGTGTCAATGGGCACACCGGATTCACCATTGGTCGGAGAGGGATTCAGAAACTCGGGAGCCGCAAGGTCGGGCTCAGTGGTAAAGGTCCATGAATCGGCAACAAAGGCATTACCCGAAAGGTCCTGAATACCCGCTGTTACTTCAACGGTAAACAAGGTTCCACCCTTCAAATCTTCATCAGGATAGAATGTAGCAGTTTTTGAGGCCGCGTCAAAAGAAACAAGACCGGATACAATGTCTGCTCCGTCTTTTACCTTGAAAGTTGTATTTGACACACCGGTTACTGATTCATCAAAGGTAATACTCGGTTGAGCATTAAGTGCAACATCGGTATCATCAACATCAGGACTTTTAGTAGAAACAACCGGTGCCGTTGTATCAAGGGTATTTTCAGTTTCAAAAGTCCAGTTCATGGCAACCAGTGCATTCGCATTAGCCGAGGTATCAGTGATTCCTGCAGTAAGATATACAGTATAGGATTCATTATCTCCAAGATAGCTTGAAGGTGTCAGAATTGCTCGTTTTGCGTCACTGTCATAGGTAACGATTGCAGTCACATCAGCATTGACAGCATCTTTAAGATAGAAAGTTGTATCATCAACACCGGTAACATTTTCGGAAAAATCAACGATAACACGACCGTTCTTTTTCACTCCAGTGTCTAAATCTTCGGGAGATCTGCTGGAGACAGAGGGAGCTGTTTCATCAGCAATAGTAAATGTCCAGGTTTTGGGAACCAGGGCGTTACCGGCCCCGTCTTTAATCGTATCAGTACAGCTGACAGTATATGATTCACCCTCTTCCAGGTCAGCGTCGGGATTCACAAGGGCTGTCAAAGGACCGGAAGGATAGGTAATTGTAGTGGCAACCGTTGAATCATCGCTGTTCTTTTTCAAAATGACCGATGATGTGGTCACACCGGAAACATCTTCATTAAATTCTATTGTAATATCGGTTGAAGGTGTAATATTCCCTGCACCTTCAAGGGGAGTAACAGCACTGACAACCGGTGAAATTTCATCGGGGGCATCACTGGTCGTAAAGGTCCAGATACGGTCTGCTGCCAGAACGTTAAAAGAAGTATCCATGATACTGTCACCTGCATCACCTTCTATGGTAACCTGGTACTCTCGTTCATACTGCAGGTCTCCCGAGGGTTGAAGGGTAATGGTTTTAGATACATCATCATACTCAACACGTCCCGGATATACGACACCGGTACTTACTTCTTTTATAAAAACCGTACTGTTTGTCGCATTGGTAATAGATTCAGACATGGTTACCTGTATCTCAACATTGGGAGGCACATCAACAGCATTTTCAAGGGGATTTATCGTAGAAATCGTCGGAGCTGTAGTATCCTCTGTTTTAAATGCCCACTCTGAAGAAACAAGGGGGTTATCTGAAGCATCACGAATACCACTTGCACCGCCCACACAGGAAAGGGTATACTGAGCACCCTCAGTGAGGATAGCATCAGGTGTAAAAGTGGCAATTTGAGCCGCATAGGTAACAGTACCGGCTACAGGAGTACCTGAAGTGGTTTCTTTTAAAGTAATCGTCGTACCTGAAACATAGTTAACCAGCTCACTAAATTTAACGGTTATGGTCTTATCGGTTACAACATTCTGTTCGCCCGGATAGGGGCTTCGCTGGGTAATTACAGGATTTTCTGTATCATTTAATGCTCCCGTGGTAAAGACCCATGAAATGGGAGCCCCGACCATTCGGTTACCTGCAACATCACGGACAGTAACAGCAAGAGTGGCGGTATAGTAAGAATCCGGCTCAAGATCATCCCGGGGAGTCAGGGTCGCGGTAAAGGATGCATCATCATAGGTAATATCAGCGGGAACATCGACAGCCGCGCTGAGCCTGCGAAGAGAGACAGTGGAATCGCTGATACCCTTCATTGCTTCATTAAAAGTAATGGTCACCGAGGCACTTACAGGAATATCCGTTGTACTGACATCGGGATAACGGACTGAAATTTCAGGAGGAACCTTTTCACCCTTGCCGCCGCCAATACACGCAGTGGCAAAGAGAGCTAAAGCCGCCAAAAGCATAAGGGCAGCAATTCCCCTTCCCCGTCTGGGGCTCAAGTTTATTATGTTCCTGTAAATTGTCTCAACTTTTTTCATCATATACACCATTTATCTTTTAGACATATCTTCAGAATTGTACAGTATAAAAATACTATTTCAACTCAATATTGTCAAACAAAAAACCCATACGGGCGGGCTTATGCCGGTTTTTTTTGACAATTACCACCCTTCAGGTGACATAATTAACTCAATGAGACATAATAAAAAAGCACTTATTTATGCCAGAGATGGCATATGTTAATTTTTATGGACAGAATGTTATTCGTAGCCTGTTACTGCAGATCTTTTTATATATAAAAAATTGTAATTATTTATTTTATCGATTTTTTTTACTACGAAATCCACAAAAAAAACAGTACCATGAAAAAAAAATTAATCGCCTGATTAAACTAAATAGAGGCGGTAAAAAATTCTCATGGTGGTTTTTCCGGGACTAAAAAAGATTTGACAACACTTCCCTGCTGGCATGTCACATTACTTGAACATTTAATGGAGAGTACCATGGCACTGAAAATACATAACACCCTGAGCGGACTTCCCGAAGAACTGATTCCCGGAGGAGAAAAAAAGGATTCCCCGGGGGACTATCCCCCTGTTTCAATATATTCATGCGGGCCGACAGTATACAGCTATGCCCATATTGGCAACTTCAGAACCTTCATGTTTAATGATTTACTGCGCCGCTACCTGCAGTTTCGTGGTTTTAAGGTAGACCATGCAATGAACATCACCGATGTAGACGACAAAACCATAAACGGTTCTATTGAAGAAAGCATCTCACTGAAAGAATACACTGAACGCTACAGCGCGATTTTTCTTGAAGACCTGAAAACCCTGAACATTGAGAATGTCGAACATATGCCGAAGGCGACTGAATCCATAGATGACATGGTTGATATTATTGACCACCTCAACAACAAGGGCCTCACCTATGAAAAAGAAGGCTCAACCTATTTCAGTATCGCCAAATGGGACAACTACGGCCGCCTGAGCAAACTTGATTCCCGGGAAATAAAGTCAGGCCTCCGCTATGACACCGACGAATACGAAAAAGATGATGTCCGGGACTTTGTTCTCTGGAAGGCGGCCAAAGAGAACGAACCGGTCTGGAAAACCCCCTTCGGCCCGGGACGCCCGGGATGGCACATCGAATGCTCCGCCATGATTCGGCAGATCTTCGGCACCACAATCGATATTCATACCGGGGGTGTTGACCTTGTCTTCCCTCACCATGAAAATGAAATAGCCCAGAGTGAGGCTGCCTACGATGAGCCCTTTGTACGTCACTGGATTCACGCAGAGCACCTTCTTGTCGAAGGGACCAAGATGTCAAAGTCAAAGGGAAACTTCTACACACTCCGCGACCTTCTCGAAAAAGGCCACTCTCCCCGCTCAATCAGGTATCTTCTGATTTCGAGTCATTACCGCAAGCAGCTGAACTTCACTTTCGAGGGCCTCAAGCAGGCTGACCAGGCATTGGAACGGATTGACAACCTGGTCTTACGTTTAAGGGATGTAAGGAAGGAAGGAGAAGGCTGCCCTGAACTTCCTTCTGTTATATCAGACTTTTTTAATGAATTCACCGCAACGGTTGATGATGACCTGAATATTTCCGGCGGCCTGGGGGTCTTCTTTGACTTCCTTCACAAAATAAACAGCATGATATCCGAGGATAAACTTTCCCTGGCTGACGGATCAGAAACCCTCGCCGCCCTTGAGCGAATCGACAAGGTCTTCGGATGTATCTTTTTCCCCGAAGAGAGCAATGATGATCTTGACGTAGCGCGAATCGACGCACTGATCGAAGAACGAATTACCGCTAAAAAAGAGAAGAACTTTGCCCGGGCCGACGAGATCCGTGATGAGTTGATCGCCGAAGGAATAATCCTTGAAGACACAAAAGACGGTACACGATGGAAAAAAAAGAAATAATCCCGGGGCGCAACCCGGTCACAGAATACCTGAAAAACCTGAAAGCAGGCTCCGGGGCACGGCTCTATATCTCAGAATCCGCCCATGGTAAAATCATCGACACCATCAGGTCTCTTGCCGGGACAGCGAAGGTACCGGTCATTTTACAGGAAAAGAAATTCTTCTCCCGTTTCGGCAGTTCTTCGACCCACCAGGGGGTGGTGCTTGAACTTTCGGGACACAAAGAAGAAATTTCAATACATGATTTCCTTAAAAATACCGCCGAGTCAAAGGGGGTGATCGCCCTTCTTGATCACCTGACCGATCCTCATAATGTGGGGGCCATTATTCGCTCAGCCGAGGGACTCGGAATTTCAGGCGTGGTTATACCAAAGTCTGATGCTGTTGGCATTACCGATACGGTTATCAAGTCTTCAGCCGGAGCGACCGCATACCTTCCGGTGCACCGGGTTCCAAACACGGCGCGCTTCGCCGATATGGCCAAAGAAGCGGGTTTCTGGATTATCGGAACAACAGACCATGGGGACAAAAGTCCCGACGAATTAAAAGACCTCAGGCCCGCGGTTATTGTTATCGGCAGCGAAGGTACCGGCATGCGCCGCCTCACCGAAGAGCGGTGCGACTACCTGGCGCGCATTGACTTAAAGGGAAAAGTTTCGAGTTTGAACGCTTCGGTTGCCGCGGGGATACTTTTTTACGAGATTATGAAGTAGTAAAAGTTGGAAGTTGAAAGTTGAAAGTGTAAAGTTGAAAGTTATAAAAGGCAACAATATAAGAAACCGCAGGGGTGTGCATGCGGAATTCATGAAATTGAAGGCGCGAAAGCGTTTTCGCGCCTTCAATGTCATAAATTCCGCACCTTCCAGCTTTTTCAAAACTTCTTTTTCGCTGCTGATATCCTTTTCATTTATTTTATCAATAAACTCATGCAGTCCTGAAACCGGGGGGCCGACAGGTGAAAGAATACTTCACGCCGAAACGCGCCGCGTTGCCCACATTCCCCTGCCCCGGGGCTACCAGCGGACTCATGTCAAAGAAGGAAGCTTCGCTGAATTTCTGCGAAAACTTCCTCTCAAAAATCCCGGTTCCCCGGTTCGGTATTACAACGGACAGCTGAAACCGAACCAGTCTATCCATGCAGCGGTCATAAATATTGACACAGGAAACAGAGACCTGCAGCAATGTGCCGACGCGGTGATGCGCCTCAGGGCGGAATACCTGTTTCGCAATAACAAAAAAAATAAAATAACTTTTAACCTCACCTCGGGGCACGCCTCTCCCTGGCGGCAGTGGGCCCGGGGGTACCGGCCGGTTATTCGGGGCAGCCGTGTACGATTTGTACTCAGAAGCAGGCCTGATTACTCGTATAAAAACTTAAGGCGGTACATGAATCATATTTTTGCCTACGCGGGAACCCTCTCTCTGGCCCGGGAAATGCATCGGGTTCACGATGTGCTTACAATCAAACCGGGACATGTCTTTATCCAGGGGGGCTCTCCGGGACATGCGGTACTGGTGATCGATTCAGCGGTTGATAGAAACAACGGCAGGAAAATATTTCTTCTGGCCCAGAGCTACATGCCGGCTCAGAGCATCCATGTCTTAAAGAATTCTGCAGACAACAGGCTTTCTCCCTGGTACCGGAGTGATTTCGACGCTAAGCTTGTTACACCGGAATGGATATTTAAAAGAAAGGATCTGAAGCGGTTTTAAATCATACAACCGGTTGTTTTTTGTTTGAAGGCGCGAAAGCGCTTTCGCGCCTTCAAACAAAAAACATTCACGCCTTCAAAATTTGCCAATAGGACATTTTTCACGAACCTTTTATCTTACTTTTCGCCATGGCCATAATCTTTGCCGGAGCAAGCCTGATGGCAAGGCGCTTAAAGTTCTTTGCGGGCTTTTTGTATCCCGGATTCTCGACAAAATCTATTGCCGCAGTGGGACATACACCGAGACAGAGACCGCAGCCGATACAGCGCGTCTGATCATAGAAATGCCTTTTCCCCATCATTTCGTGGGCCATGATATTACAGGCACTGATGCACTTTCCGCAGCTGTTGCATTTTTTTTCATTAACCACAGCCACATACCGGGGCGGAGAAACAACATAGTCGGGGTCGATTTTCACGATCTGCCCGAGAAGATGACAACAGCAGTCACAGCAGGTACAAATCTGGTTGGCGTTCCCGGCGCTTACATTGCCCGCGAGAAAAACCAGGTTATTGTCACTCCGCTCACGGACCACTGAACGCATTGATTCCCTGTCAAGCTGTCTGGCTACTCCACGCTCAAGGTAGAGGTGTGCAAAATCGCCAAAGGCGATACAGCCGTCAGTTCTGTCGGCGCGGCTGCACTCTTCACCCACCAGGTATTTCGCCTGTCGGCACTGGCAGTTATTCAAGACCACCATCAGATCATGGGAGCGTATCATCATTTCGACATCATCAGGATTTAAAGCCCGGCTTTCCCGCTCAACGGATTCACCAATGGGAATACTGCGCAGCACATGGGTTGATTGCTCAAGATATTTTCTCACATACCCTGTTTCATACAGTTCACTGGCAAGACGGGCGAATTTTTTGTGCCATGTGGTTTCGTCATTATCCATGAGAACATTCTCAAACATGCCGGGGAGTATCGGCAGCAGAGAATACTTCCCCTGTCGTCCCCGGATAAGACCTTTCGCCACCATGCTGTCTAGAAATGGTTTTACCACTTCTTTTGGCGCTCCCGCAGCCTTCACTGTTTTTTCAAGAGTCCAGGGCTGATAATAAAAAGGAAGAAGTACGGCAATACCCGCTTCACCGGGGGCAAAGCAGTGCCTGAGAAATTCAGTTAAAAGGCCGGAATCGGCTCGAGGACCAATCATGGCTTCTTCGGCAAACCGCCCCGCAAGGGAAAGATATATGTCTGCTGGTTTATTCATGACACAAGTGAGACACAATCACACAGAATGTCAATGGAAAAAGAATATATTTGTGAAGGCGCAAAACCGTTTTCGCGCCTTCACAAAAAAAATACTTGCCAGATATGCCCTACCATAAATGTTATTGCCATTAGTCTAATTATTGTATACTAAGGAAAGAACCGGGCAAAAAGGCCCAAAAACAGGAACCAAACAATGGATCTGCAGCATATTAGAAACTTTTCAATCATTGCCCATATTGACCATGGCAAGTCAACCCTGGCTGACCGTCTCATCGAGACCTGCAAGCTCGTTGACCCGCGGGAACATAAAGACCAGATGCTCGACACCATGGACCTTGAACGGGAACGGGGTATAACGATCAAGTCAAATGCCATTACCCTCAATTATACCGCCAAAAACGGTGAAGACTATATATTCAACCTCATTGATACACCGGGACATGTTGATTTCACCTACGAGGTTTCCCGGGCCCTGACATCATGCGACGGGGTGCTCCTGATTGTTGACGCCTCCCAGGGTGTTGAAGCCCAGACCATTGCAAATATGTACCTTGCCCTGGAAAATGACCTGGAGATTCTGCCGGTTATCAATAAAATAGATATGCCGAGTGCTGACCTCGACATGACCAAAGAAAGCATTGAGACAAGCCTGGGACTCGATCCGGCAGATGCTGTCCACGTATCGGCAAAGGAAGGAATCGGCATTGATGAGCTTCTTGAAAAAATAATTGAAATAATTCCCCCTCCTGAAGGAGACCCTGACGCTCCCCTTCAGGCATTGATATTTGATTCATTCTTCGATCCCTACCTGGGGGCCATCATCAAGACCCGTATCATAAATGGTACCCTGAAAAAAAATGATACCATCCGACTGGTCTCGACGGGCAAAGACTACCCGGTTTCAGACGTCGGACACTTTCGCATGAAGCTTGAAAAGAAAGAGAGCCTCGGTCCCGGTGAGGTCGGTTATATCGTTGCGGGCATCAAGACTGTGGTCGACACGAAAATTGGTGACACCGTAACCCTGGCATCAAATCCATGCTCTGAGGGCCTGTCGGGTTTTAAAGATGTTAAACCCATGGTCTTCTCGGGTCTCTATCCGATGTACAGTGATGATTATGAAAACCTGAAAGAAGCCCTGGAGAAGCTGCAGCTTAACGACGCTTCTCTGCTTTATGAGCCAGATAACTCCTACGCCCTGGGCTTCGGCTTTCGGTGCGGATTTCTCGGCCTCCTTCATATGGAAATTATCCAGGAGCGCCTTGAACGGGAATTTGATCTCGCCCTGGTTACCACGGCGCCCAGTGTTGAGTACCAGGTCGACCTTATCAATGGCAAAACTCTTCATATAGACAACCCGGTAAAAATGCCCGATGTGGGCCAGATCGAAACGATCAAAGAGCCCTTTGTCGACGCTTCCATCGTAACCCCGAAAGATTACGTCGGAAACCTCATGGCCCTGGTTCAGGACTGCCGGGGCATTCACAAGGATATGCAGTACATCGACACCCGGCGGGTACAGCTCAACTACGAGATTCCCCTGGCGGAAATCGTATTTAATTTTTACGACAAGCTGAAATCCGTCTCCCGGGGATACGCCTCCTTTGATTACGAAATAAAGGATTTCAGGGCCGCTAACATGGTCAAAGTCGACATCCTGGTAAATGCTGAATCAGTCGATGCTTTAAGCTTCATCGTTCACGAAGATAAGGCACGGGCACGGGGGAAGGATATCATCAAGAAGCTTCGGGAAATTATCCCCCGCCACCAGTTTAAGATACCCCTTCAGGCGGCAATCGGGGCAAGTATCATCGCCCGTGAAAATATTTCTGCAATGCGGAAAGACGTTACCGCCAAATGCTACGGCGGAGACATCTCGCGAAAGAGAAAACTTCTCGAGAAGCAGAAGGAAGGAAAGAAAAGAATGAAGCAGATCGGCAGCGTAGAAGTACCGCAGGAAGCCTTCATGAGCATCCTGAAGGTAGATTAAAATTTACGGTTGCCCCTGTTGAAAAAAATAATATTTCCCGCCCTGCTTATACTCATCACGGGATGCGGGAGTGCAGTAAAAAGACCTCAACTTCCCTCTGTAATTTCAGAAGAAGAAGCCTCTATTCTTTACCGCCAGTACCGGGTCACCGAAAAGGGAAGTTACTTTTTCAAAAGATACAACTTCAACGGAACCGGCTACCGGGGACCTGAATTGTTTTCTCTCTTTGAGTCCCCTTATATAAAAGAAGAAACTGCATCGGCCTTTGACCGGTTCAGCATATATAACATCTCGGCAATAACAGGAGCCCTGGCCGGGGGCTTTTCTCTTGGATTTAATTTCGGCAACATGGCCGTGGAGAAAAAGACCCATACCTGGGTATGGATCACCGGGGGAACCGGCACCGCTGCCATGTTCCTTTTTCAGTACCTTGCTGAACGGGCGGCGTCTGATGCCTTTGCCCGATACAATCTTGACGTTAAAATAAAACTGGGACTCGCACCGGAAGGAATCACGAAAACTTCCCCCCATGAAAAAAATACGGCAGCGATGCTTGGATCACCAGCGGGCTTTCAGACGCTTTTGGGACTCTCGATGAGGTTTTGATTTTTCTTTTTTTTTGAAGGCGAGCTTGGCCAAGCTCGCCTTCAAAAAAAATGAAAAATCGCGCCTTCAAAATAAAAATCGACTTCAAAATTTTGTACACGAGGATTCAAATCCTCGCCAAAAAAGGAAACATGACAAACACCATACACACAACATTAAAAGAAAACTTCGGTCTTGAAACATTCCGGGGCTCCCAGGAGACCATCATAAAAAGCATTCTCGATGGAGAGAATGCCATGGTGCTGATGCCCACCGGTATGGGAAAATCCCTTTGCTACCAGCTTCCGGCCCTGATGCTCCCGGGACTGACCGTTGTCATCTCCCCCCTGATAGCCCTGATGAAAGACCAGGTGGATGCCCTCAAGGCAAAAAACATTGACGCTGAATATATCAATTCATCAATTACCGCTTCACAACGGGAGGCCCGGTACCGGGCCCTCAGAGAAGGAAAGTACCGCCTCATCTATGTTGCCCCGGAACGTTTTAGAAAAAAAGAATTTCGCGAGGCAATCCGTGAGCGGGACATTTCGCTCCTGGCCCTTGACGAGGCCCACTGCCTCAGCCACTGGGGTCATGATTTTCGTCCCGACTATTCCCGCGTCGGTGAGTTCAGGGAGTTTCTCGGAGAGCCGCCGACAGTCGCCCTGACAGCAACAGCAACCTCGTCAGTACAGAAAGACATTCTTGAAATTCTTGACCTCGCTGATGACGAGATAACTATTTTCAACGAAGGGGTCTGTCGCCCCAACCTTGACCTTCTTGTCACCGACCATCTCGAAGAGACCGAAAAGTTCGAAGACCTTCTTGAGATTCTAAAGAAACGAAAAGGTACAACGATTATTTACTTTAATCTCATCGCGAGCCTCGACCGTTTCAGCAACATACTCACCATGAATAAACTCTCTCATCTCAACTACCATGGAAAACTCGAGCCGTCGAAGCGGCGTAATGTTCAGAAGACCTTTGAAAAGTCAAAAGATGTTTTGATGCTGGCCACCAACGCCTTCGGTATGGGAATCGACAAGCCGGACATCCGTATGATCATTCACGCGGAAATTCCCGATTCAATCGAATCATATTACCAGGAGATCGGACGGGCGGGTCGTGACGGCCTTACTTCAAAATGTCACCTCATGTATACACAGGATGACCTTGCGGTACAGACCGAATTTCTCATCTGGAAAAACCCTGACGCTAATTTCATACAAAAGACTTACCAGGTTCTCGAATCCCTTGGTCAATCTCTCATCAGTCACGATTATGAAGACCTGCAGGAAAAGCTCATCTACAAAAACAAGGGAGACCACCGGCTGGCAACGGTCCTGTCCCAGTTTGACCGCCATGGGGTTACGACAGGAAGTTTACCTTCCGGCACCCTGAAGCTGGTTGAAGAGCTTCCTGATTTTCTGGTTGATGAAACGCTTCTCAAAGACAAGGCGGAAGGAGACCGGCAGCGGCTTATCGGCATGCTCAATTACGTTAAGACCGAAGAGTGCCGGCGGGATTTTATTCATGAGTATTTTGATGCTCCTCCGGCAACCTGCGGCTCATGCGACAACTGTCTTGATGGATAGACTTAAAAAATAATTACCTGAAAAAAGGGACCAGTTCTTTACTACTGAAGGGTTCCCCATGGGAAGTATAAACAGTCTTCGCCCCCAACTCGTATAGCTTCTTCCAACTCATGAAGACCCGATTCATATCTTCAGCATAGATAGGCCGGTGCTGGAGTCCACAAAAACCCATAATATTCATTGCCAGGTCACCTATAAAAGTGCTGCCATTATCAAGAATAATAGACAAAGAATCATCGGTATGACCCGGTGTATGCAGTATCCGGCCGGCAATGCCGATTCTTTTGAGAATACCTGAATTATCATCCTCAACAATGTAATCGTTTTTTCCCGCTTTAACAGGAGCGTAAGAAAAATTTTCATTCTTTTTCTTTTTCAGAGAAGTAAATGCCTCGAAGACTAATTTTGTACACATATTCGCGGGAACAACCGTATGTTCTGATCGCCCCTTTGCCAGAGGCCCGAGGGCCTTTCGGTGAACGATAAGTTTCGCGCCGCTTTCTTTTAAAAAATCAGCGGCAAAACCCGCATGGTCATCATGGTGATGAGTCAGGAAAAGATATTTTATTTCAGGAAGTTTAATATTCAAATGACCAAGCTGCCTTTTAAATTCATCAAAACTTCCGGTAAAAGCCGTATCAACAAGCAGGTATCCTTCATCGGCTTTAATAAGGAAGATATTAACTGATGAAAGCTTTATACGAATTACAGTACTCAATTTTTCTGTTCTCACCGAAGCGATTTCTGATATCTCACTATACAGAAAAACTCCGGTAAAGACAAACAACAGAATTATTACAATAGGTATCTTTTTCATCTGATTCTCCATTAACTTCATTTAATCTATTCCCGTTAAAGTATGCCCGAAGCAAGAGTAAAAATGGCCAGTCCATGAGTGAGGGTCGCGGGAACAACACCATACTTCATTCGCACCAGGGCTGCGACAATTCCCTCGTAAAGCGCGAAAATAAGGAGGGGCCAGCCGATACTGGTTACTGTCAAAGCCAGAAAAATATGGCCCAAACCGAAGGCGGTTCCCGAGGCAAGGGCAGCCCGCAGAGGTGACATACTTCCTTCGGTTTCAAGGTATCCCTGGAGGTATCCCCGAAAAAGGACTTCTTCGTATAAGTTCCCCAGGAACGCCGTCAACATAAGAGGAAACAAAAGCATAAAAGCCACCTCTCCTCCCCTATCAACCAGGGATGTCTGTAAATATATAATAGCAAGGGGAGCGACCACTATCAGCGCCGCACCTATGCCTGCAAGAATACCCGTCACCCTGTTACCCTTGAACCAGACCAGAAGCGCCTTGAGATTCGGGTCCAGTGCATTCATGGCAAAGACAATTATCGCACTTGAAATCCCCATTACAGTCAGAGCCAGTGAGTTGTCGGTAAACCTGAGCCAGAAAAATCCCTCAGTGCCAAATGACCATAATCCCGCCGGGGTCATGGCATCACGAATGAAAAGAAAAAGCAGCAGATATACAGTAAGCCTGAGAAGGGTAATTCGCCGCGGCACAAGTAATAATAAAAATCCTGCCAGCATCATTCCGGGCATGAGTCTGATGATATAATTGATTATCAGTTCCAAAACTTTCACCTCATTGATTAATCTTTCTCAGAATATATGAACTTTTGTTCACATTGTCAACAAAAACATGAACTTTTTTTCATATTTTAATTGCTTTTCTCTCTTCCACGCATCATCATGAAATTCAAATCAATGTTGAGGACATTACAATGACCGAAAAGACCAGTACCCGGGTTCCAACCCAGGAAAGAGGCATTAAAACTAAACAGAAGATAATTGATGCGGGACGTAAGCTTTTTTCTGATAAAGGGTATTACAAAACAAACTCAAAGGAAATCGCCCGGGAGGCGGGTGTCTCAACGGGGTCATTTTACATGTATTTTAAAGACAAGAAACCCCTTTTCCTCGAAATTTTTCAATCTTATTACCGGGAAATATCAGAAAAGGTTTTAGAAGGAAATCTTGAACAACTCTTGCAAACTGGCAGCAAAAAAAAGGCAATCGGAGAACTGGTTACTCTTCTCTATGAAGCACATACCATTGATCCGGCGTTTCATCGGGAAGCGATATCCATGATATACACGGATAATGATGTTCAGGAGCTTAACCGGATTGAAGAAGAAAAAGTTGTCGCACTCCTGGCTGGTTTTCTTGAAACATACCAAAAAGAGCTGACGGTAAAAGATCTTGAGGCTGCGGCGCGGATTATTCACAAATCTGCAGAAGAAGTTATACATTCGATAAAGATATTCGGGACTCCCATTGAAGAAAATCGCATGCTCACTGAACTGACTGAAATGATTTACCGGTATCTCTTCTGCTAAAGCTCCCTGAACTCGCCAACCAGTGTCTGAATAGACTCCTTTGCATCGCCGAAAAGCATCCTGGTATTTTCTTTGTAAAAAAGAGGATTCTCAATGCCTGCAAACCCCGGATTCATTGAACGCTTTAAGACAAAAACAGTCCGGGCTTTATCGGCATTTATCACCGGCATGCCGTAAATCGGACTCCCTTCCTGTTCATGGGCAGCCGGGTTTACCACATCATTTGCCCCGATGACCAGGGCCGCGTCCATGGTCTCCATGAGGGGATTGATCTCATCCATTTCACGAAGCTGTTCGTAAGGCACCTCGGCCTCTGCAAGGAGCACGTTCATGTGCCCCGGCATTCTACCTGCCACGGGATGAATGGCAAAGGAGACTTCCGTGCCGTTTGCCTCAAGGAGATCGGCAAGTTCCTTAACCACGTGCTGGGCCCGGGCTACCGCCATACCGTAGCCGGGAACAATGACCACGGAGCGGGCCGCCTCTAAAATCATGAAGGCGTCTTCGGCGCTGATGGGGTTAACTTCCCCCCCCTTACTCTTTTCAGAACCGGCACCCTTTTTCGTTGAACCGAATCCCCCAAAGAGTACATTAAGCAGTGATCGGTTCATGGCTTTACACATAATATTGGTAAGAATTATACCGCTGGCCCCCACCAAGGCACCAGACACAATCAGAACATTGTTCTTAACAGCAAAACCCGCCATACACGCTGCCAGGCCGGAATAAGAATTAAGTAGAGAAATAACCACCGGCATATCAGCGCCCCCAATGGGAAGCACAAGCAGTATTCCAAGCAATGCAGTGAGAACCACCGCCAGTACTACCGCATGTTCAGATGAAAAATTAACCGGTATCATTGATGGAATTACAATGAAAACACCGCTTGCCAGAAGAGCCGCCAGAAGCATGACCGCGAAAGCCGACTGCCCCGGAAAGGCAAGGGGCCGTCCCGGAATTCTTCCGCTCAGTTTACCGTAGGCAACCATGCTCCCGGTGAAAGTAAGACCTCCAATCATAACCGAAAGAAAAAGAGTAACCAGGGTAAAGGAAGAATGAATCCCCTTTGAGGCAAAAATACTCCAGGCCACCAGAAGACTGGCAATGCCCCCGAAACCGTTAAAGAGAGCCACCATCTGGGGCATTCCCGTCATGGCAACCAGGCGGGCTGCCGCGACACCGATCAGTGATCCCGAGGCAAGACCGATTATAATATACCGGTAGGTGAGAATATTTTTATCAAGAAGCGTCACCACAACAGCAATGAGCATACCAAGGGCCGAGAGCATATTACCCCGCCGGGCTGTTACCGGGGAGCTGAGCATTTTTAAGCCCAGGATAAAAAGTATGGAAGCAACAATATATGACGCATTTATCAAAAGAGAGAAATTCATTATTTGTCTCCCTTTTTCTTCTTAAACATGCCGAGCATCCTGTCGGTAACCAGGTAGCCACCCACAACATTAACCGCTGCAAAGGCTACTGCCAGAGTCCCCAGTAAAACCGTTACCCATGAGTCTGTTGATCCCGCGGAGACCAGGGCTCCGACCAGGGTAATTCCCGAGATGGCGTTACTTCCTGACATCAGGGGCGTATGGAGGGTTGCGGGAACTTTACGTATCAGTTCAAAGCCCAGCAGTATCGCCAGTACTAGAATAAAGAGCAGGTATATCGCTTCCATGGTTTATTGCCCCCTTGCCTTTCGAACAGCTTCGTGTACAATTTCGCCCCCCCGGGTGATCAGGGCGCCCTGAAGAATCTCATCATCGGCATAAAAGTCTATGCCCTTGCCTTCCCCCTGGTAAAACTCTTTAAAAAGCGCCGTCAGGTTACTTCCATATACCTGGCTGGCATGAAGGGGAACATGGTTCTCAAAGTTTCCGATACCCGCAATAGTAACACCGTTGATGGTGACTTCCGCTCCCGGCTCAGAGCCTTCAACATTTCCCCCGCTGTCAACGGCCATGTCGATGACAACCGACCCGGGAGACATTTTATCTATCATATCACGGGTAATAATCCGGGGCGCCGGCCTCCCAAAGACCTTTGCGGTGGTAATTACCAGGTCAGAATCGGCGCATCGCCCGGCCATCACCTGTTGCTGCTTTTTCAGCTGCTCACTGCTCAGAGCCCCCGCGTATCCCTGCTTCGTTTCAACCGTTTCACCTAGATCGACTTTTACAAACTTCGCACCCAGAGATTTCACCTGTTCTTCAACAGCGGGGCGGGTATCAAAGGCCTCAACACGGGCCCCGAGACGCTTTGCCGTTGCAATGGCCTGAAGGCCCGCAACCCCCGCGCCGATAACAAACACCCTTGATGGAGATATGGTCCCCGCGGGGGTCATCATCATGGGAAATATTCTGTTTAATGCACCGGCTCCGTAAATCACCGCGGCATATCCCGCAAGGGAGGCCTGGGAACTCAAAGCATCCATCTTCTGGGCCCGGGTTATCCGGGGAATCATCTCCATGCTCAGTGCCGTGACCCCCTGCCGAACAAAGGCGTCAACCAGGGCCTTTTCACTAAAGGGATCAAAAAAGCTGACAGAGGCGGCACCCTCCTTCATCAGGGCAACTTCTTCGGGTAAAGGTTTATGGATACGGAAGACGAGGTCAGAAGAAGAGAAAAGATTATTTCTGTCGGAAGTTACACTCCCTCCGGCGTCGCGATACGCAGTATCATCAAAACCAAGATGTTCGCCGAGACCTGACTCAATGGTTACGGTTACCCCCTCGAGTTTCGTCAATACATCAATGCTTTCTGGAAGAAGAGCGACACGCCGCTCATCAGAAGAAATTTCCCGGGGAATACCGATTTTCATCATAGAGCTCCTGAAGTTATACACATCTGCAGTCTTTAAAAGAGGATACCATTAAAAAAGGGTAAATCAACTTCTTTTTTCAGACTCATTTGAGCAGCAAAGTCACCTCAGGATTTCTGAGCCCCTTACGGATTACCGTATAGGATTTTATTTAATCATCTTCATCGATGTTACAGCAAAGCAGCCGCATCTTTGTCCAGAATATAATATATTTTTCCATCAACAGGATTCAGTTTTTGTACCGGACTATCCCATTCTTTATCGTTAAAAAGTTTTTTCACTGTTTCGGCTTTTGAACTTCCGGCAATCATTACCAATATTACCGCAGAATTATTGATTACAGGGAAAGTTACTGTAATCCGATTTTCTTTTATATCATCTAAAAACACAGAACAAACATTTCTTTGTTTTTCTCTTTCTGCAGCTTCACCGGGAAAAATAGAAGCTGTGTGACCATCAATCCCCATACCCAGCACTGTGAGATCGAATCTAATCATTTTTCCCGAATCAGCAAAAAATGAAATAAGCGTTTTTTCATATTCCCGGGAAGCGGCTTCAATGTTTTTGTAATCCACAGGTATAGAAAAAATATTACTTCGCAAAACAGGCACCTTTATCAGCAGCGACTCGTTAATCATCCGAAAATTGCTGGCATGGTGATAGTGACTGACATAGCGTTCGTCCACCTGAAATATACAGGTTTTCTCCCAGGGCAAATGATCTTTGTTTTCAACAAGGGCTTGAAAAAGCCAGCACGGAGTTTTTCCACCCGATAAAGCAACCGTAAAAACATCCCTCTTCACAAGAACGTCCCAGGCCTTCTCTTCCCATATGCTCTTAGCTCGAAAAGCCATATCTTCAAGTGATTTTTCTAAATATACATTATCCATTACAATCATTTTATACTGTATGCCAGAAATGTCCATTTTTTTCGAGCATCAGGGAAGATCCGTCAGGTCCCCATGAGCCTGACTTATAATTAGGGAAATCTGCAGCAGGATTCTCTTCCCAATATTTTATAACAGGATCGACTACATCCCACATAGCCTCAACACCATCCTGGCGGGCGAAAAGAGTCTGGTCTCCCTTCATCACATCAATGATCTGCCGTTCATATGCAGGATGAGACTCCAGACCAAAGGCATCACGGTAATTAAATTTCATATCCGCAAAAAATATTTTATTATTCTCCCCTGGATATTTAATACCCATATTAAGAAGAATCTCCTCTTCAGGATGAATTTTAATTCTAAGAACATTCGGATCGACAGCATCACAGGTTCGGCCAAACAATCTCAGAGGCGGCTGTTTGAACTGAATGATTATTTCTGTCGTACGATTTTTAAGCCGTTTGCCGGATCTAATATAAAAAGGAACTCCAGCCCATCTCCAATTATCAATATATAAAGTGGCGGCTATGAATGTAGGCATTTTTGAATCAGATGCGACCATCTCTTCTTTTCTGTACGCTGGTACATTTTCACTGTCTATCACTCCTTTATCGTATTGACCTCGAACCCACTGTCTGATCTCCTCTTCATTGAGCGACCTGATTGATCGAAAAACCTTTACCTTCTCATCCCTGATCGCGTCAGCCTCAAATCCTGAAGGTGGTTCCATGGCGATCATTCCGATCAGCTGCATCATGTGATTTTGAATTATATCTCTAACAACTCCTGCCTGTTCATAAAACACCCCTCTGTGTTCTACCCCTATATCCTCAGCAACAGTTATCTGAATATTTTCGATGTAACGATAATTCCACAAAGGTTCAAAGATACTGTTTGAAAACCTGAAAAAAATAATATTCTGAACTGTCTCTTTTCCAAGATAATGATCCATTCGAAAAATTTGATCTTCATCAAAGGCGCCCGCAAGAATCAAGTTCAATTTGTGCGCACTTTGTTTATCAACACCAAAAGGTTTTTCTACAATAATTTTTGAATAAAAGTCTCCCCGTGTGAGATTGTGAAACCCGAGTCGTTCAACAATTACAGGAACAAGTAAAGGCGGGACTGCCATGTAATAAATAAGATTTTTCATATCCGATTCATCATTGTCAACAATATCGAGTAATTTCTGGTGAAGATTTTTATATTCATTATCATTTTTAACATTTATGGAAAGGTAGCATAAATGTTTTACAAATTTATCAGTATAAGCTGAAACATCTGTTTCACTATAAACATTTACTGCTCCTCTGATTAATTCCCGAAAGGAATCGTCATCATGTTCTCCAACGTCAACTCCCAGAATTATAAAATTCTCAGGCAATTCTCCATCAAGGTATAGATGGATCAAAGAAGGTAACAATTTCCTCTTTGCCAGATCACCGGCTCCGCCAAATATTACCAGAACAAAGGGACTAATTTTTTCAATAGCAGAAGGAATACCACATGATTTTATAAACTTACTGTTAACTGATGTCGCTCCCGGAGAAATTATAAAATCTGACATTGGATCTAACCTCCATTATTCTTTTATAACTCCATGCCCGCCAAATTCATTTCTTAAAGCCGCCAGCACCTTTCCGGCGAAGGACTCCTTTTGTCGTGATGCAAAACGCTGCAAAAGCGATAGAGTAATAACAGGTGCAGGAATATTTTCCTCTATAGTATGCATTATAGTCCATTTCCCCTCACCCGAGTCAGGCACATAGTCCTTAATTGATTTGAGATCTGGTTCATTTGTGAATACATTTTCAAGCAGTTTTAAAAGCCAGGAACGTACGACACTCCCATGCCCCCAGAGGCGAGAAACTTTGGCAAGGTCAATGTCATATCGGGCCGTTTTTTCAAGTATTTCGAAACCCTCAGCATAGGCTTCCATGAGCCCATACTCTATACCATTATGTATCATTTTCACGAAATGACCAGAACCGGCAGGCCCGATGTATTCATAACCCTTTTCAGGAGCCAGGGTTTTAAATACCGGTTCTGCAAGATGGAAGCTCTCTTGATCACCTCCTATCATCAGACAGTACCCCTCTTGCAAACCCCAGATTCCCCCGCTTGTGCCGGCATCCAACAGCTTAATGCCCTTGGTTTTTAAGTAGTCATAGCGCTTGATGGTATCTTTAAAATTTGAATTACCTCCATCAATCAGTATATCATTCTGATTCAGCATCCCTGAAATTTCTTCTAAAACCATCCCGGTAATTTCTCCCGCTGGCAGCATTATCCAGATTACCCGAGGTGACTCCAGTTGGGAGACAAGGTCAATCATAGATGCTGCATTAAGAGCTCCCTGCTTAACCAGGGAGCCCTTAATCTTAACATCCCTGTCAAAAACGGCAACATCATGCCCTCCGTCGATGAGACGCTGAACCATACTGCCTCCCATCTTCCCAAGACCAATAAAACCAAGCTTCATGGTACCTACCTCTCAAAAAATATTCTGCGTAAATATTTTAGATTTCCTTCAACATACTGCGAGACTCACCCTAAAGCAAAAAAAAAGGGGAGAGGAAGTTTACAGAATATAAGAGATTCATTAAATTCGGGCAAATAATATTAAATCGATCGAAAGTGATGCAATGCAGAAGCTGGAAATAAAAAACTTCCCCCATTTCACAAGAGGGAAGTTTATCAATCTAAAAAAATTTACCGGGGCCTGAAAGTCAGTCAGTTGATCAGGTTAGTTCATCCGGCTCTTTAATTTCTATCTTGTTCCGCTTCATGAATTCAGGAAAGTTATAAAGCTGTGTACTTCCCGCGGTCATGGTTACCGCCTGGACCGGACAATTATTAAAGCATCCAAAACAGAAAAGGCATTTGCTTCGGTTAACTTCATCAAACTTCGGGCTGATTGCCCCCACGGGACAGGCATCTTCACAGGTACCGCAGTTAATGCATTTCTTCTTGTCTATCTTATGGTTACGATAATACAATTTCGTTGCACCCGCTGTAGGCAAGACCTTGAGCACATTTCGAAAGTCAGCCTCGCTATCAACTATTATTTTTTTATCTTCTTTGATATTTGAAAGAATCTCTTTTGCATACTTCCGAACCCGGTTATAGGTATTTTCATTGGGAAGATGTTTATGACCAATGGTTCCACCGGTATCCCATTTCGGCGGCGGAAAAGTGGACATATTCATAAAGTAATCGATTCCCACGGGAACACCCCCCTTCTCGGCAAGGAGCTCAAGTAATGCGGTTGCAGAATTATGCTGATTTCCTTCCGGCCCCCCGAAAGACACAAAAGAAGCTACGGCTGCACCTTTTATTTGAGGAATTTTCTTAAGCCAGTCCTTCACGTTTTCAGGTGTATCATAATAATAGACCGGTGTCCCGATCATGATGATATCATAGACATCCAGAGCCGTAGTTTTCACTTCACGATATTCAAGAACATCAACAGCAATGCCTTCCTTTTTCCAGAGGTGACCGATGAGGCGGGCGTACCTCGATGTATGGCCTGTCTGCCCGTACCAGGCAATGAGAGCCTTTTTGGGTTTTCGGGTTTTCAAGGGCCGTTTCGAATATTTAATACCCCGGGATGAACAACCCGGCAGGAGTGCTGCCGCAGTCAGGACTGCACCCTTAATTAAAAAACTTTTTCGTGTTTCCATTTTACCTTTTCTCCTGATAGATACTTCAGAAAATATTTATATTCGTATCAGCTTTTCAGTTTTTTGGCCGTCTCTACCATAAATTTTTTCACCAACCAGGTGTAAAATTTCTTTAACGGACCTTCAAATTCTTTTGATACATTTTTAAGTTCAGCCTGAATCGGTATCTCCTGGGGACACGCCTTTTCACAAAGACCGCACTCTTTACAAAGGGATGCATATGAAGCATCTCCCTCAACAGTGACACCCCCCATTGACATGACATACATGATTTTTGACATCATTGGGTTTCCCCACATATGACGGCTGTTGTACACTTCAAAACAGCCGGGAATATTAACACCATGGGGACAGGGCATGCAGTACTGGCAGCCGGTACAGGGGACCTTCATCAGTTCACGAAATTTTTTTTCAATTCGACTTACCAGTTCGATCTCTTCCGCTTCAAGGGAACCGGGGAGAGCCTCTGAGGCGATACGGATATTCTCGGCAATATGCGCTTCTATATTCATACCTGAAAGTACCGTAATGACCTCGGGACGGTTCCATATCCACCGGAGAGACCATTCCACTGCAGAACGTTTTACCGAAGCAGCATCCATTATCTTTTGAATCGCCGGAGGCATGTCGCCAGCAAGGTTTCCTCCCCGAAGGGGCTCCATGACAATTACACCAAGGCCCTTAGATGCAGCATATTCGAGGCCCGCGGTTCCCGCCTGATTTTCCTGGTCAAGATAGTTGTATTGAATCTGGCAAAAGTTCCAGTCGTATCCATCAACAATTATATTAAAGTCATTCCGTTGACCGTGAAACGAAAAACCTGCATTAATTATTTTACCCGCCTGCTTCGCTTCATTAAGAAAGTCAAGAACCCCTCTATCGAGAGCTTTTTTCCAGCTTTCTCCATTCAGATTATGTATTAAATAATAATCAATAAACTCAGAATTGAGGTTTTTCAGCTGAGCATCCAGTACCCTGTGCATTTCAGCTTTTGTTTTAGTCTGCCAGTGAGGAAGCTTAGTCGCAAGCTTCACTTTTTCCCGGTATCCATCCTGAAGAACCTTTCCAAGAAAGGGCTCACTTGCCCCCATGTGGTATGGCACTGCCGTATCAAGATAGTTTACTCCTCCGTCAATGGCACTTCTGATCTGGGCCTCTGCCCTCTTTTCATCAATTTTCTGTCCCTTCTGAGGAAGACGCATGGCTCCGAATCCAAGTATTGATAATTCATCACCTGTACCGGGCATTTTTCTATATAGCATGTACTTCTCCTTTTTTTGCTGCAAACTGTCCTTTATTTTATTTGTAATTATTTACCGTGAAGATAATCGCCGATTTTTTTTACCCGGTTTATTTCTTCTTCTGTAAGTGGCCCCTCTTCAAGGGCCCGGACTCCTTCAATAAATTCATCCTCTGAGCCGGGTCCCATCATACAGAGATCTACATGGGGATTCGACAGAATAAACCGGTAGGCCTCCGAGGCGGTCAGGGGCCTTTCTCCTTCAGGCATTTTTGCCGCTTTCATAAGCTGCCCCCACCTGGTTGCCGTATAGATCGTTAAACCGGGAGGTTCTTCTTTCGGTAAAAAAGGGAAAATATCCCTTTCTGCTCCCCGGTGAGCAGCATTGTACCGAACCATAAAAATATCAATGGGATTATCTTTCATACCGGCTATCTCGCCAAAGAGCTTACGGTTATGTCCGGAAAGAGCAATATGACGAATAAGGCCTTTCTCTTTCAATTCGAGGGCCTCATTGATAACCCTTTCTGAAGGATAACGGTTATAATAGCCAAGAAGTGCCACGTCTGCATAATCAGTACTGAGATTTTTCAATCCTCCGCGGATTGATTTCTTCAACATAAGCCCGAGGTGATCATACGATTGGAGAACAATGACCATATCAGACCGGTTCCTTTTCACCAGGTTTCTGAGTCCGTTACGCATACCCTTTTTACGGGGCGTACTCCAGTAAAAATAATTTATACCATATTCATGATACGCCTGCTCTACCGCATGAGCGGGAACACCATAGCCTCCTGCAAGCCCCAGTCTGCTTACTGACAGTCCTGTTCGTCCGAGAATTCTTCTTTCTGTAAAATCCACCGGTTCCTCCTGATATCATTGATTGGAAAGACTCATCGTATGCTTCTATTTTTCACTGAGAGCAATGGTTCCTGTGCCTTTACTTCCTCTGACAACTGCCTTTTTCTTTTTATGAATATCTGGCCACCAGCGGGCCACAGGTACAGCTTCACCATATTTCCATGTATGGCCGATGCGTGGTGTCGCCACGACAACTTTGCTTTTCGCCGCGGCTTTTAAAAGACGTTCAACCGGCTCAGTCCAGTCATGAATCGACAGGTTATAGGCTCCCCAGTGAATCGGCAGCATTACCTTTCCCTGCACGTCAATGTGGGCCTGAAGGGACTGCTCAGGCAGCATATGAACCCTCTCCCAGCTCTTGTTATACTGACCGTTTTCCATCAGGGTCACGTCAAAGGGGCCATATTCAAAACCGATTTCTTTAAAAGCCGGATTGTATCCGGAATCACCACTGAAAAACACCCGGTGTTTTGTACCCATAATGGCCCATGACGCCCAAAGGGTATCATTGCGGCTGAAGGGATTACGTCCGGAGAAATGCTGAGCCGGGGCAGCGGCAATCCGTAAGCCCTTTGCCGTGGTTGTCTGCTGCCACCAGTCGAGACTGGTAATCTTCTCTTTGGGAACACCCCATTTCTCAAGATAAGCCCCCACGCCGAGTGGTACGATAAAATGCTTCACCTTTGGATGGAGCTTTTTTATAGTACCATAATCGAGGTGGTCATAATGATCATGGGATATAATCACCAGGTCTATTTCAGGGAATTCTTCCACCTCAATTGGAAGTTCCTTATGGTATCGCTTCGGCCCCATAAAGGGAACCGGCGAGGGTCGTTTTCCCAGCATTGGATCAGTTAAAACAAGGCTCCCTTCTATTTCAATAATAGTAAATGAATGGCCAAGCCAGGTTATTTTCAGTTCATCAGCATTGCCGCCGGTTAAAAGTTTCGGATCTATCTTTTTAACTTCCAGAGGCTTTTCCGGGACCCGTTGTTGACCGCCGAAGAGCATTTTCTTCATGGCGTCCCAGGTGGAACCACTTAAGGTTGAATCAATGCCGTCACGGTTGATAAACTTTTCTTTTTTATGATTAGCTGATTCTTCTATTCTCATTTTTCGGTATCCTTCATAGTCTAATTTACTCATTGATGTGCAGGCCGCAAAGGCTGTGAGAAAGAAGGCGCCAGAAAACAACAGAAGCAGAAGCGGCCAGGAGCGCATCTTTCTTCCCTTCTTTAAACTTCCTTTCTTAATATTTTTTTTCTTCACTCTACTTCTCTCCTGTCTGGAACATCTGAAGATCGGTTCATGGTGTTTCATTATGTAAAACTAATATTCTTATCTGGACTGCTGGTCCGCCAGAGGTTAAAAAAAAGTTTAAACCTTTATGCCTTCCCGGTAAATTTCAGTATGGGTCATGACGGCATGACGGATTTTGTCCCTGTCCTCTTCATCTTCTGCAATAAGCAATATACCGATTATGCCGATTACACCCGCGTAGTAGAGCAATAAAAATTCACCAGGATCGACGGCCCGTACAATGTTTCTGGCGATATATGTATCCATCAGTTCATGAAAGGTTCGGGCTGACTCCTCGAAAAGGGCTTCTTTTTGTTCCAGAATCTTCGGGGGAATCTTAGAATGGATCATCGACTTTGTACTGAAATGCGACATGGCCATAAAATAATCAGTATACTCATCATAGAAACGATAAATAATTTCCCCCAGTTTCATAAATTCGGTATCGAAATCCTCGCCGCCCGGATCAATCAGACCGCTTAAATCAATGAGTATTTTCAGGGCCTCAAGATATATATGAGAATAGATTTCTTCCTTGCTCTCAAAAAGTCCGTAGATTGCACTGCGGCCAAATTCAACGGCATCGCAGATATCCTGTATTGTAACTGCATCAAAACCCTTCTCAAAAAAAAGCTCCCGGCTCTTTTCAAGAATAAGCTCTTTTCTTTCTTCCAACTCCCGCTGTCTTCTATCCAGGGGTCCCATATCATACCTGCTCCCAAAATGGCGATCCTTTATGGACTGTTAGTCCAGAATGGTTTATGAGTCTAAAATACAATAAAGCGCCTGAATCGTCAAGTATTGGAAGGATAAAAAAAATATTTTCATTAAAAACAGCCACCGTCACCTTCCACCTGCTCTCTCTTCATTGTAAAGAAAGTTAACGCCTCCCTGATGTCCAAACCAGCGACAATAAAGTGTGCTCATTTATCTTATCGCTCTTTTGTGCAACTTTGTATATTTTAAATACCTTTTTTGACTTATACAGTTAAAAATGATAGCAATGTACTCGGTATCGTTATATGAAAGACCTCACAGAGAACCAGAAAACCATAAAGATTTCACAAAAAAATCAACCGGGAATACACACGCTTCGCCTGAATCTATGACTGGTCGGTAAAATTACTGCCGATATGGAAGACATGGTTTTACCTTTACCGGGTACAGGGCCGGTGATTTAGACAGTGGTCGGCTTTTTGCCGCAGAAAAACAGTAGAATATCCGAAAGCTGATAAATAAGTGTTACTGACACCTATAAATAAAAATAACGAATCAGGGAGGCCGGCATTGCTTGGAAAAATAAAGAATAAGGTTCTGTTCAGATACGATGAGGCGTCATTCCAAAAGAGAAGTCTCGCAACCGCCCTTCTCTACTTCTGTCTTATCCTTCTTGTCGTTCTTCTGGGGCTGGCTCTTTCCGCTCCCTTTGTCAAGTCAGGAACCCTGCTTCTGGTTGCTGCTGTTCTCTCGGCAACCTGCATTTCAACCATACTGCTTATCCGTGCGGGATACTACAACGCCGCAGCCAACCTGCTGGCGTCGTTAATATTTACCGCCCTGCTTGCCGCTCTTTTCGGCAAGGCGGCCAGGCAGCCCCACACGGTTTTTTCTTCCAACATATACTTTATTCTTTCTGCCATTGTCCTGGCAACACTCTTCTGCCGCCGCTATGTCGTTATCATCTGGTCAGGTGTATCGATACTATGTATTGCTGTTTTGTTTGTCATGGTGAAAGACAAACTTGACACAGGCAGTCTACAGGCGGCACAGGTTGGAGTTATCTACTCAGCTACCGCAACCTTTCTCGCAACAGTAATGGCTCAATTGATCCATATGATTTTCATGAGTTCTCAAACCCGCTTAAGAGAAGAACTGGAAAAAAACAGCGAGCAGTACGAAATCATCCAAAAGCTCTTTCAATCAGCGCGCCGTACCTCCCATGATCTCACGGTGGTTGCCTCGAACCTTACCGGCACATCAAGCCTTTTTCTTGACTCTTCACAAAACCAGGCCGCTTCTATTGAAGAGATAACTTCCGCTATAGAAGAAATTACCGCCGGCATGGAAAGCATGTCCGCCTCATCGATGGACCAGATGCATACCATGGACAGCCTTGTAAATGAAATAGACAGTATGTCGAAGATTACCGGTGATGTTGGAAACATGACCCGGGAAACCCTTGATGTAACCAACAGCATGGCCTTGCGGGCTGCAACAGGCGAAGAAGCCCTGAAAAAGATGAATGGCAGCCTCAACAAGATAGTTGAAAGCTCAGGGGATATAACCAGCATCATCAGTATTATCAACGATATATCTGATCAGACAAACCTTCTTGCTCTTAACGCATCAATAGAAGCAGCCCGGGCCGGTGAAGCGGGCAGAGGTTTCGCGGTAGTTGCCGATGAAATTTCCAAGCTGGCCGACCAGACAGCAACAAGCATAAAAGAAATCGATCAACTTATCAATGTCAACAATAACGAAATAAACAGCGGAATGTCAAATGTAAAGGAAGTAGTAGAAACCATCAGTGGAGTAATGGAAGCAATTGAAGCGATTTCAGGAATGATGGATCAAACCACCGAGTATGTTACAACCCAGATTTCAGTTAATTCAAATGTTAATGACAAGGTAGATACTACTAAAATTAAATCTGAAAGCATCAAGGCGTCAATAGAAGAACAAAAAAATGCTCTCACTGAAATCATGCGCAGCATTGCAGATATCAATGAAGCAAACCAGCTCGGTGTCACTGAATCAGAAAAAATAAGCGATGATTCAAAAAAAATTCATGATCTTTCCGAAAGCCTTGAGACTACCATAAACTATCTGGAAGATTAAAGAAACTTTAATATGAAGGGCCCCCTTAAAAAATTAAAAATACTCGACTTTTCAACAATGCTTCCGGGCCCCTACGGAACCATGATTCTTGCCGACATGGGAGCCGAAGTTATCAAGATAGAAAACCCCCGACAGCTCGACCTGATGCGTTTCGCACCGCCGGTAGTCGACGGCATTTCCGCAGTCTACAGCCACATAAACCGGGGCAAACGCTCCCTCACAGTTGATTTAAAACAACCCGCATCATTAGATATTATTCACGATCTTATCTCTGATTATGATATCATCGTAGAACAGTTTCGCCCCGGAGTCATGGAGAAAATGGGCCTCGGCTATACAAAGCTAAAGGCTATAAAAAATGACATCATCTACTGTTCCCTTTCCGGCTACGGTCAAACCGGCAGTTATGCGCGGCGCGCGGGCCATGACATAAATTACATGGCCCTCTCGGGGCTTGATTCTTTTTCAGGAAGAGAAGAATCAGGGCCCTCCTTTTCTGGACTTCAAATTGCTGACATTGCCGGAGGATCAAAAAACCTGGCTATTGCTCTCCTTGCCGCATATATCCGACGGCTCGAAACAGGCAAGGGGGATTACATCGACATTTCTATTACCGACTCTGCCTTTGCCATGTCAGTTTTTTCAACTGCCGCATTTCTTAATCACAGACAGCACCCGGCACGAGAAGGAGAGATGCTAAACGGCGGTTTTCTTTATGATTACTACAAAACTAAAGATCATCGCTACCTTGCAGTAGGGCCCATCGAGCCTCACTTCTTTAAAGCCTTCTGCACAGCCATTGGCAGAGATGACCTCTCCGAAGAGGGCATCGGCAACAGGGACAGAAAAAAAGAAATAGCGGGTATCATCGCAACCCGGGCCTCAGGTGAATGGGAAGAAATTTTTAAAAATATAGACGCCTGCGTAGAACCGGTACGTACCCTTGGCGAGGCGATCGCGTCTCCACCTCTCACTGAACGGGATATGATTATTTCAGTTTCCTCTCACATGGGAAATGAGCTGGTACAAACAGGCAACCCGATTAAATTCTCCTCAGGAAAATACCAGGCAGAGAATGCCGGCGTCCCTCCGGGACATGACAATGAAGACATTCTACGGGGCCTCGGATACTCTGAAAACAAGATCAAGCAATTGATCAATGATACGATAATACCTTCAGAAGAATAAAGAAGAGTCTGTTATTCTATTGACAATCTGATCGCGCAATTAATCAATGTATCTTCTTTGGCATATGATTGAAGGAAGTCAAAACTTCCCCCATACGTCATTACCGGACACCGAAACTTTTAAGAGATTATTTTGACGGAAGAAAAAGCGCTGCCATGAACACTTCATCATCAAAAAACCTTCAGAATAAAATAATCCAGGCAGCGACTGATTTCGCGCATCACGAAATGAGCGGCCTTCAGCCGAGCCACGGCTGGGATCATGTTCAACGGGTGCTTAAAAATGCACTGCACATCGCCTCAACAGAACCGGATACAGATCTATTTATACTTGAAGCCGCGGCGATACTCCACGACATATCCCGAAAAGAACAGGACCTCGCCGAGGGTTTATTATGTCATGCTGAACGGGGAAGTGTAAAGGCGCATGACTTTTTACAGAAACAGGGTCTTGATCCGGAGGAATGCGAAAAGATCGCCCGATGCATTCTAACTCATCGTTTCCGAAACAGTCATGTTCCCGAAACAATAGAAGAAAAAATTCTATATGACGCTGACAAGCTCGATTCAATCGGAGCTGTCGGTATCGGCCGGGCTTTTCTTTTTGCCGGTGAAGTTGGTGCCCGTCTCCATAACCCTGAAGTCAACATTCTTGAAACCGAATCATACAGTCACGAGGATACGGCATACCGGGAATATATTTTTAAGCTTCGTAAAATAAAAGACAAAATGCTCACCCATGAAGGACGGCGTATTGCAGAAGAACGGCACCACTTCATGGAAGACTTTTTCGGCCGTTTGACCGATGAGGTGCTTCGCGGCACATAAAGCTCCCTTTTGCCCCAGCTGAAAAAGAACCAATGGTTATATTCAGCAGATACGTCCTCGCTTTGAGGGAGAAGATGAAACCTGCGGTGCCTCGAGGGACAAAGAAAGGGCTGCCTTTTAAAAGACAGCCCTTTTACTTCCTTTACCATATATCAATAATTCTTCTATTCGATATCCCGCCACTGACGCGTTGTAATATCAATGCCCAGCTGCCCGCCGGGATTCATAATGTTATTGGGATCAAAGTGCCTCTTCAGAGCGCGAAGGGCCTCCATCTGTTCAGAGCCGAGATGATCTTCCATCCAGGGGCCTATCATTTTACCAACACCGTGATGGTGACTGAGTGACCCTCCGCTTTTGCTCACCGCGTCAATAACCCCATCCTGAAAGGCCCGATATTCTTCGATATCATCGGTTTTGATAAAGTAAATATAATAAAGATTCGTCCCCTGGGGATAAAAATGTGAACTGTGGCTCATGTACATCGTATTGGGCCGTGATGCCATGAATCCGTTTACCGCCTTATGGGCTTCATGAAGCTGATCCCAGGAGAGGCTGCTCTCAAGAGTATCAGAAAGGATTCCAAAATCCTGCAGGTCTTCACGAATATAGGGATGCTTAAAACGGTCAGGCTCCCAGAGCTTCTGAGCATAGCCGGATATATACATGGCGCCATGCTTTTTACAAATTTTCTTTACCCGTTTTTTAACATGCTTTGCGAATCCCTTTTCACCGTCAGAACTTCCGAGAAAGAGACAGCGGTTTTCCGCCTTGTAGCCCCGCAGTGACAGAAAAGAATCCGCGGCTGAACCGGAGATGCTGTACATCTTCATAGCAAAATCTGTTTCATTTTCATCAAAGACCCGAAACACCGAGGGCATCCCCCCTTCATCCTGGGTAACTTCCCGCGCCGCTTCAATCGCGTCGGCAAAGTTCTTAAAAAGAAAGCCGAAGTACTGACGGTTCTCAGGGCGGTGACGGTGGAGTTTCCAGGTTACCGCTGTCACCACACCGAAGGTTCCTTCCATACCCTTCATCATATCGAGGACCTTTGGGCCAGTTGCTGTTCCCGGATACTCAAGGGTATTGATTGTTCCCCGGGGTGTTACAACTTCCACCCCCAGACATAAATCGTAAGCATCGCCGTAAAGGGAAGAATTCTGGCCAGACCCGAGGGTGACAATCCATCCGCCCACCGAACTGTATTCAAATGACTGGGGAAAATGGCCGCAGGTATAGTTATATTCTGTCTTTAAGTTTTTCCGGGCACTGTTGAGAGCTTCTTCGAATGCCGGGCCCATCATGCCTGCCTCGACGCGCACTGTCTGGTTTGTTTCATTGACTTCAACAATTTTATTCATGTGCGTATTGAGAACCAGGGTAACGCCGCCCTTTGAAGGACGAAGACCAAAATTAACCGATGAACCGCCGCCGTAGACATAGATGGGAATCTTCTCATCATTGCAAAGGGCCACAACCTTCTCGACATCTTCACGGCTCCGGGGATGCACCACCAGGTCACAGACCCGGTCGACTTTCCCGGCTCTGAGCCTCATCGCCTCTTCAAGAGTCTTACCGGTAGAATACTTAACCTTCTGGTAGGCATCGGTAGACATATTATCTTCACCCACAATAGCAGCAAAGGCTTTAACCTGATCGCGGCTCAGAGCCTTTGTGTCAGGACACTCAACAGGCCCGTCGCCTTCATGTTTTCTCTCCTGGAAATCATCATCAGTGAGATTAAAAGCTTCTTTCAGTTCAGCATAAAGCCGGTCCCCGGGAGATTTAAAACCGAGAGGATCACCCCATTTGAAAATTGATCGCCAGGATCCTTCTTTTGGTGCGGTCTTTCGCCAGGGGGGTGTAAAGGTATTTTGTTTACTCATTTTTTGCCTCCAGTCAGCAAAGCTTTATTGGTGGAATGGTCCGACCAATATACAAAAAAACGAACTTATGTCAAGAATTTTATTAGACGTCTAACTATTAATTTTCAATAATTTTAAGGTGTACTGTAAAACAATCGGCAGGGGAAATTAAAACAAATCGAAGTTCTGGTTGCGGTTAAACTCTTCAAGCCTCTCAACCAGCCCTTCATCTCCTTCCCGAACAAAGGAGCCTCCGGGTACTGCAAGTCCCTCATCGTACAAACCGATGAAAAGTGAAATGCTTTTCCCTTTAGCATGGCGGATAATATCAACTACCGATTCAAGCTTCGGAGGAACAAAGGATCCATCGACAAAAGCATCGGCCAGGGGGGTTCCTTTTGCCGCATAGGTCGGATTGAGGTGCATATTAATTTCAATACCCTTCTTTCGGGCAAGGGCATCAAGATAGTCTATCCCCTTTTTAATATCTTCGATAGCATCAGATTCTGAAATCCCGGGAACCGGTTTCAGCATAAAGTAGGTCTTCAGTGTAAAATAATGTTTTGACACCAGGCTTACAAACGTTTCAAAGACATCAAGATTCAGGCCCTTTTTAAAATGCACATTCCGCAGTTCATCATCAAAGGCCTCAAAACCGATGGCTATTTCCAGTTTCGTCGGGATATCCCCTTCGGCAAGTGCCCGGGCCATCACCTCAAGCTCCGCAAAGTCAACATACTCTGGACGGGTCTCAATGGTAAGAGTGTGGACATTCGAACAGGAGATATTCATCTTTGCAAGAAAGTAGAGAAGCGCGGTCGTTGAAAAAGTATCCTCATCGAGAATTGAGCCGTTATTCGAAATTATTATTTTTTTGAGGGAAGTTTTCTTCTCATCATCCAGTACATTTTCAAATACATGGTCTACCTGTTTCATGATATGATGAAAGCTCACATGATGCTCTGACACCATCGAGGGAAGATTACACCCGAGACACTGGTTCCATTGACAGGTCTTAGTATAAAAAACCACAAAGAGAGTCATGCCTTCAGGTGGATTCTGGAACCAGTAATCCACCGGCACATCAGGATCATGACTGTTGTTGAAGCTATAGGTTTTTTCTGTTTCTGCTTTCATGGAAACAGAGTCTAGACAGACTTACTGAAGTTTACAAGCTTTTTATTCTTTAATAGCCAGTGATGACATTTCACTGATTCGTTCAAGCATCTGCCGATACAATTCTTCTTCATTGGCAATTGTAAGATCAATTGCCTTTTCGGGACAAACTTCAACACAGCGTCCGCAGCCCTTACAGTCTGAACCAATGACGGCCTTCCCTTTATTCATTTCAATTGCCGCGACAAAGCATGAATCGATGCAGTCTCCGCAGCCGTTGCACCCTGCAGCATTAACGGAAACCTCAATCCCGGGAAGTTTCTTATAGGTTCCGTCAAGCGTGGGGCCCCTTTTTTTCATATGCGTTCGGTAGAGGCAGTTTGTATCATCGCAGAGACAGATAAACATCAGGTCTTTAAAGCGGGTCTGGAACGCCAGGGGGTCAATCCAGACATGGGCGATGTTGGCAATAAGTCCATGACTCGCCGCCATTTTGATATGAGCCATAGCCTCATCTGCTGAGAGGTACCGGCCGTTTGTAGGGTGCATTCTCTTCGTGGCCGGCCCCAGGGCGAGGCACCCAATGCTGCGGGGCGGGTCATCGCATTTATTGTGCCCCCTGCAGATACACTCATTTAAGGCAAAGCGCTCATCAACACCCCGAACAAGGCGCTCGAGAACCCGCATCGGCACCGGGACACTTGCAGGGGATTCAACAGGTACATTTATCGGAATGGAAGTTACCTCGTTCCAGGGACGACGAAAAAATGGATAGATAATCCATTTCAGCACAGGATACGAACTAAACTTTTTACCGGCGATTATTATCGGCCATGAAAGCCATACCATTACTTTAATCATCTTTTTCGGAGGGCCGTATTTAAAAATTTTTATCATTATCAGTCCTCAGCCTTGAAGTATTTCTTTTTTGAAAGGAAGCCACCAGGTAAAACCAAAGATGAAAGTTTTAAGAATGACAGTACCTTTTGCAATATTCCGATCTTTCAGCATATTCAGCACCAGGGGCACCTCGAAGGCATGAAGTCCCGCTACCGCCATGAGAAAATACCAGGATGATATGCCCGACTCAGGTAAAAAATAAAATCCTGTACCAACAGCCGCGGCCCAGAGACCGATTGCTCCGGTCATGAGAAAATACCAGAATCCCTTTGAGCTCATTTCAACCTTCCTTTTTTTCAAAATCAATCTGTTTTCGAATACGGCCCATAACTTCCGTCATGGCCGCATCAAAATTTTCTATATGTACAGTAACGGCTCCCTGAGAACAGGCCATAGCGCATCGCCCGCAGCCCTTGCAGATATCGTCATCGCGAAAAGCTTTTTTGTCGACCAGCTCGATGGATCCCATAAAACATTCTTCAACACAGGTCCCGCATCCAATACACTTGTCAGTATCAATGCTGACCGAAAGTCCATCAAGTTTTTTAATGGCCCCTGCCGCGTCAGGAGGAAAATACTTCCCGGAACGAAGAATAGTACAGCAGCAGCGGCAGCAGTGACAGACGGTCAAAAGTTTTCCCCTATCTTTAACGCCCCAGATAAAATTATCAATTTTAACCCGCCCCGTCATAGGAAGAAGTCCTGCGGCGAGGGTTTTATGAAGATGTTCAATTGCCTCGTCAACCGAGACGTGACGCGCAATCCGGGGATCAATTTCACGCGTACCCTCTCCGAGAAGAGTACACCCAAGGTCTATGGGATAATTTTCGCAATGATCAGCGTCCCGGCAGGTACAGCGGTTTATAATAACCCGGTGGGCAGACCGGCGGATTAATTCTTCTACAATTAGTGAAGGAAGAAAAGAGGATTCCCCGGCAAGATTTTCATTAATGGGGATATAGCTTACATTCAGATTATTCCCTGAAAAAAGAGGAAGTGTCGCTTTTGCAATTAATGGACCCACCAACGGGAGGGTTGTCGCTTTTGCGCCTATCCAGGTCAATGGCCATATTCTAGCCAGCACCGTCAGCCACCATGCAGGTCGTTTTGACATTTCAACATCCTTATATAAACTATAACGAGGCAAGATTATAATTGCGATATGGAAACGTCAAGACTTTTTAAACTATCATTAACAGCAATCAGACTCTACTGTTGAAAGCAACAGAAAATAGTTGCAATACACAAATAAAATGCTTGTTAAAAATATTGACGTATAACAATAAAGGATAAACAAAAAAGGGTAAACAAAAAAGGGAAGCTAAACATGGTTATTTACTCCTGGATCAATAATTATCTTACAGGTTCTTACCATGACAGAAGCCATCAGGTACAATTACGTGCCGGAATTTTATCAAAAATCCTTATGGCTCTTTTCATGCTCGCTCCTTCATTCATGATAATAAGTGTTCTTTCAGGCACGACTCTGATGCGAATCATCTGCATAACACTTATCTTTATTGCCGTCTTAACCGGACTGGTGTTTTTAAAACTCGGCAAATATACAATATCCGCCCATATATTAATCGGAATCATACTCGTGGCAGCCTGGGGAATATTATTTTTTGATCCTGATTTCGAACCGCTTTCAAGGCTTGACACGGTTGTGTTTGTAATAGGCCTGCAGACCGTATGCCCCCTCATCGTCAACAAAAAGGGGATTATCTTTTACGGTACATTAAACTTTATAATTTTCCAGCTATTCTGCTGGTTTTTTATCCCAACAGTATTTGAGCTTCCGAAAGCCCAGTATTTAGATTATATGACAGACAACAGTTTCGCCCTTCTTTTCGTTACCCTCATAGGATACCTGGTCTACTCGATAAATGAGCGATCCCTCAATCAGGCCAAAAATGAAGCCAGAAAAAACAGTGAACAGTATACACATATAAAAGAGCTGCACGAATCAATCTCAATAACCACTGAAAAACTGGAAACCCATTCAAGTGAACTTTCTTTAAATGCCGCAGACTTTTCTAAACAATCCCAGGACCAGGCCTCCTCTGTTGAGGAAGTCTCAGCTACCTCTGAAGAAATACTTGCGGGGATAAACAATGTAAACACGAGTATCGAAAAAACCAATGCCAGTTTAAATTCATTGATGGATAAAATTAAAAGTCTATCGAGTGAAATAAGGGACGTGTCACTGAAAACAGGCTCTACCCAGGACTTAACAAAAAGCATAGCGGGTGTCGCGCAAAAAGGCCACAGCATGCTCAGCACAATGGCAGAGAATCTTCGCAATGTACGTCAGAGCTCAGGCATGATGACGGGAATCATTGAAATGATAGGAGACATTTCAGACCAGACAAACCTGCTGTCTCTCAATGCAGCAATTGAAGCGGCTCGAGCAGGAGAATACGGCCGGGGCTTTGCTGTTGTGGCAGATCAAATCTCAAAGTTAGCTGACCAGACTTCATCAAGCATTCAGGATATTTCAAACCTGATTCAAACAATCACCAGTGAAATATCACAGGGACTCTCAACAGTCGATGAAACAGCAAACACGATAAAAGAAATAGTTGATGGAGTAAACACCCTCAGTGAAAGTGTGGCTTCTGTTGCAGATCTCATGGAAAAGCAAAGTCGTGTCAATCAAAGTGTTACTGATGATACTGTTTTAGTAACGGAACTATCTGATTCAATCAGCATCGCCGTTGAAGAGCAAAAAACAGCTATGATCGAAATGACTAATTTAATCAACGGGCTGAGCGAGATAAGTCAGAACTTTGCCGCTGGTTCAAATGATATTCAATTGCGTTCACATGATATGAAGGAAATGGTCCATGGCCTGAGAAACCTGGTATCATAATTCCGGGATATATTGTTATTAATAAAAAAGAAATTCAGCTCATCTCAAGAAGATCAATACCGCTGGCGGCGAAAAAGCCTGACCTTTTCACCCCGCTGGCAAGAAGCATGCCGTGCTTTCGGGCAAGGTCTACTGAGCGGGTCGTGGGAGCGGAGCGGGAAACAATAGCGGGAACCCCCACCATGATCGACTTCACGGTGATCTCGCTTGATATACGGCCTGTCGAAACCACCAGGCAGTCATGAAGGGGAAGATCCCTGGTCATGGCAAAACCGAGAAGTTTATCCACCGCATTGTGCCGGCCAATCTCTTCGTAAAAAGCAACCATCTCACCGCTGCTTCGGTAAAGGGCGGCGCCGTGTACCCCATGGGTTCGACCGTGGGTATCAGAGTGGCCGAGAAACTCGACCATTATTTCACATATAGTTTCAGGCTTCACCCTGAAGTCGCGGATTTTTTCAGGGGGCAGAGGAAGATCATCGTCATCGCCTCCATGACCGCAGCCGCTGACAATAGTCTTAAGACGAAAGAGACGCTCAAGGATATCATCGGTCTCGACAGTTTTCACATTGATGCTCATTTCGTCATAATCGACAATGACTTCTTTAATTTCATCGGGACGCTTAATGACCCCAAGCGAAAAGAAATGTCCCGTTGCCAGAACATCGAGCTCGGCGCCGTAACAGGCGATCTTTACATAGGGGTTGCCGTTAATACTGAGAGTAAAGGCATACTCAGCACTGACAGGAAGAACAAGAGACTCAAGGGTACCCTTTTTAAACCGGTGGGCATCCATATCGATCTCAACGGGAAGAGGAGTTCCTTTGATCACTCTGTTTCTCCCAGGGCTTTCCTTAAGGCCTCGGGAGCAAGAACCGAGCAGCCGATCTTTTCTTCCGGGAGGCCCCCGAGGGCATCAGCAATGTCATGAGCCGAGATGGCAAGGGCCTCTTCGACCTTCCTGCCGGTTATCATCTCGGTATACTTCGAAGAAGAAGCGATTGCCGCCCCGCAGCCGAAGGCCTTGAAACGGGCATCAGTAATTATCCCTTCCACAATCTTTATTGTCAGATGAATCATGTCCCCACAGGCTGGATTCATGGTGCGCCCCTGGGCATCAGGGGATTCAACCACGCCGACATTGCGGGGATTCTTAAAATGATCCATCACATTTTCGTTATAATTCAACACTCTCGTGTACCACCTTCAATGGTTAAACCTTTTCGCTGCAGGCCAATCGTGTCAACAAAAATCTTCTCCCCCGCCCGGTATATGCTGGACTACCGGGTTACCCAAGGGCCTCTTCAAGAGCACCGACAATATCATCAATATGCTCAAGACCGATAGAGAGACGAATCAGCCCCGGATCGAGCCCCGCGGCCTTCTGCTGCTCCTCTGAGAGCTGAGAATGAGAGGTACTGGCGGGATGCAGAATAAGAGATTTTGCGTCACCCACATTTGCCAGGTGGGAAAAAAGCTCTATCCGATCAATTAACTTTACGCCTGCCTCACGGCCTCCCTTGATACCGAAAACAACCATGCCGCCGAAACCTTCCAAAAAATATTTCTTCGCATTTTCATGAGACGGATCACTTGAAAGTCCCGGATAGCGAACCCAGTCGACCTGTTCATGATTTTCAAGAAACCGGGCCACGGTCAGGGCATTGCTGCTGTGACGTTCCATTCTGAGAGGAAGTGTTTCTATTCCCTGGAGAAACATCCAGGCGTTATCAGGAGAGATACATGCACCCAGGTTGCGCAGGGGCACAAGGCGAAGCCTCATGATAAAGGCGAGGTGATTTGCCTCTCCCAGGTCATGGGCAAAACGAAGCCCCCCGTAGCCGGGATCCGGTTCATTGTAAAGAAAAAACTTTTCATCAGTCCAGTCGAAGGTACCGGAATCAACCACGATGCCCCCGATGGCGGTTCCATGCCCCCCCATCCACTTGGTGAGAGAATGTACCACAATAGTTGCCCCATGCTCTATTGGATTAAAGAGTGCCGGTGTAGCAAAAGTATTATCCACCACTAAAGGTAGATGATGCTTTTTTGCTACCGCGGCAATGGCATCAAAATCAGGAACCCCCAGTACCGGGTTACCAATGGTTTCAAGAAAAATCAGCCGCGTCCTGTCACTCACTGCATCCTCAAAGGCCTTCGGATCATTATGATCTACAAACTTTGTGACAATGCCGAACTGGGGCAGTATCCCGTCTAACATTGTAAACGTGCCCCCATAAAGATTCGAGGCGGCAACTATTTCATCTCCCTGCCGACAGATATTTATTATCGTATTATAGATAGCGGAGGTACCCGAAGCGAGGCAGAGAGCCGCAGCACCTCCCTCGAGAAGGGCTACCCGCTTTTCAAGTACATCCTGGGTCGGGTTCATGATTCTGCTGTAGATATTTCCCGCTTCTTTCAGGGCAAAGAGGTCTGCCCCGTGCTCAGTGTCGCGAAAGACAAAGGAGCTCGTTCTATATACGGGAACCCCCCGTGAACCGGTGACGGGGTCCGGCTCCTGGCCGCCGTGAAGTGCCAGAGTTTCAAGTCGATATTTTTTATTTGTCATTAGTTTTACCTTTTTATTTTTCCTGGTAGAGCCAGGTGCTCAGGTACCGCTCTCCTGAATCAGGAAGCAGCACCACGATCAATTTACCTTTATTCTCTTCTCTCGATGAAAGCTCAATGGCAGCCGCCATAGCCGCTCCCGCGGATATACCCGCGGGAATACCTTCTTCACTGGCAAGCCTGCGGGCAACAACACCTGCAGCCTCATCTTCGATTGTCATTACTTCATCAATCACATCACGGTTCAGTACCTCGGGAATAAACCCGGCACCGATTCCCTGTATCTTATGAGGCCCCGGATCCTTTCCGGAGAGAACAGGAGAGCTCGCCGGCTCAACAGCAACGATACGAACATCTGGCTTTTTCGCCTTCAGGGCCTCGCCCACCCCGGTTATCGTTCCACCAGTACCGACCCCGGAGACAAAGATATCAACCGTGCCGTCGGTATCATTCCAGATTTCTTCTGCTGTTGTGCGCCGGTGTACATCGGGATTTGCGGGATTCTCAAACTGCTGAAGCATCACGGCGCCACGGGATGAAACGATTTCTTCCGCCCTGGCAACGGCACCCTTCATGCCGGCCCCGCCCTCGGTGAGAACCAGTTCTGCCCCCAGGGCTTTCAGGAGAGTACGCCGTTCTATACTCATGCTTTCAGGCATTGTAAGTATCAGTTTATATCCCTTCACCGCGCACACATAGGCGAGACCAATGCCCGTGTTGCCGCTCGTCGGCTCGACGATGACAGAATCTTCCTTCATCAATCCCTTCTTTTCAGCCTCTTCGATCATGTTCAGCGCAATGCGGTCCTTGACGCTCGAAAGGGGATTGAACATTTCAAGTTTCGCCGCGATAGAGGCACCCCCCTGATTCAGTTTCTTTACCGCCACCAGGGGCGTATTGCCGATCAGTTCTGTTATGTTTTCATAAATTTTCATTGCAGGCCTCTCTAAATATGATACATCAGGGTTCCCTTTCCCTGACGGTACTCTTCTGCGATATCAGCAAGAGTGATGCCCCGGAGCCAGGATGTAATATGCTCCTCGAGCCGGCCCCAGATATTTCTAGTAGGACAGGAGCCGGTGCTGCTGCAGGTCTCAGGGTTGGCAATACAATCGACGATTGATATTTTGCCCTCTGAGGCTTCGACAATTTCAAGGAGAGTTATCTCCTTCGGATCCCGTGCGAGCATGTAACCCCCATGGGCACCCCGGGCAGAAAGAACCAGTCCCGCCCTCCTGAGGGGAATCACCAGGCGGCTCATGTACTTTTCAGAAAGATCCTGGTTACGAGCTACATCCTTTAAAAATACCGGGTGTCCCGTCTCCCGGACTGCCAGATCAGCCATCAGACGAACCGAATACCTGCTTTTGGTTGAAAGTTTCATATTATTTAATCACTACCTCTTTAGTAGACTTAGTAGTAATTAAATAAAAAGCCCTCTTAATGTCAAGGATTTTTACTTAATTGATGAAATTTCTATTATTGTGAAACAAAATAATTATTTGAACTTGACAAAATCACACACATATAGTTAGTTCACGTAAACTAATATTATGCATATAATCGAAACATTAGACAAACTGACCAGGGCCATTGAAGCGGCCCAGGTAGAAGCTATCGAAGGAACGCCTCTGGCTGACATGACAGAACGGCAAATTTGTCAAATGGAGACCATCGCCGACCTGAAAAATCCTGGAGCCGGTGAACTGGCAAAAACATTTAAGGTCAGCAAACCTTCCGTCACTGCAATTATTGATCGCTTTGAGCTAAAGGGCCTTGTTCGCCGGGTTGCCGAAGACCAGGACAGGCGAACCATGCATATTCATCTCACCCACAAAGGTGAAAAGCTGGTAGCACAGCATAGGGAAATTCACCGAAAGATTGGAGAGCAACTCATATCGCCTCTTTCTACAGAAGAAACAATACTATTTCAGAAACTTCTCGAAAAAATCCTCAACCAGCATATATAAACTGAGAAAAACCATGAACACACAACAACAGCAGCAACGCTACGGCTACATTGAAGGATGGCTTTCTACAATGCTGAATATTCTCCTCTTCGCCCTGAAATACTGGGCGGGAATCGTCAGCGGCTCCGTTGCCATTATTGCCGACGCCTGGCACACCCTCTCGGATTCTCTGACCAGCATAATTGTTCTCGTGGGGACAAAAATTTCATCACAACCCCCGGACCGGGAACATCCCTTCGGCCATGGCCGTGCAGAGCTCATCGGCTCAGTTATCATCGCCGTGCTCCTCTCAATCGTTGCGTTCGGTTTCATCACCGAATCGATAGAAAAACTCCAGAGCCGTACACCGGCACACTACGGCATGGTCGCCATTGTAGTAACAAGCATTTCTATTTTTGTAAAGGAAGTTATGGCCCAGCTGGCCCTCCGATGGGGCCGCAAAACCGGCATGAAATCTTTAATGGCCGACGGCTGGCACCACCGGTCAGACGCCATTTCTTCAATAGTAATTCTCGCGGGAATATTCGCAGGAAACTACTTCTGGTGGATCGACTCCGTACTGGGCCTCATTGTTTCAGGAATTCTTTTCTATGCCGCCTACGGCATTCTCAAGGATTCTGTAAGCTCCCTCATCGGTGAAGAAGCGGGGGATGAACTGTTCGAAGAATTGAAAAAATTACTCACCCGCACCTACCCCGATGAGCTCTACCTGCACCATGTTCACCTTCATTGCTACGGACACCACAAGGAGCTGACCTTTCACATTCGCCTTCCCGACGGGCTGACCCTGAACCAGGCTCACGAGGTGACCACCATGCTCGAAGAAGCAATCCGAGAAGACCTGCAGATGGAATCAACAATTCATGCTGAACCGGTTTCTTTTTTACATGATTGACAAATTTAAAAGGCGACATTGTGCAATGTCACCTTTTAAATTTGTCACCTTGATGTTTCGTCACTCACCATACGCGTATTTTTTTCCCTTTATTATTCAGAACTCCTCATCTTTTCAACCCTTCGATTAATGCGCCCCACAACCAGCCGATAGATAAACAGCTTAAAAAATCCGGGACGATTTAAATAGAGCTCTGAGGCAAAATAATCTTCCGGTTCATGGATGCCGTGATCTTTTACCACCGCATCCATTTGAACAAAGCCTTCGTCTTCAAAGTCAAGATCTGCGGTTGAACTACCAGCACTGCAGGAGATTGAAAAACCCGTGTCCCAGTTTCGTGCCGCAAGGGCAGACTTCCCCTTCTGATAAAAATCAAAATCATTAATGTATGCATCGATTCGATGCCAGCGTCCCTCAAGCTTTACTTCTATCCAGCTGTGAGAAATTTCATCGGGCATCAGGCGGTACATTAAACCGGTAAAAAGTCCCCGCTGAATTTCTTTTTTAATGGAGGAAAAATGCAAACGAGCCTCAATTCCCGCGGCGCGGCAGAGAGCCAGGAAAAGGGTCCCCTTGGTGTTGCACTGCCCCCTGGCTGACTTAATTGTCTCAGAGGCGGCCACGAGATCACCACCGCAGGGAAAAGCAAAGGTAATTCCATCGCGTACATAGTTAAAGATGCTGGCTACCCTTTCAGCATCCCCGTCAATGTGACCGGTAAGTTCTTCTGCTTTTTCTATCACCAGGGGATGATCGGTATCGACAAGATCTTTAATTTTCATAACATGCTCCTTCTTTTTAGTAATACAGAAGAAGGTAGTTACCATATCAGGTAATGACTTGAATAAACCTGCCGGCATCGGGATTTTTAAAAATTTTCAGCATGGTCATACCGAAGGTATCAACGAAGGTGCGCGACAGGTGGGCCGAATCGGAAAATCCCGCCTCATGGGCCGCGTCGGTAAAATTCATGCCCCCGGTAATGCAGTCAATTGCATCACGGAGCCGCAGCCAGAGTAGATAGCGGCGAAAAGGAATGCCGGTATATTCGGTGAAGCGGTGAAGCATGCGGCTTTCAGAAAGGCCAATACGAGCTGCCCCTTCTGCAGCACTGCACCGTTTCCCTTCTGAACTCTTCAGGTGTTCAAGAAGTTCTTCCATTGCGGGATTCTTTTTCTGCTCATTAAGGCTTTCAGTCCCGAAGAGGTTCGCCACCAATCCGTCGAGTTCTTCGCCGGAAGGCAAACTTTTTTCACTATTAAAAACTTTTCTGAGTTTCCCTGAAACCATCGGTTCAGAAAAAACCTTAAAGACCTCACCGGCCAGCGATTTTTCTACTGAGGCGGCAAAGGAACTATCGGCATCAAAAAGCACCATGCAGACCGGGGCATCAGGACTTCCAACCCGGTGCATAACTCCTGCGCGGAGAAGAGCTTCACAGGCTTTATGCTCAGAGCCTTCAATCGTCAGGGTAAAATCATGATACAGACCAAGGGCAACCTGCACAAGATGATGACGGTGCTCCCGGTTATCATGCAGGGGGCCGAGATACAGGGCGTACCCGGTGCGGATGTAGAGTACAGGTTTTGTCATTTTTTATCCCTGAAAGCCTGAAAACATAAATATAATGCCATTCCCCAATCGCCGATGCAACCGGATTTCTGGATCCAAAATCAATTTTTCAATAAAAACCGGCAACTTTTTCGACCACATTAGCACAAACTAATATAAATAGTCCAGTATATTTTATTTAGTCTTGACTAATGTCATTGCAATCAGACCATGTCCATAAATTACAAATGGAGTGTACCACCAATGAAAAAAAATAATATCACCTTTATATTTCTCCTCCCGGCGATATGGGGAATAATTCTCACCGCCGGGGCTTTTCATTCACTTCAGAGTGAAGAATCCCTGAGCAATGAAGAATTAACCAAACGGGTTGAAATTCTCACCGAAGAAGTTGAAAAAAATAAGACCGGGGCTGACCTCTATACTCCGGTACCGGAAAAGGGACAAAAGGGCCTCGGTCCCGCAGCCTCAAAAGTCTATACTGTTGACCAGGGACTTACCTTCGGCGGTTACGGAGAAATCCTCTACCAGAACTTCGACAGTAAAGATGAGAGCGGAACAGCTTCAGGAAAAGCCGACAGCATTGACATGCTCAGAGCCGTTTTCTATGTCGGATACCGATTCAATGACATGTTCGCTTTAAATACTGAAATAGAAATCGAGCATGGTGAAGAAATATTTGTAGAATTCTTATACATTGACGCCATGTTCAGCAAATATATTAATCTCCGCGCCGGTATGCTTCTCGCGCCCCTGGGCTGGATAAACGAACTGCATGAGCCTCCGGTCTACCTTGGGGCTATCCGACCCCTGACTGAACAGTACATTATCCCCAGTACATGGCGGGAAATAGGTGCGGGGCTCTATGGTGAAGCCTTCGGTTTTTCGTACCGCTTTTACGGTATGACCAGCCTTTATGGCGGTAAATTTGACGCCCCAAAGGGACTTCGCAGCGGCCGGCAAAAGGGTATTAAGGCTGTTGCTGAAAATTTTTCAGTGGCCGGTCGACTCGACTACTCCGGCTTAAAGGGCTTTACCATTGGCACCTCTGTATACTATGGAGACCAGGGACAGGACAAGGCTTATAATATTCCGGTTCTGATTATTGACGGCCATGTAGATTTTCAATGGAAGGGACTTTACCTCAGGGGACTGGTTGCGTGGTCAAAAATCGGGAATGCAGATGCGATTTTCTCCGACACTACCGAAGAACCGGGAAGTCAGCTCCTCGGGATGTACGGTGAAGCGGGTTACGATATTCTTCACCCCTTTTCAACAGAGCAGCAGGTGATCTTATTTACCCGCTACGAATGGATAGACACCCAGTACCGTACACCTTCAGCCTATGCTGCAGATGGCGCAAACCAGCAGCAGGTCATTACTCTGGGAGCATCATACAAACCAATTATAAATATTGTACTGAAGCTCGATTACCAGTGGAAATTTAATGAAACCGGCACTGGTGTTAACCAGTTTAATGTCGGCCTGGGATATATTTTCTAAGTCTCTGAAAAGGAAGAAAACATGAAGAAAGAAAAAATTCTTCCCATCGCCCTTCTTTTATTAATTTTGACAGCAGTATCCGGCTCACTCGAAGGCCGGGTACTGCTCTCTATTCCAGAGGCGATTCAAAAAGCCTTTCATGGACAAGTTACCTTCACCCGGCAGCGTCTCTTTTTATCTTCAAGCCGGGTCGCTGCCTTCGAAGATAAAGCCGCAGGAACAACCTCACTTAAAAGTAGAATTATCACCCGTTTTAAAATACACAGAAAAAAAAGGCTCATTGCCATGGCTTACCTTGACACACATCATGTACGATCAGGAAAAGAAACTCTTCTGATTGTGCTTAACATCGAAGGAGCCATCAATAATATTTTTCTTCTTAATTTTCAGGGCGATCGAGGTTATGAGCCAAAAGCTCAATGGCTTAAAAATTTTACAGGACTGACTGAAAATAAAAGATTAAGATTAAAACATGAAATAGACGCCATGAGCGGAGCAAGCATTACATCAGTCGAAGTGATCAAAGCTGTCAGAAGAGTCCTGCTTCTTCACAGCCTTTCAAACGGAGAATAGCATTAATCAGAATTCTATTCACTACCGGCAACAAGAGGGACGACTTCTTTAAGGTCTTCGACATACTGTATATCACCGGTCAGTCTCCACATGGTCATTGCACCTTCCAGCACCTGTATGATTCGTCGTGTCACTTTTACTGGATCTGCATCAGCATTTATTTTTTTTGTCGCCTTGAGTTTAAAAACAAAATTTAGTATTTTAGTGTGCCAGTCTTCAAAAATATCATCGTATATTTTCGAAAAATCCCTGCTTTCACTATCAAGGCTGAACCCAATATTAGCCACCGGGCATCCTCTAAATTTTTTATTTCTTTTATAAATATTTTTTACATCTTTAACCCATGCAGAAATAAACTCGTGGACAGTATCACTTGTAGAGCTCAATGTATCAAATATATTCACCTGGTAATCATTAAACAGGGCGATGCATTCTTTAACCAGATCATCTTTGGTTTTATAATAATAGTAAAAACTCGCCTTAGCGACTCCCGCTTCTTCGATTATCTGGTTTATCCCGGTTCTCGATACCCCCTGTGCCCAGAAAAGCCCCATGGCGGCGGTAACAATTTTTTCTTTATTGGAATTATTCATTTTTTATACCTTTCGGGCTTGACGATATAGACCGATCTGTCTATATTATAGCTACATATTGGTCTATATCAATTATTATTACAAGATAGTACTACACCAACAAGAAATCAACTAAAAATATTTCAACGAGGTCTCTTCATGATGATATATAAATTATTCAAAAAGCCCTTCTTTGCCCGATTTCAAAAACCATGGCACTGGCCCGCCGATTATCAACATTCTGCAACCTGGGAACCAACTGAATTTATGAGCAAATCACATGGAGACATAAAAGGACTTTTAGGAGCCGCGCTGACGGATAAAGTTAAAGGCAACATAGTATGTGCTCATCCCATGGGATACAGCGCCAGGGGGTATTTTCTAAAAAACGGCATTGCTGATTTCCTGAGAAACTCAGGATACAATGTGCTTATTTTTGACTTTAACGGCTTTGGCGACAGCAGTGACGGAGATTATAATTTACCGGAAGACGTTATCGCAGCGGGTAACAAACTCCAGGAATGGGCGCCCGGGCATAAACTCGGAATTTTCGGCATCTCCTTCGGAGGGGCAATGTCAGTATGCGCTTTATCTAAAAAAGAGAATCCCTATACATCAGCAGTGTTCGAATCTACCTTTTCTTCCCTTGCTGAATTCTGGGCACATTTTGGCATGCTCGGTAAGTTGATAAAAATAATGCAGATCCTGACGCCGGGGGTAGAAAAAAAAATGAATGCCATGCATAATGTCAGTAAGATAAAAAATACTAAAAAGATATTATGGATTCATGGCGATGCTGATATACAGACCCCGGTTGAAATGGGTCTCCGGCTGCAGAAGGCGGCAAACATTCCCAGTGACCTGTGGGTAGTTCCAGAAGGGGAACATGCTAGATGTTACACAAAAAATCCTGAGCTATACAATGATAAACTGGTTGATTTTTTTGGTGAGACGCTGTGAGACTACTAATAATATATAATTAAAACCTGCATACGAGGCTAAAATGAATCACAGCAAGGTACATGTTTCAGAAAGATATCCCTGGTAATCATTTTTAATTTCAATATTCCTTTTTAAACAGTTAACTCAGCTGCCCTTTCTACCTTTGAATTCAGATATTCAGCCTCGATTGAATCGCCAAAAAACAGCAGTGACAAGACCACAAGTGCCACAGCGATGCACCCTGTTACCATTATAACTGGAGAAGCCTTTCTGCCTCCATCTTTTATGAATTCCTCAAATATTACCATCTGATCGGAATAAAAGTATAATAAGAACAGAAGATTAGAAGCGAAAATCACGATAGTTGAAATTATCTCACCCAGGGGAAGAAATGTAGCGGCTGGGAATATCAACAGTAATCCTGCTGCCCCCATTAAAAGGTTTTTATTCTTTTTCGGGGTACCAAGTTTCCTGTAATTAATAAAATAAAAGAGTGTAGCTGCAAGAAATGAAAAAATAATTCCGATCGAAAATATAACATTTGGCGACCAGGCTGCTCTGTTTTTTTTTGTAACTTCCATACTATTTTACATAACCTCATCAAAAAATGCATCTATAACATATTGCTACATTCACTTAAAACACCCTGCCCGTCAATTCAAGCAAAAAATGCTTTTTTTTGCGCATATGCATTCTCCTTCTAAAAAAGTAAACTTCCTCGCCAAAAAAATTTTTCCGTGAAACTTTTCCCGGTTAAAAACACCTATTTAATGATAAGCTTAAATAGGTGTTTTGCTTCAAAAACCGGAGATATCTCATGAAAATTCAGAAAATAATATCAGCCCTGGCCCTTCTCATATTACTCAGCTCATGCAGCGACAAAGCCGGCGAAGCAACAGCACAACCGGTAAAGGTCGATGGAAAAATCGTCAACGGCCTCAGGGAAATTTCAGTCCCTCAAACCGGTACCTTCGCGGTAACGGTCTACCGGGGCGACTACATTGTTCTCCTTTTACAGGGAACAAAAACCTACAGTGTTAAAATCCCCGGGCTCAAGATCACTAAAGCCTACCCGGCGCCGAAGGGGGAAAAGAAATACATCAAGATGAAGAAAGCCGGTACCTATGCAATAGAAGCGGGTACACGAAAAGGAACCATCACGGTAACAGAATACAGCCAGCCCCATTACCGGGCCGTATCGGCATCAGAGGCGCAGAAAATCATAAATAATATCGCGCCACTGGTTCTCGATGTACGAACCCCCATGGAACACCAGATGGTTCGTATCGACGGATCAAAGCTGGTTCCGATACAGGTGCTGCAGAAGGAAATCGAAACCCTTGCAAAATACCGCAACAGGGAAATCCTCCTCTATTGTGCAACGGGCAACCGGAGCACTGTTGCAGCGAAGATACTCATCGATAATGGATTCAAAAAGATTTACAATATGCGCTATGGAATAGCCGAATGGCAGAGTAGCGGCCTGCCGGTTAAAAGATAAGAGTACCTGTAAAATTTTTCAACGCCTTGTTCATGCCATCCAGTCTCTTTAAGCCCCCCTCCGGGGGGTTGGGGGGTTGGTTGAGAGGTGGGAGAAAAAAGGCATCTAATGCTTGACGAACAGGGGCATTTTACGTGTAGTGTATCCATGAGTAGTTTAAAAAAATTCACCGCCCTGGTCCTTCTGGCACTTTTGACCCTGATACTCGCCGGTACCGGCACAGGTCTTCACGTCCACCACGGAAGCCACGGCTTTGAAGATTCCGCCCACACCACCGGCGCCCATGACACTGAAAGCGACAGCTGTGCACAACACTGCGAAGGCGAAACCCTTCTTGAGCATTTTCTCGAAAACCACGGCTCACTGTTCAGCAGCAGCACAAAAATATTTACTGCTCCCCTGTCGGCGGTCATTTCCATTCTGCCCATCAGCGTCTCTCCCGAAAACAAGGCATCCAAAGCTCCGGTAAATCGCGAGATCCTCCCTGATCACCAGTACCTTTGCAGTACCGCCCAAGGGCGCGCTCCCCCCTTCTCCGCTTAAATCTAAAGTTGACTAAAACCAGATAGAGAGATGTGACTTCACATCTACTCAGATTTTTGCTATGGAGAAATTTCATGAAAAGTATATATCTATCGCTGACCATTATTCTTGCAGCTGTAACGGCAGAAAGCCAGGCTGCAGAAAAACCGAAGGGACCGTTGACCTGGCAGAAGATTGCCGCAGCCGCCTCATTGAACCATCCCACCATGCAGGCCCTGCGCCTGAAAAGAAAAGAATTATCGGGTGAGGAAGTTAAAGCCTCCGCCCTTCCCAATCCCGAGGCAGATTCGAAGGTCCTCTACAATTTTGACCAGAGTCATATCGAAGGGGAAGTAACCATAACCCAGAAGCTCGAACTGGGAGGCAAACGCCGGGCCCGTATCAATGAAGCACGGAGCGATACACGCAGGTACCTGTTAACATTAAAAATAAAAGAAAATACAATTACCGGCGAAACAATACTTCTCAGCAACCGTCTTGGGCAGATACAAAAAGAATTTAAAATGCTCAGGGAAACCCAAAGAACCATGAAAAATCTCATGGCCCGTTACCGGCGGTTCCCGCGCCTCACCCCTGAAATGCAGGTAAGCCGTTCGGTCTACCAACTTGTCTTACAGGACACGGAAAGAAACCAGGAACTTCTCGCTGCAGAAAGAGATACTATAACAGGACGTCTCTCCCGCTGGACAGGCTACAAAGAGGAGACCATCAGAGCCGCTTCTTTCCCTGATTTTAAAAAACTTTCTGACCCGGGAGAAAACCTGAAAGTGAAGTCTCCACTTTTAGGTCTGCTGCATGAAAACACATCCGGAGCAAAGGCTTCCCTTGATGCCGCCTCGGCACTGGCGGTTCCTGATATTGCCCTGGGACCCTCATTCAGCGGTTCAGGATATAAAAGCACCCGGGAGATTGCTGCGGGCTTTTCCGTATCCATGGCCATTCCTGTATTCAACCAGAATACAGGAGGAATAAAAATCGCCGGCTCCCGATACCGGCAGACTAAAAAAATTCAGCATATCGAAAGACAACGCCTTGTTTCTCTCCGTGCCGATATGCTGAAGCGATACAGAAATCTTTTTGCCGCCACCAGGCGCGACAAAAAAAATCACCATGACCGCGACCATCAGCTTCTTCATCTCAATATGAGCCGGGGAAAAGTATCACCTTCCCTCATCATTGAATTTCACCGCCAGAACCTTGAGTCATTAAAAAGCAGCCATGCCCTTAAGCAGGAGGCCTTAAAACTGCTCATGGCAATCAGATCCCTCGACGGCACAGTGCACAAGGAGCTTACCCATGAATAAAATCAATACACCTCTTTCTTCAACAGTTATCTTCCTTTCTATTTTATTTTCACTCTCACTTTCCTGTGGAGGTCACGAAGAAGATCATGATCACTCCGGGACTATTCACAAACAGGAAGAACACCGTAATACAGACCAAAAACAGCATGATGATCATGATTCTGCAAAAGAAAAAGATCATAAGGAAAAACATGAGGGCCATAAAGAAAAAGATGACCATGAAAACCATGAGCATGGTCATGCCGATAAAGAAAACGATCATGATGAGCCGTCAGCCGAAAAGGCCGTCACAAAGGCCAGCAAAAAAAAGGGAATACAAATTCTCCCCGGTGCGGTAAAAACTATCGGCTTACAAAAACTTCCTCTCAAAACATTTAAAACCCCCGGCACACCAGGATACAGACTCCCTTCTCGAGTGCTGGTACGCCATGAACTGAACCGAAGCTGCTACCTTAAACAGGGGCCCTGGTTTATTCAGAAAAAGGTCCATGTTATAAAAGAAAACAGGGGACATGTCCAGGTTAAAATACCCGGAGCCAGACCCAATGATGAAATAATTACCGCCGGAGTTCCCCTGCTCCATCTTGCGTGGCTCGAGGCTTTCGGTGCCTCGGGACATGGTCATGGACATTAAAAAAGGAAGATATCATGATAGAAAAAATAATCCGTTTTTCAGTAACCAATAAACTCATTACGCTGACAGCCACCGCTGCAATTGCCGCAGTGGGATGGTTTGCCTACCAGGGACTTCCCATCGACGCGGTACCGGACATCACCAACATCCAGGTTCAGGTCAATACTCCCGCCCCGGGAAAAAGCCCTGAGCTGGTTGAAAAAACCATAACCTTTCCTATTGAGAATGCCCTCCGGGCCCTGCCCCGTACCGAAGAGGTCAGATCTATCAGCCGCTTCGGACTCTCCCAGGTTACGGTAGTTTTCAAAGAAGGTACCGATCTGTACCGGGCCCGGCAGCTGGCGGCTGAACGCCTTCAGTCCGTCGAACTGGAAGAAGGCATAACTCCACGCCTTGGGCCGATAGCCACAGGGCTGGGAGAAATTTATCACTACGCTATCGAGGCAAAAAAACCCGCCGCAGACCCGGGGCTGCGCATAAAACAGCTCATGGAACTCCGAACCATTCAGGAATGGGACATCAAGCCCCGCCTTTTGACAGTACCGGGTGTAACAGAGATCAATACCATTGGTGGATATCCACGACAGTTCTATATCATGCCTGACCCGGCAAAAATGGCCGCCTACGGCATAAACTTTTCGGAGATACTCACTGCCTTGAAAGAAAACAGCAGGGTTACCGGCGGTGGATATATTTCTCAAACTGCCGAACAGCTCATGGTCCAGGCAGACGGGCGATACCGAAACATCAAAGACATTGAACAGGTACCGGTCAAGATGCTTCAAAATTTCCAGACAATTACCATAGGAGACCTGGGGGCCGTCAAACCGGGAAAGGAGCTGAGAACCGGGGCGGCACTTCATCGGGGAGAGGAGACTGTCATCGGAACAGTGATCATGCTTCTTGGAGAAAACAGTAAAACCGTTGCCCGAAATGTTAATCAAAAAATCAAAGAAATAAACAAACAACTTCCTGATCATGTTACAATCACCCCGCTTTATGACCGCTCAGAGCTGGTAGAAAAAACCCTTCGAACTGTTGAAAGGAACCTTGTTTCAGGTGCCCTTCTGGTAATCATCATTCTTTTTCTCCTTGCGGGTAACAGCCGGGCCGCTATCATTACCGCTGTTACGATTCCCCTTTCACTCCTGGTTACCTTCATTATGATGCGGGCATCGGGGATACCCGGGAGTCTCATGAGCATGGGGGCCCTCGACTTCGGCATAATCATAGACGGAGCGGTCATCGTCATGGACGCCTGCGTCAGGGAGATTCAATTTCTTACAGAAAAACTGAAACGTGACCTGACTCGCCGTGAAGTCAACGAAGCGGTCATCACCGCATCGACTGGCATGCGGCGGGCCGCGGGATTCGGACAGCTTATTATCATTGTTGTCTTTCTTCCAGTATTTGCCCTTACCGGCATTGAGGGAAAAATGTTTACGCCCATGGCAGCGACCTTCTGTTTCGCTATCGGGGCCGCCTATATTTTCAGTTTTACCGCAATACCCGCGATGGCTGCGTGGTTTCTTTCTGGAAAATATAAGACTACCGGCCTTCTCATCATGAATCCCCTGGAAAAACTGTACGAGAAAGTTCCTGCGGCAGCGGTTAAATGGCGTAAGATTATCCTCTCAGGAGCACTGGTTATTATTGTTCTCGCCTTCGGCCTTTTCTTAAACCTGGGAGGTGAATTCATCCCCCGGCTCAACGAAGGCTCCCTGGCTATTCAGGCGATGAGACCGGTCACCATAAGTCCCAAACAGTCTGTTCGCCTTCAAAGGATCACTGAAAAAATTATAATTCAGTTCCCCGAGGTCAGGACGGTTTTCTCCCGTCTTGGAACTGCTGAAATTTCCACTGACCCCGCGGGTATCAACCATGGAGACATGATCATCACCCTTAACCCAAAAGACCAGTGGCCCGAGATAGAAGGAAGACAGCGCAGCCGTGATGAGCTTGCTGAAGCCATACAGACACGACTGCAGAAAGAAGTACCCGGCCAGAGACTGATGATAAGCCAGCCGATAGAACTCCGTTTCAATGAACTTCTTGAGGGGATCAAATCTGATATCGCGGTTAAGGTCTACGGAGAAGATCTGCACCAGCTGCAAAAGATTAGTGGTACTATCGTTGAACTCCTTGAGAAGATCCCCGGCAGCAGTGATGTGGAAGCCGACATCCGGGGAGAGATCCCCCTGCTTCAGATCATTCCTGACATGAAAGTTATTAACAGCTACGGTATCTCCAAAAAAGCTGTTCTCGATACTGTTGAAATCGCAGTCGGCGGAGCGCAGGGTGCAGTAATCTATATAGACGAAAAACCCTTTCCCGTCATGGTACGCCTTCCTGACCATTCACGAAAAACCATCGATACACTGAAACAGATTCCTGTTGGTGTTGCCGAGGGCCTTACGCTTCCCCTTTCGGCGGTTGCGACGGTAAAAATTATCGACCAGCCTTCATTTATCGTCAGGGAATCTTCAAAGCGCCGCAGTGCCGTTATGATAAACCTCAGGGGGAGAGACACTGAAAGCTATGTCAATGAAGCGCAAAAAATTATCGACAGTGAATTAAAACTCCCAGAGGGCTACTACCTGGAATGGGGAGGTGATTTCAAGAACCTGAGGGAAGCGAGAAAAAGACTGTTTCTCATTGCGCCCCTTTCGCTGATTCTTATTTTCATCATGGTCTATTCGGCCTTTCGCAGTATGACCCAAACCGTGCTTATCTTCAGCGGTACCGCCTTTGCCCTCGCGGGAGGTGTATTCAGCCTCTACCTCACGGGGCTTCCCTTCAGCATTTCAGCAGGAATCGGGTTCATTGCCCTTTCCGGCATTGCGGTTTTGAACGGCATGGTACTGATCAATCAGCTTAATCGAAGCAGGGATGAGGGCCTCCGGGGAATTGACCTTATCACCAGGGGCACCCGGCTTCGTCTCAGGCCTGTGCTTATGACCGCATTGACTGACATCCTCGGATTTCTACCCATGATAATCGCAACGGGTATCGGCGCAGAGGTACAAAAGCCCCTGGCAACCGTTGTCGTGGGAGGTATTTTGACCGCAACTATACTGACGCTGGTCGTCCTTCCAGTTCTTTACTATATGCAGCTTGAGGCAGAAGATAAAGCATAGGCGGTCAATGATTACACTTCCCTTTTCAGCATTGGAGAGGGAAGTGTGAACTTCCTTTACAATAAAAAAAATCCATGTTATTGACTTATACTCTAATTTATGCGATACTTAATTCACAGGAAAAAAGAGTACATGAAAACCGATGAATGATACAATAACCGCAGATCCCCAACTGGACCGTTTTCACCTGTTCTATGTGGAAGCGATTATGCATGATTCTTCGTTCCCCCAGATCAACAAAGTCAGGCCTGTTTTCGAAAACCTCTCTCTTAATGATTTCATCGAACTCATGGAAAAAAGCATCTACTCCGATGAGTATGAAGTAACCCAGCAGTTTCTCTACTTTCTGCTTCTCTTTCGTGACCTTGGTCATTTGAGAGAGTATCTCAATTCAGATAAAATCGGAATTGAGATACTGGAAAAAATGGTAATGTTTGTCTACGGTCACTGTACCATGTATGATCACTCAACAGAATATATTATCGATGAAGTACTTTCATTTCTAAATAATGACCGGCTGCTGGCCCTGGTCATCGATTCAAAGCTCATCTCCCGGGACAAGCTGCTTCTCTTCTTTATCCTCTCGCGATTTGACATTGAACTCTTGAATAAATATTTCAAACACATCCGCAACATAAATGAATTTATAGATTACTTTCTCAAACTACCCGAGGAGGTACTCCGTTCGATCATCTCCCGCAACTATCATCTTTTCCAGTATATAATGCTGATGATGGCTGAAGGCGAATCAAAGCACAATGTTTCAAAGGAATTTTTTGAAAAATACCGCAGTGATATTGAACTCTTCAGCCGACTCAGCGACATGGTGAGAAAAATAAAAGTAGAAACTAAAAACGGCGACAACAGCAGCAACAGCGGCAAACCTGAAAGGATTTCAGGCATGCCCCGTATACCATTTCTTGTCAACATGCTCAAGGATCTCCCTGATCCTGACAAGGCAATTCAGTATTTTGATACCGAGCATGTCTTTATGAATGAAAATGAAAAAAAAATTGTCCTTACTATTATCAATGACCCCCTCATGAAAAACACACTGAAAAATTACGCCACAATGCTCCACGCCTAGAGAGTATCCTTAAAAACAGCAGGTCCTACTTTTTCTTCTTCTTAAAATGCATATCCGCGAACTTTATAAACTGTGCCCAGTCAAAAGAGGTTACGTCATGTTTTCCCTGGCGAACATGATAACCGATGGTACCCATAACCGGTTTGTTAACAGGAGGCATTACTTTCACCGGCAGCCCCTCAAGACCAAAGAGTTTATATACCGGTGAAGCATGATGGACCGCAAGAAACTCCCCCTCGGGATCGGCCCAGAGGTCATTCGAAGCGCTGGCCACATATAGGGGCCGTGGTGCCGCAAGAGCAAGAAGCATATGCTGATCGACTTTCATGTGACTAACCCGGTTACGATACTTTTTAAAGGTTCCATTAAACCAATGGGGGAAATCTTCTACAATTGAAGTTACCGTTTCGCCAAACCTTCGCCTCGAAAGAGCAGCTCCCATGCAGCCTGAATTATTCGCAACAATAATGGCAAATCGTTCATCAAGGGCACCAGCCCAGAGAGATGTTTTTCCTAAACGTGAATGCCCCATGAGAACCACACGCCTTTCGTCAATCATTGAATCGAGAGAAAAATAATCCATTGCTCTCGATAGACCCCAGGCCCAGGAGGTAATACTGCCCCACTCAGCAGCACCCGGTTCATATCGGTTCTCATTATAAAAAATCCCGTGAAGACCATTTAAAAAACCGTCATCGAAATCAGGATCTAGGTCACCATAGTAAATCACCGCAAGGCCGTAACCACCATCAATGATCTGTTCTACGGGCCATCGAGACGCACGAGCCCCCCGTGATGCTTCGGTGGCCCGATGGTTGACAATTTTATACCTGCTTCTCGATGCCATCCATTTATTCGAAAGGGTAATCCCGGGATCATGACTGATTGAATGATTTCCGAAAAAATTAAGCCCGAGAAAAAGCGGTACGGGTTTTTTAATTTTCGAAGGAAGATAAAGAAGAATATCCATATCAAGGGATCCTTTGGCAGTTTGAAAAGTCACTCTTACTTCCCGGCGCAGGGCTTTACCCTTCAGCACCAATCCGTCAGGAGAGAGAGAAGCAAATGTCATTTTGAATTTTTTTTCGGGGAGGGATCCGTAAACTTCCTTTTTGAATAACTCAAGCACTTCGCGGCGGCGCTTTATCTGCCACGCTTTAAGATCGACGACTGCCGCTCCATCATTAAAACGGAGAACCTCAGGCAGGGTATAGTTTGTCACCGGCTTCATAAAAAGCATATTCCCCCCTTCCATGAGCAGGAAGATAAGGAGGCCTGACCAGACCACCATGACAATGGCCATAACAACAGTCTCAAGCCTGCCGACTCTTGACTGCCGTCCAGATACCAGCAAAGCACCTTTCAGAAGAGCAAGAAATATTACTAAAATGGAAATATACAGTATACTTTTATACCAGGAGAAGGGAAGACCGAAAGCAGCGTCAATAAAATCATTTATCTCTTCACGGAGAAAGCTAAGATCAATAAGCACAATGATAAAAAAACCGACAAGCAAAATCAAAAGAGCAGTAAAGAATAAAGAGAGTTTCTTTTTCATAGTTTCAAGTCTCCTTTTTATTGATATCGGTATTTTCAGCAGATGCACACCTATGCCTTTTTCTCAAGAAGAATATCGTTCATCGGCCAGCCTGCCCCATACTTTCAAAAAAACTGCTGCGGTTGACAACAAAAATATCTCCCGATTCATTACAGATAAGCAGCCGGCTTCGGTCAAGAAAAGTTATCCCTTCACACTGCCCCGCCCTGATGGGGAGCCACCATTTTCTTCCTGAAAGGAAATCATCCCCCCGGGCCGCCTGAAGAAGCCATATGGATCTATAAGTAAGAACAGCTACCAGATTTTCTTCAGGCAAACAGTCTGCAGCGGTCACAAGATCATCAACGTGAAGATAGCCAAGAAGCACCGGTACATTTTTTCTTGTTTCTTTTAGTTGATTAAAGCGATAAAGTGCCGTCAGACTGTCAGTTCTTCTTTTAGTGAAAAAATACATTCTATTTCTAAAAGCGAAAAGCGCCTCAGCGTCAAAGTTATTTTTCACGGGCCCCCTCATTCCCTGTTCTTTATAATGAAAGTAAAAACGTTCTTCTTTTATTACCGATGCTGTCCTGTCCGGTTCATTTATTTTCAAAAGTGCCAGGTCACTTCGAAGGCTGAAGTTATTCCCCATGTCTCCGATATAAAGATTGCCTTTATTATTAACGGCTATATCTTCCCAGTCATGGTTACCTGCACCGGCAATTCGTATTTTCAGCACAGAAGATATTACCAGACCCCGGCCATCGAGGAAGTCTGCCTTAAAGCGATATACCCAGGGACCGTTTCCCGAATCACCTATAGCCCAGCAGATATTTTTTTGTGTGCGACTCATGACAATACCGGAGCACTCAGGGACAGCATTCTCCTCAAAACGCGCTGACGGCTTTAAATTAATAGGTTTTACGGGAGGCAGAAGATACCTGAAGACCCGCGACCTTCCCAGAACAGGTTCGGAGGACCGGCATACTGGCATACAAAGTATGCCGAAAAAAACAAGAAACAGGAAAATTTTAATGGGATGCTCTACTGCAAAAGCCTTACTCATATTTACTTACCTTCAGTAATTCGCCTTACAATACTCTCAAGGGCCATTACCAGCACATTTGACAAATCAGACCTGCTGCTGTAATCAGCTGACACAAGATTGGACACCCTGCCGTCTTCGATAAATTCCCAGGCCCGGCCCCACCGCGAAGGCCGGTGGCGATCATATACGCCTATGGTGAAGCCGCCGTTTTTTCGAACCAGAGAAAAACAGGGAACATCCGTGTAACCGTCACCCACAACTATCATCTGATCAAAGGGAATGCGAATTTCTCCATCGACTATTTTTTTGTTTACCATAAAGGGCTGCCCCCGGAAAGATTCACCAACAAACCCCTTGGATATCTGAAAAATATAACGTGTTTTATCAGTAAAGCTGATCACCTTTTTCAATGCCTGAACTTCTCCGACATCATCATAAGCAAATTCACAACACCAGATATCTGTAAAATTTTTAGCGACACTGGTATTTCGTATTACGTCGCCAATGCCGCTGCTGATCAGATAAAATTCAAGTTTTATACCAGGATCAATTCCCCTCACATGTTTCTTTAGTCGATTAAAGATCGAAGATGCTCCCTTAAAAACTGGCACTTCCTTTCCCCAGTCACTAAGAACTTTTTGGGTTATTTTTTCAACAGTGCCCTTTCCCGACTCTTCCATGATTGCCTGAAGATATGCCGGCACGGGATCCCAGTCACCATCAACCATCGACTGAACGTTTTTCCAGAAAGCATCCACATCTACCCCAAGATTTTTCAACAATCCCGTTGTGCTATCCGGGGCAAGGGTATCATCAAAATCAAAAATTACCGCAATGGTTTTCTTCAAAAGAGGCTCCAGGTTATCATTAATTTTACAGAAGCATATTATGATTGTTTCACAGGCTAGAGCCTCACTTCCCTTATGTCAAACATAATCCAACTGACAGTTAAACTTCCTTACACAAAATTTTCTTTTAAAAAAGTTTCTATTCTCACAAAAGAAACCCCAGAAGAAATAGAAATAAATGTATGTTTAAATTTTTATTGACACCGTGATATTTTCATCAGGAAATGGAGCTCCTCCGACACATCGGAAATACTTTACCACAAGCAGGAAATTATGGGGCCATATATTCTACTGGTAGACTGCAGTGACAGGGCGGGCCTTGTATACAACGTCACCAGTGTCCTATACAATAACAAGTGCAACATTTTAAGCAATGGTGAATTTGTAGAAAATGAAACCAATCACTTCTTCATGCGCACTGTTTTTACTGGCGCAGCCGACAGAGACACAATCCTCAATGAACTGAAAGAGGTCCTTCCGAGTGACACGGTTCTCCGCCTCACTGAGGAAAAGAAAAAAGAAATTGTTGTAATGGCAACAAAAGAACATCATTGCCTCGGCGATCTGCTCCTTCGTCATCACCACAGCGAACTGAATGCAAACATCAAGGCTGTAATCAGCAATCATGAGGTACTCCAGGAACTTGTCAGTAAATTTGCCATTCCCTTTCATCATGTCCCCAGAGAAGGCATCACCAGGGGTGAACACGAAGATCAAATAATCGCCCTTATTGACAACTACAATCCAGAATACATCATCCTTGCCAAATACATGAGGATTCTCTCACACAATATTGTTGGGATGTACCGCAACCGCATGGTAAACATTCACCACAGCTTTCTTCCCGCCTTTATCGGCGCCAATCCCTATCAAAAAGCATATGACCGGGGAGTAAAAATTATCGGGGCAACAGCACATTTTGTTACCGACGACCTTGACGAAGGGCCGATTATCGCTCAGAGCATAATACCTGTTGACCATACACACAGCCCTGATGACATGATGCGGGCAGGACGTGAAATCGAGAAACTGGTTCTTGCCCAGTCACTTAAGCTGGTTTTTGAAGACCGTATTTTTGTAAGCGGCAACAAAACTGTGATATTCGATTAGTGCTGAACTTTTACTGATTGACATCATCTCCATAGTTTGCCCTTATCTCAATTACCTCAGGAAGGCTCCCCAGGAAGGCGTCTACCAGCACAGGATCAAAATGCTTTCCCTTTTCACTTTTTATCAGGTCTATGGCGTCATCTATATGCCAGGCCTTTTTGTAGGGACGGTCACTTGTCAGGGCATCAAAGACATCACCAATAGCCGCAACTCTTCCCGCCAGGGGTATATGTTCACCTGAAAGACCGGCGGGATAACCGGTACCGTCAAATTTTTCATGATGGGTCAAGGCGGCTGACCGGGCCATGATCAAAAGCTCTGAAGAGTGTTCACCAATTATCCTTACACCGATCTCAGGATGTTTTCTCATGATATCCCATTCTTCATCATCAAGGGGACCTTCTTTTGTCAGGATCAGATCAGGGATACCAATCTTGCCCACATCGTGCATTGGCGCAGCATTCATAATCAGCTCGGCTTCCAACTCAGAGAGGCCGCTCCCCAGAGCAATAAGCTGGCAATATTTGCTCATACGGATAACATGAAGACCCGTTTCATTGTCTTTATATTCTGCTGCACGCCCCAGGCGCCTTATTATCTCAAGCCTTGTTTCGTGCAATTCTCTGGTACGGTTTCTAACCAGTTCTTCGAGACTCCGGTTTTGATCGTAGAGGGCAAGATGAGTTTTAACCCGTGCCCTGACGATATCCGGGTTAACCGGTTTCGTGATATAGTCTACAGCTCCAAGATCGAAGCCCTTCGATTCGTCAACCTGATCATCAAGGGCAGTAACGAAGATTACAGGAATCTTGGAAGTACGAGGATCTTCTTTTAAAAGCTCACATACCCTGAAACCATCCATCTCCGGCATCATTATATCGAGCAGAATCAGATCAGGAAATGCCTGCTGGGCAATGCGAACGGCCACTTCACCACTCGTTGCAGCCTTCAACTCATAAGCTTCATCCAGTACCCCCCTGAGAATATCTATATTCTCAGGAATATCATCTACGATAAGAACAGAGGCTTTTTTATCATACGATTCCATAATTTTTTCCGTACCGCTGTAATAAATTTACCTTTACACTATTTCCTTGAGTTTGACAAGGGCTTCTTCATACTGATAGTTTTTTATCAATTCTCCCAGCTCTTTCAATTCAGCGGCGTAACTTCCTTTCGCCGATACTTTTAAATTCTCATAAACAGTTTCAGATTCAATACTGAATTCCTTGAGACATGAAGTTAATTCAGCATGCAGTGTTTTTACGTCAGAATTAAGCTCAGCTGAGGTCTGCTCTTCATCCGCAGTCTCCTCATCTTCCTGATAAAGAGAGTCAACTGAAGCAACAATATTATACAGTTCTTCAGCTCCCTCATCAAAAAGAGCAATTGTCTTTTTACTGTCACAGTCCTCCTTTTTTAATTCTGCATCCAGGGTTACTGAAATTTCATAAAGACGGGAAGCACCGATATTGCCAGAGACGCCCTTCAGGGAATGAATAAAAGCCTCAGCTTCTTTCTGTTTTCCATCTTCAAACAGGGCCTTTGCTTTTGCGAGAAGTTCCCTGTTATTTTTAGTGAATTTAACCAGAAGCTTTCTGTAAAGATTTTCATTTCCCGCAACTCTTTTAAGGCCTTCCCGCCATTCAATCCCCTTCAAACTGTTGAATTCATCATTCATTGGATAGTCTCCCACTGAACTACTGCTTTCACCGATTAACTGACCAGCACTGCTGTCAGTTTTAACCCATGAGTATATTGTACGATAGAGGCCTTCCACATCCAAAGGCTTGGTTATGTAATCATCCATACCGACAGCCAGGGTCTTTTCCAGAATTCCCTCCATCGCATCTGCTGTCATTGCAACAATGGGGATGCCACTTAATACAGAATCATTTCTAATTGCAGCAGTTGCTTCATATCCATCCATCACCGGCATTTGAAGATCCATAAGTACGAGATCTATTCCTTCAGGATCGTTTTTCAGAAAATCGACAGCTTCCCTGCCGTTATCCGCAATTGAAACAAGAATGCCTTCCTGCTCAAGAAGCTCTCCTGCTACCTGCTGGTTAATTTCATTATCTTCAACCAGTAGTACCCGGATTCCCTTCAGCCCACTGGCCTCCAGCTGTCTGGCGTCTATACTGCCCTCTTCCTTTCTATTTAAATTTTTCTGAAAAAAAACTTCCATCATTGTATCATAAAGAAGCGATTTGCTGACCGGTTTAATTAGAAATCCATCGATACCCGCATCTTCAGCCTCTTTCATTATTTCTTCACGACCATAGGCGGTAATCATGATCATTGTCGGTTTCGCCGTAATTGTTGCATCATGAATCACCTCTAGTGCAACCTGTGAGCCATTCATATCAGGCATCTCCCAATCGAGAAAGACAAGCCTGAAAGGATTTGTTTCATGGTATTCCCTGATTTTTTCCAATGACTCCTTTCCATTTGAAGCAGTCACCACAGAGAAAGAAAAACTCTCAAGAAATCTCTGGATTATCCGCCGTGCAGTAACATTGTCATCCACGACAAGTACCCTGCTGCCTTTCAGCTCTGCGGGAAAATCGTAATTCTTTTCAGAAGCAACCTGTCGACCAAAACAAACTGTAAAGTAAAAAAGACTCCCCCTGCCCTCGACACTCCGAACACCTATTTCTCCCCCCATCTCTTCAACCAGAGCTTTACTGATACTGAGTCCCAGGCCGGTACCACCATATTTTCGTGTTGTAGACGTATCCGCCTGAGTAAAAGAATGAAAAAGGTTTTTCAGTTGTTCCGGAGAAAGACCGATCCCGCTGTCCTGAACAGAAAACTGAATTATCATATTATTATCCTCTTCACGGACAAGAGATGATGTTACGACAATCTCACCACTGGCAGTAAACTTGATCGCATTACTCACCAGATTAATCATCACCTGCCCAAGACGAAGGGGATCACCCGAAAGATCCAACGGGACATTGGAATCAATTTTAACGATCAAATCAAGATTCTTTTCGAGAGCCTTTATATTCATCAGGCTCACCATGTTCTCAATTACAGTTTTAAGACTGAAATTGATATTTTCAATCACCAGCTTTCCTGCTTCAATTTTTGAAAAATCGAGGATGTCATTTATAATCCCAAGAAGATTCTGTGACGCTATCTGCATTTTTCTAACATAATCATGCTGCCGGTCAGATAATTCAGTTTTCAAAAGCAGATGGCTCATTCCAATTATAGCATTCATGGGAGTTCGGATTTCATGACTCATGTTAGCAAGAAAATCCGACTTGGCACGGTTGGCCATTTCAGCTTCACCCTTCGCAATCCTGAGTCCCTCTTCCGCTGTTTTCAAATCAGTAATGTCAAGGACAGAACCCCGGACACCCACAACTTCATTTATAACAATAATTGGTTCCACACTGGTCTGAGCAAAGGCAAGCGATTCGTCGGGCATGTGGTGGCGTACTTCAAGTTCAAAATTTTCACGGTATTTCACCAGACGTTCGAACTTTCTCATGAAGACCTGCCGATCTTCCCTGTCAATCATCTCCATGTACTCTTCAAACGTGGGTGCATCTCTTTTCGAGTCCCTTCCAAAAATATTAAAGGTTTCATCTGACCAGAAGAGCGCATCAGTCTTAAGATCGAGTTCCCATATCCCGAGCTTTGCTATTTTCTGAGTCTCCTGGAGGCGCTGTTCATTCTTTCGCAAATTTTCATTTGCAAGTTTACTGGCCGTTATATCTTCTTTAACCCCCACAAAGTGGCTTATCTCATTATTGTCATCATAAATAGGAGCGATAGACGCAAGCTCCCAGTATTCCTCACCGTTTTTTTTACAGTTCGCAAGCTCCCCCTTCCAGACATCTCCACTCAGTATTGTTTCCCACAACTCCCGGTAATACTCAGAAGGAAGGCGGCCTGAATTAAGTATCCTCGGATTTTCTCCGATTACTTCATTCAGGGTATATCCGGTTACTTCAGTAAATACAGGATTCACATATTCAATTATCCCTTCACGATTGGTGATTACAACCACCGATGGACTCCGTTCTATGGCCTGTGATAATTTTTTAAGTTCACCTTCAACTTTTTTTCGTGTCGTAATGTCACGAGAGAAAGAACAGATATACTCACTGTTTTCGTAATCGAGGTAATTAAAAAGTACTTCTACGACAACATCTGTTCCATCACTGATACGATAAATAGATTCAAAATTTACTGACCCCGCCTCGCCAATACGGCGCCACTGCTCTCCCCAGTTTTCAGCATCAAAAGAACAGTCAATTTCAAAAACTTCCTTCCCCAGCAAATCGCCTCGTGAATACCCCAAAAGACCGCATGCAGCCTGATTTGCGTATACAATACGTCCATCAATATTTATCCATATGACGGCATCAGCACTTCTATCAACACTGAACTGAGTAAGACGCATTATCCGCTCATTTGCCTTACGTGCCGTAATGTCACGGTCAATGCCCCGGTAACCCTTAATATTTTTATCTTCATCAAAGAGCGGCAGAGCATTCGTCTCAATGGTTACATATATACCATCTTTATGCAGACAGATACGCTCAATACTGTCAAGAATCACACCGATTGACATCTTGCTTTCAATCTCAAGAATAGATTCTTTATTTTCAGGAACAACTAAATCAATCAACGATTTCCCTATCAGTTCTTCGGGAGTGTAGCCAATCATTTGAAATGACCGTGGACTTACATAGGTATAGATTCCCCTGCTGTCAGTTTCCCAGACAAAATCACTGATACTTTCAGTCAGATTTCTAAAGCGTTCTTCACTTTTCCTCGTTGCCTTATTCGCCTCTTCAAGCTCAACGGTTCTTCGAAGAACACGCTGTTCCAGTTCTTCGTTCAATCCTCGAATCTCTTCCTCAATGCGCTTTCTATCTGAAATATCAGTAACAAAGGCAAAAAAGAACTCCTTCCCTTCATAGTTGAGATAGTTTCCATTGACTTCAACAGGAAAAACCGTTTCATCCTTTCGTTTGAATTTCGTTTCAAACTTAAAACTTTTATCTTCCTTCCCTTTTCTAAAAAGTTCAGCAAATACCTCTTCTGAATAATTATAAACAATTTCCTGTACTGATGAATACATCAGTTCTTCAGGTTCATAGCCGAGATTTTCGCACGCCGCCCTGTTTACATAAAAAAAAGTTCCGTCAGGCGAAAGCCAGAAAATTGAATCATTGCTGTTATCAATTGTATATTGAGTTAATTCCAGGGTTCTTTCAGTCAGCTTTCTCGCAGTTATGTCCCGTATTCCCGCCGTTACAATCATCCCTTCATTTGTTTCGGTAGGGCTGAGACTGACCTCGATGGGAAACCGTGCCCCGTTCTTTTTCAGGGCAAAAATATTCTCCCCTTTTCCCATAGTACGAAGTGTCGGTTTTTCCATGTACTTATTGCGCATCCCGATATGACCGGAAAAACTTTCAGGAATAAGAACCTCGATCGTTTTCCCAAGAAGTTCATCACGGGTATATCCGAAAAGTTTTACCCCCCGCGTATTGATAAAAATAATATGATGCTCATGGTCAACAATTATCATTGCGTCAGGAGAAGACTCCATGTACCCATGAAAACGCCGTTCACTCTCTTCAAGGGCATGTTCGAGTTTGTGACGCTGTTCAGATTCTTTTTGAAGCATGAGATAGCTTTCTCTGATTTCTGAAAAAAGTTTCTGATGTTCTTCTTCCATCAGCAGCTGATCACGGGCCTCTTTCAGCATCATGATTACCAGAGCTTTTTCCCAGTCCCTGGAATAATACCGAAAAACATTTCCTTCACTGATTGCTTCGATTACCGCGGCACTGTCCATCGAAGAAGTAGACAAAACACGAATGAGACCGGGGTATATCTGACTCACCTGCCTGAGAAAAGTAATCCCGGGCATATCTGAAAGTTTTCGTTCGGCAATGACACCATGGATTTTTTCTTTTTCAAGAAGCACATAGGCCTCTGCAGCGCTGTGGGCGTGGGTAATCCTGAATTCAGGAAAATCAAGTTCCTGAATATATTTCAGATTTTCTCCATCACTGTCAACAATGAGGAAAAGATGCTTATCTGATTCTGAAATATTCATATAGGGCATTTATAATATTTCTTTCAAACAGCTGTACCAGCCGTTAAGAAAGAATTTTATTAATCGTTTCCGTGAGCACCTTTACTTCAACTGGCTTCTGCAGCTTTATCGGTTCATCATCAATAGCCTCGAACATGCTTTCATCTCTGCTGTCACCTGAAACAAACACAATGGGAATTCCTGCTGTAACAGAATCATTTTTCAGTTCATGGTAGACCTGGATTCCATCCATTCCCGGCATTACTACATCTAAAAGTACAAGGTCTGGAGGACTTGAAGATCGGACTATTTTCAGGGCGATTTCTCCACTGGTGGCTGCCTTTATGTTATAGTCATTTTCGAGGAGGGACTTCAGTATATCGAGATTTTCCGGTAAGTCATCAACGATAAGAATTGTCGCTCTTTCTTTATTCATGTGAATTTCCTTTTCATCCCGGACATAGACGCTATTATACCACAAAAAGTTTTACTAATCAAGGGAGAAAAATCGTTTTTTTCACTGAGAAAAAAAAGCTTAAATATATACTGCAAAGATAAAATTTTCATCAGCACTCCGGTCCATCAAAATGACGAACAGCCCCTGCCGGACATTGCCTGTAGCAGGATTTGCAGCTGACACATTTTTCAGGAGCAATGGCCTTTGCCCTTCCCTCTGTAAAAGAAAAAACACCCCGGGGGCAAACCTGAACACACCGGCGGCAGCCAGTACAGGATACCGCATTAACTGAAATCAAAGGACGTTTACATGATATAATGTTGTATTTTAGAAGAGGTGACCATCCGGTAAATTCATTAACCAGATAGCAGCAGCCAGCCGCGAGAACAAAGGCAGAACTGAGTGGGAAAAGCGGGTGCCCCGCCAGAAGAGCACTCACCACTCCGGCACCACCGGCTGCAAAACCGCAAAGAAGAGACCAAAGATAGATATTTTTTACAGGACGTACCGGAAAAACAGCACCATGGATCAATGAAAATAAATACAGCAAAGGAAGAAGTACCATAAATTTTGATAAATCTATAAAATTATATACCAAAGCAAGAAACAGCAATAAAATAATCGGCGAACCAATTGCCATTTCAATTCGTTGAGCCAGGCCAAAGGCCGCCAGGCGAAAAGCCTCAGACTTTTCTCCCCTCAGATATGGAATGATATCACGACATGAATGGGGGCCAAAGATTCCGGTAAAACCAGTCTC
>Ga0070729_10000531_pt1 | contig 77458 bp, 66 predicted proteins | sample tdDd472_FD_66725 | JGI IMG/M metagenome (GOLD analysis project Ga0070729, IMG submission 66725) | Marine sediment microbial communities from the Atlantic coast under amendment with organic carbon and nitrate - tdDd47.2 | ecosystem: Environmental > Aquatic > Marine > Coastal > Sediment | place... | reverse complement strand
TTGCCTTTACCCCAAGCTTTTTCCTTATTGCTAACGAACGAAAGTTTTTATGAAGATCAATAATATGATCATATTCTTCAGCCCTTAAAACATCAACTACCTCATCAATTTTATGCTCAATCGTAATGATTTTATCAATATAAGGATTGTTTACCAGAATTGGTTTGAACTGGTTTTTGGTTAAATAATGGACTTCACACCCCGGAAGTTGTTGCTTCAAACACCTGATTACCGGTGTGGTTAACACCATGTCGCCAATGGAACTGAATCGTATTACGAGTATCTTTTTCACTCAGAAATTTTTACAAAATTAACAAATCCTGTAAGCGGGAAAACGTATACTTTTGCCCGATGGTTTTTACAGACACACATACACACCTTTATTTAAAAGAATTTGATGGCGATCGTGATGAAACAATTCAAAGAGCCATCAATACCGGTGTGAAATTAATGTTTCTGCCAAATATCGATAGCAATACAGCCACACCGATGCTGGATTTGTGTCGGAAATTTCCTTCGAATGTCTTTCCAATGATGGGTTTGCACCCTACCGATGTCAAGGAAAATTATATGGAAGAACTGGACAAAGTGGAGAAATACCTCATAAATGAAAAATTTTATGCCATTGGTGAAACAGGGATGGATCTGTACTGGGACAAGACCTTTTTAGAGGAGCAAAAAATATCACTTAGGGCGCAGATTGAATTTGCAAAATTTTTTAAACTCCCCATTGTCATTCATTCACGTAATTCGTTTGATGAAATTTTTGAAATTATCGATGATACCATTGATGATAAATTAACAGGGGTGTTTCACTGCTTTACAGGTACGGCCGATCAAGCTCAAAGAATAATTGAATGGGGTTTTAAGCTTGGCATAGGCGGTGTGTTGACTTTTAAAAATTCAGGATTAGATCGGGTAGTTAAGAATATTTCACTCGATCATATCATTTTGGAAACTGATTCTCCATTTCTTGCTCCGAAACCATACAGGGGCAGAAGAAATGAAAGTGCTTACATATATAATGTTGCCGAAAAGCTTGCTGAAATAAAAGGCATTGCGATTGATGAGGTTGCCACACGAACCACCCAAAACGCTGTAGAGTTTTTTAAAATCAAAAATCCATATTAAAATAAACATGGATCAACAAAAGTCCATACTTGTTATTTATACCGGGGGAACTATCGGGATGATCAGAGATCCTGAAACAGGGGTATTGAAGCCTTTTAACTTTGATAACATATATCAGCAAATTCCGGCATTAATGCTTCTTGACTATAAAATCGATAACATTTGTTTCGACCCTGTTATCGATTCATCCGATATGAATCCATTTCACTGGGGCGAAATTGCCAAATTGATTGGTGAAAATTATGAAAGGTTTGATGGTTTTGTGGTTTTACACGGATCGGATACCATGGCATATACTGCCTCTGCGCTTAGTTTTATGCTTGAAAATTTGAATAAACCGGTAATTTTAACGGGCTCACAGCTGCCCCTGGGAATGATCCGTACGGATGGTCGCGAAAATTTCATAACTTCGATCGAAATTGCCGCAACACAGGAGGATGATACACCACTTGTGCCCGAAGTAGCCATTTACTTTGAAAACCAACTGATGCGAGGTAACCGAACGATAAAATCAAATGCAGAAAATTTCGAAGCATTCAGGTCGCCCAATTATCCTTCTCTTGCGGATGTGGGTGTTCATATTAAATACAACAGACAACTTATTCGGAAACCTAACTTCAAAAAACTAAAGGTACGAGCCAATTTGGATAATAACATTGCTATTTTAAAGCTATTCCCGGGCATCTCAGAAAACCTGGTGAAATCCGTATTGCAAACCGAAGGACTGAAGGCTCTGGTGCTTGAAACCTATGGAAGTGGCAATGCACTTACAGAAAAATGGTTTGTCAATGCTTTGAAAAAGAGTATCAGCCAGGGCTTGATTATAGTAAATGTTACCCAGTGTCATGGTGGCTCGGTTGAAATGGGTAAATATCAAACCGGTATAATACTACAGGATATTGGTGTGATTGGAGGTAGAGATATTACCACCGAGGCTGCTATTACAAAATTAATGTATTTGCTTGGTATTTACCATAATCCAGACCTGGTAAGACAGAATTTTAGCCTGTCACTTAGGGGTGAAATGGCTACTACTTAAGTTAACGGTAACAATATTTTTAAGGGAATCCAGTTGATTTACTTGATCGACAGTAGAATAAACTCTGTCTAAAAAATGGGTGATATTTTTGTATTAGATAATTTTTTTCTACTTTAGCCGCTCAAAATTAGGAGATAGGGAAACAGACATAAAAAGAGTTGGAGAGGTGGCCGAGTGGTTTAAGGCGCACGCTTGGAAAGCGTGTGTATGTCAAAAGCGTACCGGGGGTTCGAATCCCTTCCTCTCCGCAAATTTTAAGAGATTTTTACACTCATAATTAATTTAATAAGGAAACAATTTTAATATTTAATCAACAGAATTTAACCATGAAAAAATTATTTGCTTTTTTGACAATTGCAGCGATGCTTACCTTCGGATTCGCTAATGCTATTTATGCACAGGATCAGGGTGGTACAGATGAGATGGCACAAGACACTACAGCAATGGCAGAAGATACCACTGCGGTTGAACAAGCCACCACTCCTACTACTACACTTAAAGCTCCTGTTCCTGAAGAAGAAAAGGATTTCCAACAAGTACTTAAAGAGAAGTTTATTGAGGGTGACTGGAAATTTATGGGTATTGTATTGCTCACACTCATCTTTGGTTTGGCTTTGTCAATCGAGAGGATCATTTATCTGAACCTTTCCACAACCAATACCTCAAAATTGCTTAACAAAGTTGAGTCAGCACTCGAAACCGGTGGGGTTGAGAAAGCCAAGGAAGTTTGTAAAAATACCCGTGGCCCCGTTGCAGGTATCTTTTACCAGGGCCTCGACAGGTACAATGAAGGCATAGACATTGTTGAAAAATCAATTGTTGGCTATGGCAGTGTATTAATGGGTCGACTCGAGTCTGGCCTCTCATGGATTTCGCTGTTTATCGCCCTTGCCCCGATGCTCGGTTTTATGGGAACGGTAATTGGTATGATCCAGGCCTTCGACGATATAGCTGCTGCCGGTGATATTTCTCCAACTATTGTTGCCAGCGGTATTAAAGTTGCTCTTTTGACAACTGTATTTGGTCTTATCGTTGCTATTATTCTTCAGATTTTCTACAACTACATCGTGTCGAAAGTTGACAGCCTTGTAAACAATATGGAAGACAGTTCAATCACTTTCATTGATATTCTGACAAAACATAAAACTAACAAATAAGAAAGCAAATCATCATGAAAGATAGAACAGCAGCAATATTGAGGATTTTCCTCGCCGTGTTGTTAGTCATCTCAGCGGTGCTTTTTGTAATATTCTACGTCCAGGGCGAGGGTTTTACAACTACCGTAATGACATGGGCTTACATACTTCTGGCTATAACTGTAGCAATTACAATCATATTTCCTATCGTATTCTTCATCATGAACCCTAGAAAAGGAAAATCTGTACTGATAGCCTTAGTGGGCTTTGTGGTACTGTATTTAATTGCACACTCAATTTCAACAGGGAGCATTACTGGTGATGTTTACGAAAAATTTGACATTTCTGAAGCCACTTCCAGGTTTATTGGAGCAATCCTTTATATGACCTACATTTTGGGTGGCGTTGCAATTTTGTCAATCGTTTATGCTGGTGTATCCAGTTTATTTAAATAAAAAGGGGACATTATGGCTAGAAAGGAAATGCAAGAAATTAACGCCGGTTCAATGGCTGATATCGCTTTCCTGTTGTTGATATTCTTCCTTGTAACCACAACTATGGATGTGGACACAGGGATTAGCAGGAAACTACCACCACCATTGAGAGGTGATGAGGAACCACCAGACATCAACGAGCGCTACATCTTTACCGTACTGGTAAATAGTAGGGATAATTTGCTTGTTGAAGGTAAACCAGGTACAATCCAATCCCTCAAAGACCAGGCTAAAGAGTTTATGTCTAACCCAGCGAACCGTGACGACTTGCCGGAGATGGAAGTAAAAAACATTCCTGGCCTTGGAAATGTTAGGGTTCCGAAAAAGAGTGCTGTAATTTCGTTGAAGAACGACCGCGGCACCTCATATAAAATGTATATAGCCGTGCAAAATGAACTTGCAGCTGCTATTGACGACCTGAGAAATGACCTTGCAATGGAAAAATTTGGAAGGAAATACACTGAATTGATTTCCGAGGATCAAATGAAAGCAGTTCAAAAAGCGATCCCTGTTCCAATTTCTGAAGCTGAACCCGAAGATGTAGGAGGAAATTAATATGGCAAGATTTAAAAAAGCTAAAAAATCAGGCGTTCAAAAGATCAATACTTCATCACTACCGGATATTATCTTTATGTTACTGTTCTTTTTTATGGTAACTACCGTTATGCGTGAAGTAACACTAATTGTAAAAATTAAACCCCCCGAAGCAACTGAGGTACAAAAACTGGAACGAAAATCACTGGTAAGCTACATATACATTGGTGAACCGAAAAAAGTGAATTTGTATGGTACCAAACCCCGTATTCAGTTAAATGACCAATTTGCAAGGGTGAGTGATATTCCTTCTTTCGTTACGTCCGAACGCCAGGCACGTGATGAAGCCGACCGTAAGTTTATTACAACTTCGCTTAAGGTTGATGGAAATATACAAATGGGTATTGTAACCGATGTAAAACAAGAACTTCGGAAATCCGGCGCTTTCAAAATCAACTATTCCACAAGGAAAGTTGGAAAGCTCGACTTCGGAAAATTATATTGATTTTTTTGTTTTTATGGTTAATAGGTTGGAAGGAGTATTTTGAAATACTCCTTCTTTTTTTGCTCCTATTTCTAAATGTAACATTTTTGCTGGTTACGAACCACTAAAATAACTTCTTTGAAAGTGGTTAATGAAAGTTTCATGTCGCTGATATTACAGCTTTCACTTCTTTTTCAAAACATGACAGATACTTTATCAACCAATCAGGTTAATTTATTGCAAGCGATAAAAAATGGTGAAACAAGGCTTAGTTCAAAGGAAATTATTGAAAGATATAAACTCGGAACTTCAGCAAATGTAAGTCGGATCAGACGTGCACTTATTGATAAGGAAATTATAGACCAAACCTGCGGTAAAATCCAAATACTAGATCCGATTTACAAAGCGTGGTTACAGAAATTCTACTTTACCAGGTCCGTCAGGTAAAAATGTCTAATCGTTCTTTTTCTCAACAACTTTCAACCCAAGTTCATCCAGCTGCACATCAGAAACAGCTGAGGGCGAATCAATCATTACATCGCGTCCCGAGTTATTCTTAGGGAATGCAATAAAATCGCGGATTGAATCTGATCCACCAAAAAGTGATACCAGCCTGTCGAATCCAAGAGCAATACCTCCATGTGGAGGTGCGCCAAACTCAAAGGCATTCATCAAAAAACCAAATTGAGCCTGGGCTTCCTCATCGGTAAACCCAAGCACTTTAAACATTTGTTTTTGAAGATCCTTATTGTGTATCCTGATGGAACCACCCCCAATTTCCACCCCGTTAATTACAAGGTCGTATGCATTGGCATGTACTTTTCCCGGATCGGTTTCAAGCAAATGCATATCCTCTGGTTTTGGTGAGGTGAAAGGGTGATGCATAGCATGAAAGCGCTGGGAATCATCGTCCCATTCGAGCAAGGGGAAATCAACAACCCACAAAGGAGCAAAAACATCGGGGTCACGCAAATCTAAACGGTTACCCATTTCCAACCTGAGTTCATTTAGCGCCTTTCTGGTCGATGTTGTATCTCCGGACAGAACCAGCAATAAATCTCCTGGTTGGGCATCAAATTTTTCAGTCCATGATTTCAGCGCAGCCTGGTCGAAAAATTTATCCACTGATGATTTAAAAGTTCCATCTGCATTACATTTAACATAAACAAGTCCTTTGGCCCCAATTTGAGGCTTCCTGACAAAAGCGGTTAAAGCATCAAGTTGCTTTCGGGTATATTCGGCACAACCGGGCACACAAATTCCAACAACCAGTTCGGAACTATCAAATACCCCGAACCCCTTGTTTTGTGCCACATCATTTAGTTCAGTGAACTTCATCCCGAAACGGATATCCGGCTTGTCAGATCCGTAAACCTTCATCGCTTCATCATAAGGCATCCAAGGAAATTCTTCAACTTCCACATTTTTAACTTCTTTGAATAAATATTTGGTGAGGCCTTCAAATGTGGTTAAAACATCTGTTTGCTCAACAAACGACATTTCGCAATCTATCTGGGTAAATTCAGGCTGGCGGTCAGCGCGGAGGTCTTCATCACGAAAACATTTCACAATCTGGTAATACCGATCATAACCTGCTACCATAAGCAGTTGCTTAAAAGTTTGCGGTGATTGGGGTAAGGCATAAAACTGACCCTGATTCATCCTCGAAGGAACTACAAAGTCGCGTGCCCCCTCCGGGGTTGATTTGATCAAAACAGGGGTTTCAATCTCAACAAATTTAATACTGTCGAGATACTTCCTGGTTTCCATGGCAACCCTATGGCGCAGTTCAAGGTTACTTCTTACAGGTACCCTTCTTAAATCGAGGTAACGGTATTTCATACGGAGTTCCTCGCCGCCATCAGTATTGTCTTCGATGGTAAAGGGAGGTGTTTTCGAGGCGTTTAAAATCTCAATGTCAGCCACTTTAATTTCTACATCCCCTGTGGGCATTTTTGGATTTTTCGATATTCTTTCAATTACTTCGCCCTTGACCTTTACCACATACTCGCGCCCCAGAGTTTTTGAAACAGCAATCACCTGTGGATCTGTAATCCCTTCTTCCATCATCAATTGAGTAATTCCATACCTGTCTCTTAAATCTATCCAAATCAGGCCTCCCTTATCTCTTATCCGTTGTACCCAACCAGTTAATACTACATTTTTTCCAGCAAATTGCAAGTTTAACTCACCACAAGTATTTGTTCTAAGCATAATTTTTGTTTTATCTTATTTCAGGCGGCGAAATTATAACAAATAAACAAATGTAAAGTACCATTTCAATTTTTATAAAACAGATCTTTTAATCTTCAAAATACAAGGCACTTGTCTGGTTAATAAATAGCGAGAGTAGCACAGGTTTTTGTGGCGAATAAATTGGCAAGCCATCCACCATGGTACTACCAATAATCCTTTGATAAATTATACCCTGCTTGTTTTTTTTAATAAATGAAATAAAATAGCATGGCAGCAGTTATCATACTGTTTGTTACGTCGCTTTTTTGCCTGGCAATTACAGCCTATAAAACATTCAACACTAATAGCAAATTATTGTACTTTTGCCCTCAAAAGCAGAACCCTATGAAAAAAATTGTTTTTCTTTTTATTTTCGCTCTATTTGCCCTGCATAGTTTTTCTCAAGATATCGACGAAAGCACCAGGAAAAAGTTTAGTATCGTTGTTGATCTTTTCACCGATATCTGGGTTGATGTACCACCCCAGGTGGATGTGCGAACTATTAACCAGGGTGTTAATGTAGCGGGTTTATACGATTACCGGTTTCGCAAAAGCAATTATAGTTTTGCCTTTGGTTTTGGATTGGGCTGTCATAATTTTTTTAGCAATTCTTTCTCTGAAGTCGACTCAATTGGTGACTCTCATCTGATTCCGATCAGTACACTTTATCCGGGAACATCGTACAAGAAGAATAAAATTTCCTTTTCATATTTTGATATTCCTATTGAATTCCGTTTAAGAACCAAAGATGAGTTCAGGGCATCACTTGGTTTTAAGATGGGATTTTTAATCGACAGCCACACCAAATACAAGGGTGATGATTACATTTTTGGAACCAACGATCAGATTCATGTAAAATTTAAGGATGTTTACAATATTGAGAAATTCAGGTATGGGTTTACTGCCCGTTTTGGGTGGAAATACATCAATGTTACAGCCTTTTATTCACTCACTGGATTATATAAAAAGGGTAAAGGCCCGGAATTGTATCCAATTTCCGTTGGTATTTCGCTTATGCCGTTTTAGGGACCATTGAATCATAGCCACATTACCACATTATTCGCTAACAATTTTACATTTGAGAAGTCTCAACGGGTAGTCTTCATCATGCTTTAAGGCCTTGGTATAAACATATCCATCCCTAAACTTAAAGCTGCTCAATTTTGAAAGTAAATCATAGCCTTCAATTTTAAATTCAGATTTACCAAGAAATTCACCATCGGTAGAATAAGCCTCAAAAGCATAATCTTCGTTTTCATTGTTGGTATAAATAAAAAACATGGCATGGCTTTGCTCGTCCAATATCATGTTATAGAAATACGGAAGGTAATCGGGGTAAAAACCGTCAACCTTGACCTGTTCCGCGTAGGTAGTATCGATTCCTTTCTTTTTGAGTTTTTCTTTAAAGTTTTGATAATATTCCTCCTTTTCTTCAGCGCCGATTGCTATAGGCTCAGTCTTGATCCTGAACTCAGAAGCTTTGAATTTCCCATTCCCACGTGTAAACAGTTTAACAATGTCGCTGCTGTTATCAGCCCAAACTACTTTGTCGTCAGCAGTTATTCTGATTATTTGACTGCCTGCTGAATAGGGTGCACCAATTGAAATCACAGTGTTGTCATCCATAGGAATTTTTAACCTGTCGGGTTGCTTATTGGACGTGGTCTTCTCGTAAAACACGGTATATTTTCCGCTTGGATATTCCACTTCGGCCAGTACATTTTTAGATTGATCTCCACTTACCGGTACATGGCCCCAAACAATCAGGTTACCAGAATTTAATGGAAAAATACGAAGTGGCATAAAGTCGATCGTAATCATATTCACGAAATTTCCATCGAGATCAAAAAAGTTTATTCGCCCCTGGTTATCACTTATCACCAGTAATTTACCCTTGAGCATACCATTAAAATCCTGGTTATTGACAAACTCTCCAGGTTTGTATCCTTTCTTACCAAAGGTTTTTATCAACCGTCCGGTTTCGTCGAGTATTGAAATGGTGAAATTACTCCGGTCAGAAATATAGACTCTTTCATCCGGCCCAACCATAAGCTGTTTATTAAGGCCCACTTTTCCCGCCAGCGTACTTTTGGTGTCGTCATAAAAAAGCGCTTCCCAATCGGCATGAGGTAAAAAGGATTTTTCAGGAATTAATTTTACTGCTTTGGCGTTGTAATTGATTTGCTGTGCCATCCCGAATGAGATCATCAGGAAAAAAGAAACCAAAATACTAAATGCTTTTTTCTTCATAATTTTTGTGTGTTTATTTGTTCATTTCTGTGACAGTCCATACCAATTGCCGTTGGTTCCAGCATCGGTTGGGACTGATGTAAAAGCTCAGCTCTTCGTTATCAGGATATCCTGGGTCAACAGAGGCAATTTCTGATTGATGTGAAGCATCAAGGTTTTTTTGCTTATTGTTGAACAACCATAAACTAAATGATAATCCCAGCAAAAAGACAATGGCTGCAGCATAACGCCAAAAGTTCGGCATCAAGAGCGGTTGTTTCGTTTCTCCGGAACCTGTATCAATTGCCTTTGTATTAAATGAAGGGATAATAATCGTTTCTTCCGGATTCAGCATATCGAGTGCATCAAGGGTACTTTGTCGTTTCAGTTTTATGGCCTCAAATATTTCATTTTGCTCCGTATTCTCTGAAATCAGTTTTTCTACCTTCTCAGCCTCTATCTCGTTAAGTTGATTGTCGAGGTATCTCAAGAAAATTATTTCGTTATCCATTTGCTTCATCTTTGATGTTTTTTGAGATTTTCTCAATGAGCCTCCAGAGTGTTTTCCCGATGGAGTTCTTCTTAATCCCTGTAACTTCCGCCATTTCAGTATACGACAAACCATCCTGGTACATTAAAATCAATATTCTTTGTTCCGGCTTCAACTGACTAAGCTCCTTTCTGATTAGTGTGCTTCTCTCATCACGCATCAGAATATGCTCGGGTGTGGTATTTTCGATGGTTTGGTTTTCAAGTAGGTTTTCAATCTCCTGACGGCGTTTTTTACTTTTCAGAGAATTCATACAGAGGTTCCCTGCTACTTTATAAAGCCAGGCTCTTGTGTTTTCTATTTCAAGCCCTTGTTGCTTCATACGCTCATACAATTTAATAAATGTTTCCTGTGAATTATCCATGGCCGCATCATGGCTATTTAAAAACCGGAAGCAAAATTTATAGATCGCTTCATAGTATTGCCTGTACAATGTTTCAAACCTTGCCGAATTCTTCATCTTGTATTACTAATATGAACATCTAGGTTGAGGATTTGTGACAAAATTGGATAAAAAATATCATCAAATTTAATGAGTTCAAATTAACTTTTTATCATCTGATCAAAAAAGAGATGAAGCAATTGATGCTCATAGGTTCTTTAATGGAAATACGCTCAGATATTAAATAGAAAATCACGGAAATGCTTTAGCACTAAAAATAAAGGTAGTGCAAAAACATAGTCAATGCTCCAAGAAGGAAGCCGGTATAAATTTGGGCCGGAGTATGCTTTTTATTTAACATCCTTGAAAACCCAATGGCTCCCGATGCAAGGATTGTAACAAGAAGAATGATGGTAATGTCGATGTCAAGCGTGACAGACAGACCCAAAAAAGCTCCAAAAAAGGCTCCCATAGCTGCCATAAAAACACTGATTTTCCAGGCCAGGGTAATTAACAGGCAAATCACCAACAAGGAGGTGGCCCCGAGGTTGAAAATATTAAAAATTGGAGACAGTTGCACCTGGTTTAGTAAGTAGTAGGTGAGGAAATAAAAAATCGTAGCAATAGCAAGCGGTAAATATCTTTCCTCCTTTTCATCTGCTTTTACAATTTTCTTCATGCTGTAGCTGAATATGCTAATCAACAGGGCTGGTATAACAAAGGTTGTAATAAAAATCAGGCCAATAATCATCCATCTGGCTTTTTCAGGGATGATCATTGAGAAATGAAAGGGCAAATTAAGGGCTACAATAAAAAAATAGCTGGTAATAAGTAAAGGATTAAATGCTGTTGATACGATTCCGGCCAGATTTTTTTCCATGAAATATTAAGCGTTCTGTATTTACAGTTCTTTTCTAAGCCGCGCAACCGGAATATTTAGTTGCTCCCTGTATTTAGCAACTGTTCGCCTGGCAATGTTATAGCCTTTTTCCTTTAGAATTTTGGTAAGCTGCTCATCAGTAAGTGGCTTGATTTTGTCCTCTGCTTCAATGCAGTCCTGCAATATTTTCTTAATCTCCCGTGTAGAAACTTCCTCTCCTGCTTCAGTTTGCATCGACTCTGAAAAAAAGCTTTTCAGAAGAAAAGTACCAAATGGTGTTTGAACATATTTACTGTTTGCCACCCGTGAAATAGTTGATATGTCAAGACTTACAATTTCAGCAATATCCTTCAGGATCATAGGCCTGAGCCTTCTCTCATCTCCGGTAAGAAAATATTCCTTCTGGTACTCCATAATGGCTTTCATGGTAATGAACAAGGTGTTATGGCGTTGCCGGATGGCTTCGATAAACCATTTTGCAGAATCAATTTTCCGTTTTACAAACAGCATGGCATCTCGCTTCTGGCTGCTTTTTTTGCTTTTATCCGAGGCATAAGCCTCAATCATATCGATATAGGTTTTGCTTAATCTGAGTTCGGGTGCATTTTTAGAGTTAAGCGTAAGTTCCAGCTTACCCTCATTGTTGGAAATGATAAAATCCGGTGAGATATACTGGTTTGTTTTTACGGTTTCACCCATCGAATTCCCCGGTTTGGGATTAAGCTTCAAAATTTCGCCAATAGCATCCTTAAGCTGTTCCTCGCTGATACGGGCCTTTTTTATAATTTTATCGTAATGCTTCTTTGTAAATTCATTGAAATATCTTTCGATAATAAGGATGGGAAGCCCCAGGTCCTGTGCAGGATCCTCCTCCTGTCTTCTCTTCAACTGAATGAGCAGGCATTCTTTCAGGCTTCTTGCTCCAACACCAACAGGGTCAAATTCCTGAATAACTTTCAACACTTCCAGTATTTCATTGGGTGTTGTAGTAATATTTTGTGTAAACGCCAGGTCATCAACCAAAGCATTCAGGTCGCGCTGAAGGTAGCCCGAATCATCCAGGTTGCCGATAATATTGAGAGCTATGACTATCTGGTCTTCATCAAGTTGACGCAAGCCAAGTTGTGAGATCAGGTTATCCTGGAAAGTTTTGCCGGAAGCATACGGAATTTCCTTCCTCTCATCATCCGAACTATAATTGTTTGTTTGTAACTTGTATGAAGGAATATCATCATCGCCGATATAATCATTCAGGTCAAATTCATCGCCACTTTCGTTATCAAACTCATTTTCATATTCCTCTTCTGAACCATTTTCACTGGCGCTTTCGTCGAGTTCACTTGAATCTTCAAGTGCAGGATTTTCTTCAATTTCCTGTTTGATTCGCTGTTCTAATGCAATAGAGGGAATTTGCAAAAGCTTCATCAGCAGTATTTGCTGGGGTGAAAGTTTTTGCTGTAAAGCCAGCTTTTGTATCAATCCCTGTTTTCCCATTTATCCTTTCAATTGTACCAAAATTATTTCAATTGTAAATGTAGCTAATTTCTGTTTAATCGATGAAATACAAATTAATTTTATTTAAATTTTTATTAAATACATTATAAATTGGCACTGTTTTATCGGCAAAGTTTTTTAATCTGCCCAGGCAGTTTAATCTTGCATCATAGTTATCATTGGAATGATCCTGACCTAATCAGTAACTTTTACACTTCCTTATTAAAATTCTGCGTTTTGCGGTGTTCTTGGAAATGGAATGACATCTCTGATGTTTTTCATACCCGTAACAAACTGAACCAAACGCTCAAATCCAAGCCCAAAACCACTGTGTGGCACCGTACCATATTTACGAGTATCAATGTACCACCAGATATCCTTTTCAGGAATATCCATTTCCCTGCACCTGCTTAATAATTTATCCAGCACCTCTTCACGCTGCGACCCACCAATGATCTCACCAATATTTGGAAACAAAACATCCATTGCCCTTACCGTTTTGCCATCATCATTTTGTTTCATGTAAAAGGCTTTGATATCCCTGGGATAGTCCGTAAGGATTACCGGCTTTTTAAAGTGCTGTTCAACAAGGTATCTTTCATGCTCCGATTGGAGATCAACACCCCAACTTACCGGGAACTCAAATTTTTTGCCACATTTTTCGAGAATTGCAACAGCCTCAGTATAGGTAAGGCGCTCATATTTGGTGTCAACAATCGAATGCAGTCTTTGGATCAACCCTTTGTCGAACATCTTGTTTAAAAACTCAAGGTCATCAGCATTGTGCTCCAACGCATACTTAACCAGGTATTTAAGAAAATCCTCAGCCAGGTCCATATTGTCTGTGATGTCGTAAAAAGCCATTTCGGGTTCTATCATCCAGAATTCTGCCAGGTGCCTGGGTGTATTTGAATTTTCGGCACGAAAAGTTGGCCCGAAAGTATAGATCAGCGACAATGCAAGCGCTCCCAATTCACCTTCTAATTGTCCAGATACCGTAAGGTTGGTTTGCTTGCCAAAGAAATCTTCTTTATAGTCCACCTCACCGTTTTCGAGCAATGGTGGGTTTTTTGCATCCAGTGTTGTAACACGAAACATTTGTCCGGCACCTTCGGCATCAGAGCCTGTAACAATAGGCGTATGCAGGTAATGAAATCCACGATCGTTAAAATATTTGTGGATCGCATAAGCCAATGTATGCCTTACCCGAAGTACTGCACCAAAAGTGTTTGTGCGAGGTCGCAAATGGGCAATTTCGCGAAGGAACTCCATCGAGTGTCCTTTTTTCTGCAAGGGATAAGTTTCAGGATCGGCTGTGCCGTACACGATAACTTCGTGTGCCTGGATCTCAACGGTCTGCCCTTTACCCATCGATTGTACCAGTTTGCCCGTAACAGAAACTCCGGCCCCGGTGGTAATCAGCTTCAGGGTTTCTTCATCAAAATTGGGTACATCAACCACAACCTGGATATTATGAATAATTGAACCATCGTTCAGCGCAATGAAAGCTATATTATTATTACCACGCTTTGTTCTTACCCATCCTTTAACATTAACTACCCTGTCGAATTCGGTAGTCTTTAGCAAATCAGCAACTTTTGATTTTTTTATTGTCTCCATTATTTAATTCGTTTTGGTTCAATCGGCTGCAAAAATAGACACTTTTTAATGCCTTCTTCCATGGAAGTAAAAAAATTACACTTTACAAAATGAAATTCAAAATATGTTGAAGCTTTCTAATACATCAACAATTCAATTGAAACTCCTACTTTTGCAACAATTCTATGACAGTTTCAATCGACATACAAAACCTCGACTCATGGCTTCCTAGCGAAAGTCAGCCACTCATCATCAGTGGGCCATGCAGTGCTGAAACTGAGGAACAGGTTATTGAAACAGCCATTCAGTTGTCAAAAATTCCGCAGGTGAAAGTATTCCGGTCGGGTATTTGGAAACCCCGCACAAGGCCCCATGGATTTGAGGGCGTTGGCGAAACAGGGCTTCGCTGGCTCCAGCAAGTCAAAGCCGAAACAGGATTACTCACAACCATAGAAGTTGCGACTCCAAAGCATGTGGAACTGGCCTTAAAATATGGGATAGATATTTTGTGGATTGGTGCCCGCACAGTAGTAAATCCCTTCTCGGTAAACGAAGTAACCGAAGCCATGAAGGGAATTGAGAACCCGGTGATGGTGAAAAACCCGATCAGTCCGGACTTGAATTTGTGGATCGGTGGACTGGAAAGGTTAAATAAAGCAGGCATAACTAAAATGGCGGCCATCCACCGGGGATTTTACTTTTTTGTAAAAACGCCATACCGTAACGCTCCTATGTGGGAAGTTCCCATTGAGCTGAAGCGCAGGTTCCCCGACCTTCCCATCTTTGTCGACCCAAGCCATATTTCCGGGAATCGCCTGATGATTGAAGAAATTGCGCAGAAAGCCCTTGACCTTGAGATGAACGGTTTGATGATAGAGTCTCACATCCATCCGGAAAGTGCACTTTCTGATGCTGAACAACAGATCACTCCAGCGAAATTGAAAGATATTATTGACAAACTAAAGGTAAGGAAAGAAAAGGGTGAAGATTCCTTTGAAAGTAAACTGGAAGAGTTGCGCTCGGAAATTGACAAACTGGATGCCGAACTACTGGAAATACTTTCCCGCCGATTGGACTTCGTTTCGGAGATCGGGAAATACAAAAAGGACCACAACATTACCATCCTCCAACTTAAACGCTGGCAAAACATTATCCGCGATCGCCTTGCCGATGGCACCAGCCGTGGCATGAGCAAAACATTTTTGAAACAAATGCTGGAACTCGTTCACATTGAATCCATCCGCATACAGAATGAAATCATGAACCGGGATGGGGAAGAGAAGAAAAGGGTATAGGGTTATTAGGTATATAGGGGTTGCAAGACTAAACATTTAATTTATTACAAAATGAACAAAGAGCTTAAAGTAACACAAGAACTTCTAATTAATGCGGATATTTCAAAAGTTTGGGATGCCATTGTCAACCCCGAAATAGTAAAACAATACTTCTTTGGTACTCAGGTTGAGTCTGAATGGAAAGAGGGAAGCCCGATAGTTTTTAGTGGCGAATTTGATGGCAAACAATACCGTGACAAAGGTACCATCCTTGCAATTGATCCTAAAAAGTTTTTACAATACAGTTACTGGAGCGGGTTTTCAGGTTTGGAAGACAAGGCGGAGAATTATTCACTGGTAACCTACGAGTTGGAAACAGTGGACTCCGCTGTTAAATTAACAATGACCCAGGAGGGCTTTGCGAATGAGCAGGGACACCAGCATGCAGTCCAGGGTTGGGAAATGGTTTTGAATGGCCTTAAAAATATAGTGGAAAAAGAATAGTTGGTTCTGTTTTCTGACAATTTGGAATCGCACGCCACGATTGTTGGGGGTGCCAGCAAGGCCTCGAGGTTAAATAAATCCTGGACAGACGACCAAAGATTTCTCTCAACTTACCTCAGGATTGATTATAGATCCCTTTTCGAAAATATGACACTGTTCTTTCAAAAGCATCTTTTGAGGAATATTTTGGCACAAAGCCAAAATCATTTTCAGCCTTATCCGAATTAAAAGTAAAATCGGTGCAGGTGTAAGCAACTGCAAACCGGCTGAATTTGGGAACATAGCGTTTAATTGGCCTCATCAAAAAGGCCACAAACTCCGAAATGCTGCCCATACTGTATGCAAGTCGTCTGGGAAGCCACAAATTTTTTGGCCATATTTTATACCCTGCAGCTTTAACAATGGCATCGAAGAATTTAAAGAAGTTTTCTCCGGGCCCATCGGTAATAAAATAAATGCTTCCATTTACTTTTTCATTGTTTTCGAGCAGAGCTTTTGCTGCCAACAAATGGGCATGGGCCATATTGCCAACGTAAACATGCTGACACCTGGATTTTCCATTCCCAAGCCTGACATAAAAACCATTTTTTGACATTTCCACCAGGGCATCAATATGATAGGGATCCCGCTCACCATAAATATCCGATGGCCTTAAAATACAGTTCTTAAGTTGGCCTTTCGGGATTTCTTGGACTCTCTTCTCGCCAAGAAATTTACTCTTGCAATAGGATGTTCGGTGGATTTTTGGATAGGGCTGGCTCTCATCAATATTTACAAGTGGTTTACCTGAATAAACAGCATCAAGGGAACTGGTAAAAACGAGCACCTCTACTTTGGTTTCTTTACAGGCTTTGATGATATTTTCAGTCCCACCAACATTTATGTCCAACACCTCATTCTCCGGAATAATTCCCCAATCGACGATGGCTGCTGTGTGAAATACAACGTTCATTCCCTTACATGCTTTGTTTACATCCTCATAATTTCTCACATCGCCCTGCAAGTACTCTATCCTGCTATCTGTAATAAACGAATTTTCATTCTTGTCAAGAATCCTGATTACATCATGATTTAGCACCTTAGAATCCTCCAATAACTCATCTACTATTGCTCTACCTAGAAAGCCATTCCCACCTGTTACCAGAATTTTTTGTTTTGTCATGTCTTCTTCCCTAAATGATTTACTTTGCTCAATCTTTCGAATGAAGCCGTAAAAATAATTTTTTAATGGGTTAAGTTATGGGAAAAGAAATATACTTGTTTCGTGCTGAAGATAATGATACTTACAAATCATTTAAAAACAGGATGCTGGAAATATCCAATTCATTTGCTGAAAATACAAATCCACAAGCACTAAAAATTACTATAACTGAAAACCATCCTCCCGGAATATCTATTATTCCATTCAGGAGAAACAAAGTGGCTGTAATATCCATGGTGACGAATAATGCACAATCAAGGAATGATCTTTCTAAAGTTGCAGGGATTTCAGGTGCATGGTTAGTTACCGAAGCCCTGCCTGTGAAATACGAAAAAACCTGGAGTAATCATATGAAAACGCCGGGTGCCTGCCTGTTGACCCTTTTCAAAAAACGTACAAATATTGATCACAACACATTCATCCACCGCTGGCACAACAGCCATACGCCCCTTTCGCTGAAGATTCATCCCTTGTGGCATTACAACCGAAATGTTGTGGGTAAAAAACTGGTTGAAAAATCAGAAGACTGGCATGGAATTGTAGAAGAACATTGCAGAACTACATCAGAGTTACTGAATCCTGTGAAGTTTTTTGGGGGGCCATTAAAAATGCTACCCAATATGTTGAAGGTTTATACCGATACCAGGTCTTTTCTGGATTATAAAACCATCGAAACGTATCTTGTGGCCGAGTATATTGTTGTTTGAGTTTAGTGGTTATTGTTTGAACATCGTTAAAAAGAATAATGATCTCGAAAACACCAAATATACTGAAGATTACAAAGAAAATCAGGAAATAAATTTTAGTGAATTTTTGTGATTTAGTGCTTTGTTGGCTACAAAACAATTCTCAGAAGGGACTAAAAATACCCTCTCTATCTCCCATTTTGAATTTTAAGTTTTGAGCTTCTCCCCATACATTTTTCCCATAGTCATATTCGCCAGTGCTGAAGCCCATTTTCGGGGAAGGAGCCGAGTGAGGATAAAGTAATTCATCCTGTTTGAGAATCCCGGAATAAACAATGTTTTTTTTCCCAGAGTTTCGAGTGCTTTTTCCGCCACTACTTTTGGTTCCATCACCAGTGGCTTAAAAAATCCATATTCAGGATTGGTTTCCAAATAGGCCTGAGTTGCTGTAGCACCGGCGACACAAGCCATGATATTGATATTGTGTTCTTTCAATTCATAATGCAGGCCTTCGGCCAGGTTCCAGTTAAAAGCTTTGGTAGCCGCATAAGGTGCAACAAGTTGCATCCCTATTAGTCCTGAAAGTGACGACATCAACAAAATACCTCCTGAATTAAAATTCATTAAATGATGTGCAAATGAATGAACAAGCTTTATTGGTGTACGGCAATTTATATCGATAAACAGATCAAATTCGTTTTCATTTAACTGAAGAAAAGGTGTAACCCGGCTATATGCAGCATTGTAAATTAACAATCGGCAATCGTACTTTTTTACTTCAGCCATAATTAACGCTGTAGCATCCCTCTGTTGTAGATCAATATTGAGTTGTAAGGTTTCGATGGAGAATTCCTCTTCAAGGCGACTACTCAATTTGGATAAAGGCTCAGGCTTATTATCCAACATCAGCAAATTCATTTTCCTGCCTGCAAGCGCACATGAAAAAGCCTCTCCCAACCCTTCTGCAGCCCTGGCTACCAAAGCCCATGTTCCGTGTTTATTTTTAAAATCATTCATATTAAAGCATTGCTGTCAAAATATTTTGATCAATTTTAATACTTTTGAACACCCTTTGCATGACACAAGTATAACTATTAATTTTTCGTATGCGAGAAATACTATTTAGTTTTCTAAAAATTTTACGGTTTTTCAAAAAGGTCGGGCTTAAAATCTCCGGGAAAACTGAAGATGATGTCCATACACAACGCGTTGTTTCCGGCAAAGCCTGGGAGGAATTTTGTGACCAGCTAAAACTTGCCGGAACAGTATTAAAATATTCCGGCACACCCCAGGATGCCTTCAACCAGGCTGAGGGATTGCGGTACATGACACGACTTACCCGTGCGGGTTTAGAAGCCTTTGTCGAATATAGTGATCCTGCATTTCCTGTGCTGCGAAGGATGGTTCATGAAACCGTTAAAATGGGAGCTGACAATCCCGACAACTATTATTTCAATGCACAGATCAGCGGAAAGTACGAATACAAAATCACAGGAACCAGAAACACAATTCACTACCTTGGATTTTTTACCCAAAACGGAAACTATGGAACTACAGGCGGATTGGCTCCCTGCGGAGTGCTTGAAGGAAGTGAATTAACATTGGAAGAAGATGGAAGTTTTGAAATCATACTGAGCAAGGAAAGAAAAGGGAAAAATTGGCTGAAAATTGAAAATGAAACGGGGCTTGTTATGGTGAGGCAGACTTTTCTGAATCGTTTTGAGGAGGTTCCTGCAGAACTGAAGATTGAAAATCTAAGCGGAAAAAAAACACCCGATCCCATTACGCCGAAAATGATTGATGAAGGACTGAAAACAGCATCCATGTTTATTGCCGGGGCTCCCCTGCTTTTTGCGCGTTGGGCCAAAGGGTTTCAAAAACATCCCAATCGTTTGCCCCAATTCGACCCTGAAGTTTCCAATGCTGCCGGCGGAGATAAAAATATTATTTATTATCACAGCTACTGGAAACTGGCAGATGATGAGGCCCTTGTCATCACTGTGAACCCTCCTGAATGCGCCTCATGGAATTTCCAGCTGAACAACTACTGGATGGAATCGTTGGATTACCGTTATTTCAATATTTGTGTGAGCAAAGGAAATGCAAAATATGAAACAGATGGAAGCATTCGTGTAGTAGTTGCCAATAATAATCCGGGGGTTCACAACTGGATCAGTACCTGCGATCATAGTGAAGGAACCATGTGTTGGCGATGGTACCGTTTGCCGGAAGATGTAAAACCGGTTCAGCCGAAATGTGAAGTTGTAAGACTAGATGAATTGAAGAGATCGTGATACAAAACAAAAATATAAAAGCACAATATTACGATAAACAGCCACTCTGGTTCAATGCGATCAATGCCGCGTGGAAAGCAACTTATCCATTGGGTACTAAAACCAAACTTGAAAAGGATGAATTAATCAAAACAGCAAGAAAGGCCACAGGGCACAAGGATTTTGGAAAATTTTTTTGGGATGAACCACTGGACAGGATGTTGTATTCGCTAAATGAAGAGGCCAGGCTCCACCCGATAGGGCGCTTTATATCACGACAAAGGTTGATTAACCTTTTGGCCGTCCGCCTGCGTGCTGAAGAACTGTTTAAAAATCATCCCGAAATTATACAGCAGGATCTCTATCCGGCTATGGTCATCGTTGGACTGCAACGGACAGGGACCACCAAACTTCACCGGCTCCTGGCTTCTGACCCCGATAATCGTTCACTCTCAAGTTGGGAAGCCTTAAATCCTGCGCCCATCAAAGGAGACAGGTTTAATGGAAAAGAGCGCATTAAAATTGCAAGGACAAGTGAAAAAGCTTTAAGGATCATGTCACCCGGTTTTTTTGCTATCCACCCTGTGGAACATCTCGCACCTGAAGAGGATGTCTTATTGCTCGATGTTTCTTTTTTGAGCCAAACAGCTGAGGCCATTACACATGTTCCTTCTTATGCTACCTGGCTTGAGAAAACGGACCAGTCTTCAGCTTATGAATATATGGTACGCCTGCTAAAATTATTACAATGGCAAAGACCGGGTAAACGATGGGTGTTGAAAACACCACACCACCTTGAGCATCTTAACCTGGCCAATAAATATTTTGAAGATGTCCAGTTTATATGGACGCACCGGAATATTTATGAGTCCATCCCATCATTCCTGAGCATGGTATCTTATTCAAGGGTGATGTTCAGCGTCCAGGTTAATAAGCATGAGGTAGCCGAACATTGGGTGAAAAAGAATGGGCTGATGTTATCAAAAGCCCTTGCATTTCACGAAGAAAATAATCACGTGGCAAATTTTACCGATGTTTCGTACCAACAACTTGTGAAGGATACACCGGAAGTTTTAAGAAAAATATATGCCGACAGGGGAGAAGAAATTTCCCCGGCTCTTGAAAAGATTTTTTCGGATGCCAATAATAAAAACCAAAAAGGTAAATTTGGGCAACATCATTACAGTTTGGAAGATTTTGGGATTGATAAAAAGTACATTGATAATTATACTACTACATACCAGAAATTTCAGCAGAAATTAATTTAAACCACAGAGACACAAAGAAATGAAGATTGGAAGTGATTAGTAGCATAGTGAACCACTGTGTTTCTTTGTCTCCGTGGTAGAAAAAGATACATGAAATCAAAACAAGAAAAAAAATACAACAGCCCATTTGCTGCGACCTACAAGGGTATCAGCGATTTATTTAAAAAGCGGGAACGAATTGATGGATTGAAGCCCGGGGAAAGGCTGGACGGAAAAAAGGTGCTAATCACCGGCTCAAGTTCAGGGCTTGGCCTGGCTACTGCAAAAGAACTTGCACGACTTGGTGCAGAAGTGATCATGGCAGTTAGAAGCGGTATTCCTGAGAAAGGAGAGGAAGTTAAAAAAGCCTCCAATTCCGATAAAGTTCACATGCTACGCGTTGATTTGTCGGATCTCCTTTCGATTGAAAAGTTGGTGCAGGAAATTAAAAAGGGTTTTGGGAAAATAGATATCCTTATTTGCAACGCAGCCCTTGTTTCAAAAAAGGCAAGAAAAACAAAGTACGGCCTTGAAGAAATGTTCTCGGTAAATTACCTGGCGAAGTTTATCCTTGTGAACACACTTTTAAAGGAAGATTGTTTCGATACAAATGGCACTGACTTACCTCGCATAATCTTTGTTTCCTCCGAGAGCCATCGCAACCCGGAAGCCTTTGAATGGGAGGGTTTTGGCGTTTTCGAAGAATACAGCATAGGCAAATCCGTCGAAAGGTATGGGTATTACAAACTACTGATGACAACCTTTTCGCAGGAACTTTCGCGAAGGCTTAACCCAAACAATCACAACGAATATTCGGTGTTTGCACTTTGTCCGGGCCCGGTAAACTCAAACATTGCACGTGAAGCCCCGGTCTTGTTTCAGCCCTTGTTAAAGTTGGTTTTCAAGCTGTTTTTCCGGTCGCCGGAACAGGCCTGTGAACCTGTGGTTTATTTTGCCGCTTCAAAGGAAGTGGAAGGTAAAGCCACGGATTACCTATTCCTGATGAGCAGAAAGAATGTGGATGAAAAAGCTACAAATACTGAAAATGGCAGACGTCTTTGGGAATTGTCTGATCAATTATTTACCAGCCTTCAATAATTGTTGTTCCGGTTTCTAAAAATAAAACTTGAGCATAAGTATAATTTTGCTTACATATGGTTTTGTATCCAGGCTTTCAACTTTCAGGTTGTAATAATTGAATTGCAATCCAAGCTCATAATCATTAGAGCCTGTATAGGCTAACTTACCTAAAAAAGTGTTTGTAATACCTGAATTATTCATAATTATTTCAGGTGCAGATGACAAAATATACCCCGCTGCCAGGCCAATGGGCACATTGTTCTCAGGCATAAAATCAACATCCCCAACGATGCCGCCGGTGAAATAGAATTTGGATTTATCCCTCTCGAAAGATTCTCCATAGGCAAACTCCGTGTTAAACTGAAATCCGTATTTTGAATTAAAAGCATAGGCGCCGTTTACACCTCCGCCCATCATCATTGCCGGAACTCTTTGTATAGGCTGAGGATTTGGGTTATCGTCGATAATATCTTCAATGTATTTGGTTAAGTTGATGAAATTACCTGTCAGGTTTTTCACATATACAGACCCTGATAAATTTAGTTTTTGAGTCTGTTTAATACGAATTAGCCAGCCAATATCACCACCTCCCAGGGTGTTAACACCATCCACCAAAATAGTAGACATATCGGCACCCAGCCTTCCTGCCATGGCAAAAGTCATGTACATCGAAAGCCACGGTGTAAACCGTTGCTGATACCTGACGTAAATATGAACAAACAATAATTTTCCTTCAAAGGCCAATATTTCTTTGTCATCGATGGTGACACCTGGGACTTTTATCTTTGAGGTGGAACCAAAACCAATATTGGATTGCACATGGGTGCTGATAAAGGAACTGCTGAAATTATTCATTGAAGGAAAAACATGGCTGTTGAGCAATTGCGTTTTAACCTCTGGAGTTTCGGTTTGCGCATTTACTCCTGCAGCGACAAACATGAAGATGATAAGTGTAAATATCTTTTTCATAATGCTTTAGTTTTTACTCCTGGTCAATGGAATTTCGTAGCCTACAAAAATTTTCAATCCGGTAGTTTTCACCCTTGGAATGTATGTGTTGTCTCCCAGGTCGTCGGTAAGGTTTACCAGGCCCTGTGTGTACCTTAGTTCAATAAACAAAAGCGATTGTTTTATGGGAATCCGGTAGCCGGCACCAAATTGTATGGCAACATTTACCTGAGCTATGTCAACATTGAGGTCCTCTTTTTCATCGTGGCTCTTCACAAAGCTATCCATTAAAAACCCGGTTTCGATACCTGCCAGCGCATAAAACCTTTGGTTGGTACTCTGAACTTTCAATAGCAATGGCAACGAAAAATAATTCAGCCGGACGCTTGCGCTGTCTATAGGTTCTTCATATCCTGGCAAAGTGTACGAAAGCTTGGTGCCTTCCTGCGAGTAGGATGGCTGCAAACTGAGCACTAAAGTTTTATTGAGGTTCAAATCGAGAACAAGGCCAACATTAGCTCCCATTAAGGTTTTGTATTTGGCTTTATCAGGAGCATCCCCTTTAAGTTTACTGCTGTTTAACCCTGCGAAAGCACCGATGCTAAACTGACCAAAAACAGGAGAAGCTAAAGAGATCATTATCATTAAAAAAGTGAGGCGAATGTATTTTAACATTTTATGCAGTTTTATGTTATTTAATCAAAGATATTATTAATTGTAGTAATTCGATTAATTTTATCCATTCAAAAGTGGTGTGTATTTCATGTTTATTATACTTTTCAAGATATTATCAATAAAACACAGGAATGAAAAATTCAATTGGTAAAAAATTAATGGCAAGCGGTTTTATTGTAATGATATTTATCTTGTTGGTGATTGCTGCCAATCAAATTGTTGTTCGATTATTCAATAAAACTTCCACGCACCTGGTTATTGAATACCATGAATTGGATGCCATCCAGGAATTAAAGTTTGCCCTGAATAATCTTATTACTGCCACAGGCAATTTTGTTGTTTTTGGTGATGATCTCGACCAAACCCAGTTTTCTACACTCATCAAGCATGCCGAAAATAAATTGGATGTATGCAAAAATGTTGTTACCGAACGCCATGAACTTTCCTTACTCTATAATTTTGAGGATGTCATTTCGCGAGTTGATAGTTTAGCTAATCAGATTGTTCTTCTCAAATTAACAGGAGACGAGCAAAGAGCAAAAGAGTCACTGGCCAAAATCTACCTTGAAATCAATAGCGGCTTGAAAGATGTTGATAAATTGCTCAGCGAAACAAAACTCGAAATCAATGAATACGAAAACACCATCAATACAGTAATCAAACATAGTACATTAACCGTTTTTACTCTGGCAATAATCATTGTGTTGATTCTTGGCTTTGGTGGGCTGGTATTTATCAGGGGCCTTACCAGGCGTATCAATGAGCTGGTTAGTACCACCATCAAAATTAGTCAGGGTGATAGAATGGCTAAGGTAACAATGAAATCAGAGGATGAATTTCAAACCCTGGCTCAATCTTTTAATGCAATGCTCGACAGCCTTGAACAAACAACAGTTTCAAAGGACTATCTGAATAACATCCTCAACAATATGTTTGACGCATTGGTTGTGACTGATCGTCAACTAAAAATACGTTCTGTAAACCAATCTGCAATGAACTTGCTTGAATACCAGGAAAACGAGCTCATCGATCAGGAGGTTATGGTATTATTTGACAATACAAAACATATCCATCTCTCTTCGACGAACAATGAAGAAAGATTGGTCGAATTATCAACCGTTGTCAATAAAGAAAATCGTTTTAAATCCAGAACAGGCAAAATAATCCCCTCTTTAATTTCATGCACCCTATTAAGAAAGCAGGACAACGAACCCGATGGCTTGATCATTGTCGGCCATGATCTTACCGAAAAAAATGCCATAGAAAGAAAACTGGAACAAACCCGGAAAGAAAGACAAATCGACATCAATGAAGCCCAGGAAAAAGAGCGATTAAGGATTGCTACTGATTTGCATGATGGCATGGGCCAAACCTTAACAGCTATTTCTTATTCCGTTCAGAACCTTTACCCAAAAGACACTGAAGTTGAAGAATCCATTCAGATGGCTTTTGCAAATATTCAAGCGCAAATTGATGCCGCCATTCGGGAGGCAAAAACCCTGGCTCATAATCTCATTCCCATCGTTTTGAAAGATTTTGGGTTAATTGTAGCAATGAAAAATCTAATTGGGAGAGCAAACGAAACTTACAAAACCAGGTTTCGGTTTGATGCCTTTGATTTTAATGAACGAATTGATTCCCGGCTCGAGAAGATGTTATACCGGATTTCCCAGGAATCATTGAATAACATTGTAAAGCATGCCCAGGCAAAAAATGCATATTACCAAATCTTCTGGCAGGATTGTTCTGTAGTACTTGTAATTGAAGATGATGGAGTTGGCTTTGATACGAAAGCCCTACAAGCAGAGCCAAAAAATAAGGGAATAGGTTTAATCAGTATGCGTGAGCGGGTATTGGCGTTTGATGGTAGCTTTATATTGAATTCAGAACCTGGGCAGGGAACTGAGATTGTTGTTGAGATACCCTGCCTAAAAAAATAGGACTATGAAAACCATAAGTATACTTATTGCAGACGATCATGATTTGATATTTAACGGTATCAGAGATATGTTGAGGCCCTTGAAAAGGTATAAAATATTAGGAAAAGCAAGCAATGGACAGGAGGCAGTTGAAAAGGCTTCGGAACTCCAACCCGATATTATTTTTATGGACATTTCGATGCCTATCCTGAATGGATTGGAAGCAACCAGAATCCTGGTTGAGAAACATCCGGCTATTAAAATTATAGCGCTTACCCAACATGAGGAAAATGAATACGTTATGCAAATTCTTGAGTCAGGGGGCTCAGGATATTTACTGAAGAATTCAAAAAAGGAAGAATTTGTTGAAGCTATCGAGTCAGTTTTAGAAGGCAAAAGATATCTGAGTTCTATAGTATCCGAACAAATGATAAACTCATTGGTTAATTCCGGGTCCACAAAACAGGAAGATGAGGCAGAAATACATCTAACCAAAAGAGAAACTGAAATCATTAGGAAAATTGCCGATGACCTGAGCAATCAGCAAATTGCCGATGATTTACATATCAGCTTGAGAACCGTGGAAACCCACCGCAGAAACATTATGCAAAAACTGAAGGTAAATACCGTTGTTGCCCTGTTGAAATATGCTGCCCAGCATAATATTATTTCTTTTGAATAAAGTAGGTTGATCCAAATATCAAATCCACATTAACCTTGAATTAATCCTATACAATATTAGTCTGGCCTTGCTTACGGTCTCAATTAGAGTATCGCCCACTTACATTCGAATTTTCAACTCCTTGATTTCAAATCCTTCCAAAAATATAAGTAGTAGATGGTATAAAAAATTACGTGTTAAATGTGATTGAAAATGAATTTTATGCCAAGTACTTTTACATCGTGAAATTTAACTATGTAAATACAATAATTAATTAATACTAATAAACATGAAAAAACTACTACTTTTAACATTTAGCCTAATGCTTCTTTTGGGGAGCAGTAACTACCTTAAAGCCCAATATGTTGGCTCTCAGGCCTGCCAGATTTGTCACTCAACGAACTATAACGATTGGGCAGCTTCAGGACATCCTTATAAGTTCAACGTAATTCACAACAATCAACCTCCGGTTTATCCACCTGAGGCTATTAATTTCCAAACCCAATGGATGGACAGCCTGGGAAATGGAACGCACGGGTGGGCACAAATTGCCGGAGTTATTGGAGGTTACGGCTGGAAGGCCCGTTTTGTAGGAGATGATGGTAAGGTTGTAGGCACTGTTAGTAGTGCTTACAGTGCAGGTTTTGGCCACAACCAATTCAATTTTTATGGTGGCGAAGACCATGGTTGGGTTGATTATCATCCAAATGATGAAAAAATCTACAACTACTCATGTTTTAAGTGCCACACCACAGGTGGTTCTCTTGAAGGAAGCTGGCTTGACGGTGTTGATGGCCTAGGAACCTTTACCGAGCAGGGTATCGGTTGCGAAAGTTGTCATGGCCCGGGTGGTGCGCATACTGCAGATCCGTCATCACAAAATATTGATCTGGTATACGAATTTGCACACCTTGACAACAGCCTGGGTGGATTAGAGGTTGATGGTGTAGTTATTACTCCTGATCCCGATAAGGATCGTGTAAACTTTTTATGTGGTACCTGCCACAACCGCAGCTATACCGACCCGATTAATTCCAGCGGCGGATTTATCAAACACCATGAACAATGGGATGAAATGATGGCTACTTCGCATGTTCGCGACGAAGAAATGTCTTGTTCCGACTGTCATAATCCTCATAAAAGGGTAATATGGGAAGGTGATGGAATTACAGCAACCTGTTCATCATGCCATAGCGGGCAGGCAAATGTTACAAACCATGCAGCTGGAGTTAGTTGTATTGATTGTCATATGCCTTTTGCTGCTAAATCAGGAACCAAGAGGGGCCAGAGTGGATATAAAGGCGATGTTCGTTCGCACCTCTTCAAAATTATTGCCGACACAGCCTGGATGTTTTCAGCAGATGGTAGTGTTGTAAGGGATGATGAAGATCGTCCGGCTGCGCTGAGTTTGCATTTTGCCTGCCTCGGCTGTCATAACGACGATCCGGATGATAATATTCCGGATAAGACTATCGAGGCCGCAGCACTTGCAGCCGCCGATATGCACTCATCAGCATCTATAGCAAGTCTTGCACAAATTAATGTAGGTGTATATCCGAATCCTTCTCACGGACCAACTTCAATTAGTTTCACACTCCACAACTCCGAAGATGTTACTCTGGAGATATTTAACTCATCGGGACAGTTAGTTTATAGCCAGTCGGGCATGTATATGTCGGAGGGCAAACAGGTTGTTCGCTGGAATGGTTACAGTAACACAGGAAATGATATCTTACCTGGCTATTACCTTGTTAAAGTTACAGCCGGTAGTATGAGCGCAACACAAAAGATGATTCTTATGTAATAAGGATATTGATTAGTAATTGTAGACGATTTGATTTTCAAAGAGGTTGCCTTGAACGGGCAACCTCTTTTTTTATATTTTTTCTAATTTTATTTCACACAGAATATTTGCTACAAAAACATTTTCCGGATTTGTGATGTTTATATTATAGAATAATTGCTTATGACAATAACTGATTTTACCACAGTTCCAAGAATAGCATGGCACCAGTTGGTGAATGATTCTGGCCAACCAATATTAAAAGGTGCTCAATTATTTGGCGATGCACTTCGCCTTGCCGGTTTTGCTATTCTTACTGATGCACCTTTCCGACGTGACCTGCTTGAAAGAAATTATTCATTGATGAAGGATGTTTTTGGCCTGGGTATAAAAAAACTAAGCCAAAAGTACACGTACCCCGAAATCGGGTTTCAAAGGGGTTACATGCCAACAAAAACCGAAGTGGGAATCCGATGTAACAATGAACCGGATGAAAAGGAAGTAATGGCCTTCGGTTCATACCACAACATAAAAATGCTTGATGTTGAGGGCTACACCGAAACTGTAGAAGAGTATTATTCCGCCTGCCAGGATATTGGTTTTACATTGATGCATGTTCTGTCGATATACCTTGATCCGGATGGTGTTGAACGGAATTACCTGCTTGGTTTATTCAGGAATGGTGATAGAAATAAAACAGACGACTCTCACATGCGGCACATTCGTTACCCTGGTACTGCAAAACGCATGGCCTGTGCCCACACCGATTCCAACATGCTTTCATTGCTTCCTGCAGCAGCAGGCAAAGGCCTGGAGGTGAAAAACAATAAAGATGAATGGATGCCGGTACAAACAGAACCGGGTGACCTGGTGGTTAATGCCGGGGATATGCTCAATATGATTAGCGGAGGCAGGATCAGAAGCACGCTTCATCGTATTGAAAACAAATTGACCGACAGGTCTCAGTTCAGGCATTCGATGCCCTTTTTCTTTCACCCCGATCACAAACAGGAATTAAAAATCTTGGAATCCTGCAAAAACGAACCTGCTGGCCGCAGAATGTTTAAACATGAAAACATCACCGGATATCATCTATTATTCGAACTGCTGAATCTGTACAAAGTAATTCCGGAGGGTGTATCTGTCGATGAGTGGCAAAGGTCGATGGAAAGGTTGAAAAGGGATGGGTTTTAATGCTGGTTGAAACCTTCAAGGTTTTAAAAACCCTGGATGTTTACGTTTTTACTTCCTTCGATACAACTCCAGGTAAGGCGTATAGTCTAAAATATCAGGAGAAGTGATAAGTAACAACCTACTCGCTTTCATTGATTCCACTTGAATTGAATCAGTTTCTCTTATCAAAGCGAAATCATCTTTTTCGAGTTCTTGGTCTCCCAGTTTCAATTTTCCGTCAATCAAATACAACGAACCAACCGAGCCTGCTTTAAGTTCCAGCGAATGATGACCTGTGTTTAACCTGACTTCGAAAATTTCTATGCCGGGTGTGTCCATTTCCAGGGGTGAGCCAGTACCCTTAATTGTAACAATTCGCATCCCCTTGTTTTCAGATACCGGAAATACACTTCCCTGGTAATCATTATATGAAGGCTCCTTTGAAAGCGTTTTCTTCAGATCGGGATCAAACCAAATCTGGAATATTTGTGAATCCTTATTCATTTGCTCTGCATGCCTTATCCCTGATCCTGCACGAATAATCTGCACATCACCCTTTTTGAGTGGAAGCCAGCTGTCGTTCTTGCTGTCGTAATGTACAATGTCGCCTTCCAGTACGATCGACATAATTTCGAAGCCCTGGTGCGGATGCTCACCGATCAAACTGCCCACATCAGTCCATGCATGAGCCCAATAAAATAAATTTGAATAGGGAGTTTGCCCTCCTCGATCCTGCGGAAAGCCGATGGGTTTATTTTCCAGTATCTCACCCCCGTTAAATTGCCCGGAGGCTTGCTCAACTTTTCTTTGAATTGTTACTTGCATCCTTGTATTTTTCAATATAAACAACAAAACATGATTGTTGTTCTAAGCAAAAGTCCGGGTTTTCAAAAACCCTGGCGATCTGGTTATTTTTTGCTCTTACTCCGATGGCAAGTTATTTCAATGTCAAAATTTGCAATAAATGAGAATGAAATGATAACTCATAGTCCTGAGTTGCAATTTTTGCAAAACCCAAAACACCCTTGCAAAACCCCATTTTGATTCGCCTCTTTCTGGATATAGTTTTGCTTCATAACGAACAACAAACACAAAGCAGAACGGCCATGGAAGCAAAAGATCTTAAAATACTAATTGTCGGCGCCGGGGGAATCGGTGGAATAACAGCAGCTCAAATAGCTAAAGCAGGTTATAATGTTGAAGTGGTAGATTGCTTCCCGGGCCTGGCTGAAAAAATACAAACCAGAGGCCTGCACGTTTTTGGAAACGGTCATGATTATACCCAGACAATAAAAGCCCACTCATCCTTAATAGATGTCACCGAAGCAAAAGACATTATCATTTTAGCCACCAAGGCAAATTCTCTTCCCGTAATTGGAAAGCTCATCCAACCAGCCCTTAAAGAAAACTCAGTAGTTGTATCCCTGCAAAATGGCATTTGTGAAGAACAAATGGCAAAGGAATATGGTGCTGATCGTGTGGTTGGTTGTGTGGTTGGTTTTGGTGCAACGGTTCATGAGGCTGGCGAATTAGAAATGACCTCAGGTGGTAACTTTACAATTGGAAGTGTTGGCAACACTATACCAAATCATTTCAACGAGGTTTATGAAATCCTCTCGGCCGTTACTGAAACCAAGATCACCAACAACATTTACGGCCATCTCTTCTCAAAACTCATCATCAATTCATGTATTACAACACTTGGAGCAATTTCGGGTATGACCCTTGGAAAGATGCTCTCGCAACGAAAGTTCAGAAACCTTTTTATCGGCATCATTCGTGAAGCTGTAAAAGTAAGCCGTGCTGCAGGACTAAAGGTGGAGAAATATGCTGATAAAATTGATTTCCAAAAAATGGCTGAAAATGGAAGTTCCTTTAATAAAATAAAAAATCACGCCATCATCAGGATGGTTGGGTTGAAATACAGAAAACTCAAATCTTCAAGTCTTCAATCGCTGGAGACAGGTCGCAAAACCGAGATCGATTTCCTTAATGGGCATATTTCAGCTAAGGGTCAACAACTCAATGTTAGCACACCGATTAACGACCAGCTAATCATGCTTGTGAAGGAAATCGAATCAGGTACAAGAAAAATCAGCCCTTCAAATTTCAATCGTTTTTCAATTAATACACTTACGAACTAAAAATTTAGAATTATGGAAAAGCAAAGCAAAATTCCAATGATTTACGGTTACGCAGTATGCCTGGTTACCGTAATAACAGTGATCATCGCAGTGGCCGATTTCGTTAATGCAGTTATCGACATCGGCGACCCCCTTTATGCTGAACGGAACTATAATAACGCTCCGAGCCTGGCATCTTTCGACAACTACAAAATGGACATTTACTCGTCATCCGACAAGGAAAAAGCATTTACGCCCGACGACCAGGCCATGCGTGCCATGTACGAGGCTGCCAAGGCTGACAAAACCCGTTCGGTAAAACACCGTGCACAAAGATCGATGGTAGTTAGTGGCTTACTGGTTGTTATTTGCGTTGTGCTGTTTGTATTCCACTGGCGGTGGATGCAAAGGCTGTCCAAAAAGCCTGTTTAAACTCATTTCATTTTTTAAATCCATTAGGCATAATTAAAAACCTTACTGTAATGAAAAAATCAATTTTAATGATGGCAGTACTCCTCATATGCCTGGCCAGCATATTACCAGCTCAGACCATCGAAATCACCTTTGCAGGTGACAACAACGGCCAAGCAGTTACACTCGATAGTGTCCTGGCAAGAAACCACAACCTGGGAGCGGAAGTCATGCTCTACCCTCCCGATCTGACACTGATTTTAGTTGGTGTTGGAATTGAAGAAAATACAATTGAACATCATCTTGTCTTTAGCTTAAACCAAAACTACCCCAATCCATTCAACAATCAAACTTCTTTTCAAATTCAGATGTATGAAAATGCTCCTGTTGAAATTTCCATATCGAATTTGTTGGGGCAAACCGTTTTATCTCATTCTCAAAATTTGGATCGGGGAATCCATTCATTCACATTCACAGGTGGGAATCAAGCATCCTTGTTTTTAACTGCCCAAAGCCAGGGTAAGCGTAAAACCATAAAGATGGCCTGCAATCCTTGCGGAAGGAATGACAATCCGTCCCTTATCAACACCGGTTTTACAAATACCAGGCAACAATTAAAATCTGGACAATTCTCAGGCGACCTGCCATTTGAACCCGGAAATGAAGTATTAATGATTGGTTATGCCGGCAATCAGGAGTCAGGCTGTGCTGAAATTCCGGAATACAGCCATGAATGTAAGTTCCAGTTTGCCACCAACATTGCATGCCCGGGTACCGAAACAGTGACCTATATGGGCCAGACCTACAACACAATCCAGATTTTCGGGCAATGCTGGCTCAAGGAAAACCTCAACGCAGGAGAAATGTTGAACAGTATGATTGCACCATCCAATAATAGTGTAATCGAAAAGTATTGCCTGTTCAATATGGAATCGTTGTGTGACACTGCCGGTGGACTATATTTCTGGGATGAAATGATGCAATACACCACCCAGAATGGCGCACAGGGCATATGTCCTGAAGGCTGGCACGTGCCTACCGATCTGGATTGGAGAATCCTTGAAGGTGCAGCAGATAGTGAAATTCCGATAGGTCATTTCATTTGGGGTGTAAACAGCTGGAGGGGTACGGATGCCGGTGGAAATTTAAAACATACCGGTACATATTACTGGGAACCCCCGAATACAGGAGCAACCAATGCCTATGGTTTCTCAGCAATCCCTGCAGGATATTTTGTACAGAGTGAATTCTGGGGTGCTGGATGGAAAACTTATTTATGGAGTTCAAACCCACAGATGAAATACTGGCATCACATGGATTGGGAACATGCAACAATGAACAGAAATATAGGTGATACAAGCGTCGCTGTTTCTGTAAGGTGTATCAAAGATTAAGGCAGTTTCTATTTTACTTTTCTATTTATTCAACGTAACATCATTAACACACCCCAGGTTCATGCAACAGGATATTGTAAACATTATCGAAGAGGTGAAGGCTGGCAACAAAACTGCTTTCAAATACCTGGTTGACGAGCATCAGAAATATGCTTTCAGGGTGGCTTTCAGGGTTCTTTGTAATGAGGATGATGCCAAAGATGTAGTACAGGAAAGTTTTATCAAAATATGGAAGAACATCAACAACTTTAACTTAAAACTAAAATTCACAACCTGGATGTACAAGATTGTAATAAATAGCGCGATAGACAAGCTGAGGTCCTTCAGGCGGATTAATACGGTGAACATCGACATGCTTTCGGAAAATCTGTGCCATCTCGAAAGACATGGACCGGATGTGCAGCTAGAAAACCGGGAACTTGAAAATATTATTTCTCACATCGCTGAAGGCCTTCCTGAGAAACAAAAACTGGTATTCATCCTAAGAGACATCCAGGGATTGGATTCGGTTGAAGTTGAACATCTCCTTGAAATGCCCGCCACTTCGGTGAAAAGCAACCTCTACACAGCAAGGCAATCTGTGAGGAAAAGGCTCTCCAAACTGATGGCCTGTGAAAGGAGGGTAGTATGAAATGTGATGATATTAGAGGTAAAATCTACACATGGGTTTATTCTGATGTCCATAAACTTGATGATGAACAAATTCAGCATATTACCGATTGTCCAAATTGTAAAGCCTATTACCAGGATTGTCATAGAGCAAATAGAATTACCACCCTGCTAAGCCAAAAAAAGCCGACACTGGAAAATCCACAAAAATTAAGCAGCGATATTCTAGATTCTATCGATGAGTTAGAACCGAAAGAAATCCGCGTACGATTTAGACTTTTCAATGTGTCGAAAAGAATTCTTGCAGCGGCGTCGGTTTGTCTGATCATTGTATTTGGATACGAGCAATATATCATCACTGATAAAATGATCAAACTGGAGGAACAAATGTCGGCGGTCAAGGCCACTACGGTCAATTCATCTCAATTGAAGGAAATACTACGCTACTACCCATCTCATGGCATTGAATCCTTAAAATCAACGTTGGCTTCCAGTCTTAAAGATTCGCAGGACAAAAGTTTTAAATCAGCGGTTTTGCTGGCAGGTTATAGTGTCCTTTCACATGATGATGTTAAGAAGCTTTTGCATGAATATTTGGCTCAGGCTAAATCGCCGAGCGAGGATTCAAGTGTTGTAAACAAAAAAGAGAAGGAGTGACAGGATGAAAAATGTAACTTTTATAACCGGATTACTTGCTGCTTTAGTAATTGCTTCTTGCAATCCAAATGCAGAAGAAATTCTCAAGAAGTCATTCGCTAAATGCCAATCAATTGAAAATGGTTACTACGAAATGGATCGCTACATGAAGTACATGTCGGATAATGATACCGGTTTTAGTTCCTTTAATTGCTATTTTAAGAAGCTTCCTGACGACACCATTTATTCATCTGCCTTTCATTATCAACATATTTACGAAGGAGAATTTTTTAGAGATGTGTTGTACACCGGGGATGAGTTTGTGACTTATTCAGTAAAAGACAGTAGCGGCAGAATCATGTCGAAAAAACTTTGGGCGAAAAATATAAAATCTGTCAGCCATAATTATACTTTTTATTCCCCAATCACAAACAGGGAAAGTTATCCACTCCCTAAGGAAGCCGATTTTTCGGATGGCAAACATCAATTTCAATTTATTGGGGAAGATTTGATTGAGAATTCTCCTTGCTATCATATTTCAATGAATATCATACCTGAAAATGACAGCGCCGAAATAATGAAAACCATCCGAAATGAAATTCATTTCTGGATAAACAAATCAGATTTCATTCCAATTAAATATACCAGAGCTATTGATTTGGTGATGAGCAACGATACAATGTGCCAGTTTGAAAAAAATATTTTAAAGAAGTATGGTATAAATAATCTTATGGATGAAATTCCAATTAGTATGATTTCTGTTCCATCTTTTATTCATTTAAAAGACTACGTTCCATATAAAAGTCCTGAATTATTGCCTGATGATACAATTGCCCCAATTTGGTCATTGCCATCACTTAAAGGTGATACAATTAGTTTATCAGATTTGAAGGGGAATTTAGTGCTTATCGATTTCTTCTACAAAGCCTGTTATCCATGCATGTTGGCATTGCCGGCATTACAAAACCTGCATGAAAAATATCAGAACAAAGGACTCCAGGTGATTGGCGTAGACCCCTATGACACGAAGGAAGAGGACGATATTGAAAATTTCCTGGCAAAACGAGGTGTAACCTACACAATTCTTTTGGGCGGGAAAGATGTTGTTAAGGAATATCATGTATCAGGATATCCAACAATTTACCTGATAGATAAAAGCGGAAATATCATTGCATCACAAGTTGGTTATGGTGAAGAGACAGAGGATAAACTTGAAGAAATAATAAAGGAACATTTATAAATCTATTAAGAAGCTCTGATAAAAAGCACAAACGCACAACAAGATTTACGACACCAAATAATATCGACCATGAAAAAACAACATGCCATTTGCCTCCTGCTCTGCATCACCATTATCATATTTAGCGGATGCAGGAATATTACGGTAACAACAAAAGTTAACGCAAACGGATCCTTCACAAGAATAATAAAAATCACCGGGGATTCAGCCAGCGTATTTGAACCTGACCTGCCTTATCCGATTGATGATTCGTGGAAAAAAACGGTGATCAAGGACACTACTGATCAGGGCGATTATATCCTGACCTATACCAAAACCTATAAAAAAAGCGACCAACTCCAAAGTGAAATCAGCCAGGATACAAGCTGGAGAAAGGGTTTGGGAAGAAACATCACCATCGATAAAAGTTTTGGCTTTTTCTATTCCCATCTCACTTTTCGTGAAACCTACAAAGCAACTATGCCCTTTGAAAAATTAGGTTTCCCCAACTATTTAACTCCCGAAGAAATGTTCTACATAACCGGCGCTAAGAAACCAATAAGCCCGGGTGATTCAATAAAGTACAAGGAAGCATCGGATAAGTATATAGGATTTTTGGTTGAAGGGATAACAAATCAAATAATCGCCACCATGGAAGTGGGGATTGAAAAATTAAACGACCCTCAACTCAAACCCGAAACTGTTGCGCTTTACAGGGATAGTCTCGAACACAGATTTCATGACTATGATGGAAACATGGATATTTACATCGACTTTTACAAGGCCTGGACAGGCAATGAATCCTTTGAAAAATTAAAAACCCTGGAACCGCCATTATTCGGGGAACTCAATAAAAAAGTCTTTTTTGCGCTGAATGCCGCCTTTATGGATTCTTATACCCAGGCCGTGGAAATGCCTGGCCTCATCACCGAAACAAATGCAAAATCAGTTACAGGAAACAAGGTCAGCTGGAGGGTAACCTGCGAGCACTTTTTATTTGAAGATTATGAAATGAAAGTTGAGTCGAGGGTGGTGAACAGGTGGGTGTTTATTGTATCCGGTGTGTTCCTGCTGCTGGTTCTTGTAATGTTGTTTTTAAAGGTGAGGGGGTAAGATTCTGAAGAAATGGAGTGTTCCACCTTTGCCACGGCTTCGGTGGACAAATGGAGTGATGGAATAGTGGAGTAATGGAGTTTTTGAAGTTTAGGTTATAAAGATGAAGAGGTAAAAACCAATAAATAAAACAGGAGGATATCATGAAAAACAAAATTACATTTTTAACAATGATGCTGTTAGCAACATTATTTGCCATCGGACAAAGTCATCTGTTTCAGACAGACAGAAATTTCCCACAAAACCCAACGCTGAAATCGTCCCTGGAAACCAAACAACAGCTCGACAGTCTGGTTACCCAGATTTGGGACGAAACAAATAACCAGTGGGTAATAGGCTATAAAGAAGGATTCATTTATGATGGTAACGCCAGGTTAATCCAGGACCATGATTATGAATGGGATGAAACAAATAACGCGTGGGAAATCAATGAAAAAAATGAATACACCTATGATGCCAATGGAAATATTTCGGAGATCCTTACTTATGATTGGGATGAAAATAACAATCAGTTGGTGCAGGATCATAAAGAAGAATTCACATATGATGGTAGCGGGAAGCTAATCGAGGATTTTGATTATCGATGGGATGATCTATTCGCTCAATGGATATTTACACATAAAAACGAGTACAATTACGATGCATTGGGAAACTTATCACAAAGGTTTTATTATGGATGGGACGAAATATCCAGCCAGTGGGAACCGAATTGGAAGAATGAATATATCTATGGTGCAAATGATAATTTATGGCAAAAACTGCATTATGATTGGGAAGCTTTCTCGAGCCAATGGGTGTTGAATGGGAAAAATGAATACAGCTATGATGAAGATGGATATTTAACTCAGGTAATGGGTTATGATTGGGATGAGCCAAACAACCAGTGGGTATTCTCAGATAAAGATGAGAATACTTACGATGCCGAAGGGAATTTAGTGCAATCCATTATTTATGGATGGGACGAATCCAACAGTCAGTGGGAGCCCTTTTTGAAAGAAGAATATACCTACGATGATTCATATACTTTTTCAAATCTGATCATCCCCTATTATTTTGAAGACGAGTTGGGGTTTTCAAACCATAAGCTGGAAAGCATTATTGCCTATTTATGGGATGAGGCCGGTAGTGATTGGATTGAATTCTCTAAATCTGTGCTGCATTACTCAGAACAAAATGTTGGTTTGAATGATGAATTGGGCATAGCGTTTTTCGGTGTTTATCCCAATCCCTTTTCAGAAAACTTTTCTCTTCATTTCTCTGGTATCCCCGGTCAGCTTACCTTCAGTTTGTTCGACATCAAAGGCTGCAAAATCTTTTCCAAAGAAATCAGGTATGGTGAAACTTTGAATATGGAAGGCTTAAACTATGGAATGTATTTCTACAGTATAAACCTCAACGGGAAAAGACTAAATGGTAAGCTGATCAAGCAATAAACAGAAAATGCTTAACAATTGGATGGAGTCACAAATTTAAAACAACAGCAGAATGAAAACAATAAAAGGTTTGATTATTTTTCTATTCCTTTTTACTTCGCTTGCAAGCCAGGCTCAAAAACCAAATCTTGATTCCCTTCTTCGGGTGTGGAACGATAAAACTGCACCCGATACCTGCCGCTTAAAAGCGATACACAAAATTGCCAAGGGCATTTATTTGAAATCCAAACCGGATTCTGCCTTTTACTTTTCCCAATTGCAATACGACTTTGCCAAATCCAAAGGGCTGAAAAAGCAGATGGCAGATGCCCTGGGAACACAAGGGGGTTCATATTGGATCAGGAGCAACTATCCCAAGGCCCTGGATTATTACCTGCAAGATTTAAAGATCAGGGAGGAAATATCTGATAAAAAAGGAATGGCCGCTACCTTAAACAACATCGGCATTATTTATGATAATCTAGGTGATTATCCCAAAGCCCTTAGCTACTACCAGCGAAGTTTAAAGATAAAAGAGGAAATCTCCGATAAACATGGAATATTTAATGCTTTGAACAACATTGGAATGATTTACTACAGTCAAGGCGACTATCCCAGGGCGCTGAACTGTTTCCAGCGAGGATTAAAGATTAGTGAGGAAATCTCTCTTAAAAAAGGAATCGCCAGTAGCTTAGTCAACATCGGAGTTATTTATTTCGATCAGGATGACTATCCCAAAGCCCTTGAAAATTTCCAGCAAGGGTTAACGATTTGTGAAGAAAACAACTTTAAATATTATGTTTCATATATCCTGGGCAACATAGGCGGTATTTACTCTATTCAAGGTGACTATCCCAAAGCCCTGGAGTATCACCAGCGAAGTTTAAAGATTTCCGAAGAAATCTCCGATAAAAGGGGAATGGCAAATACCTGGACCAGTATTGGAATTGAATACATGGAACAAGGCGAATATGCCAAAGCCCTGGAATATTTACAGCGTAGCTTAAAGATTTCCGAGGAAATCTCCAATAAAGAATTAATAGTAGCAAGCTTACTTTACATCGGAGAGCTTTTCGAAAGTCAAGGAAATTATGACGAAGCAAAATTATGGTGCGAAAAAGCATTGCGATTAGCCGAAGAACTCGGTAGAATTTCTGATCAAAAACAGGTCTGTAAATGCCTGTATAATGCCTACAAAGGGATTGGCAATGGCAACAAAGCTTTGGAGTACCATGAAAGAATGCTGGTGCTCACCGACAGCCTGAACAAAGATGAAACAGCAAAAAAACTCCAGCAGATGGAGTTCGCCAAACAAATGCTGGCAGACAGCCTGAAGCAGGCAGCTAAAGAACTGGAGGTACAGCATGCCCATGAAGCAGAAGTACGAAAGAAAAACAGAACAAGAAACTTGGCTTACGGTTCAGGCTTATTGGTTTTAATAGTGGCTATCGCATTGTACAGTCGTTTACGTTATACACGTAAAGCAAAAGCTGTTATAGAAAAAGAAAAAGACCGTTCGGATAATCTATTGTTAAACATCTTACCTGCCGAGATTGCAGCAGAGCTAAAAGAAAAAGGTGAGGCTGCCGCCCGGGATTTTGAAATGGTTTCAGTCCTCTTCACCGATTTCAGTGAATTTACCCAAACATCGGAAAAACTCAGCGCTACCGAATTGGTAGCTGAGATCAATTATTGCTTTAAAGGATTTGATGGTATCTGTGAGCAGTATGGGATAGAAAAAATCAAGACCATCGGTGATGCATACATGGCGGCTGGTGGCTTACCTGTTATTAACGACAACTCCACCAAAAACACAGTCCTTGCTGCTTTGGAAATGGCTGAATTTATTGTCAATCGAAAAACAGAAAGAGAAGCCACTGGGCAGCATCCCTTCGAAATGCGGCTTGGTATTCACACCGGACCTGTGGTAGCAGGTATTGTGGGTGTAAAAAAATTCCAATACGACATCTGGGGCGATACTGTGAATACTGCCTCACGCATGGAAAGCTCAGGGGAAGTTGGAAAGGTGAATATATCACAAACTACTTTTGAACTTATTAAAGATGAAACAGCTTTCACATTTGTACCAAGGGGAAAAATCGAAGTGAAAGGCAAAGGGAAAATGAAGATGTGGTTTGTGGAGAAAGCAATTAATTAATAACAAAATGCAAATGAATAAAAATATGAAAACTATGAAACACATTAGTATTGCATTATTTGTATGCCTGCTACTGGCATCTCAGATTTCGTGTAAAAAAGAGGACTTAAATCCGCCTGAAGGTTCGGTGAATCCACCTGAAGACTCAACGAACATAACCTTGCTGGCTGAAGGAGGTCGTAGTCCTGCCTGGTCGCCGAACGGAAAAAAAATCGCCTATATCTATGAGGAGAGTCTTTACCTTATGAACAGTGATGGGAGTGATAAGCGCGAGTTGGAAAATGACCTATACGAGTATCCTCCCATATGGTCTCCTTCAGGGGACAATATGCTATATCTCGGGCATTCGGATTTGGCCGGGTGGGATCTCTTTAGAATTGATGCCAATGGAGAGAATAAAACAAGCCTTTGTGGAACCACCACCAAACCCCATCATGCATCCTGGTCACCTGATGGGCAGAAAATAGCATTCACTACATATCATGCTACTTTATCTGTTATGAATGCAGATGGAACAAATTTACACACTGTGCTTAACGATGTGAACACCTGGCAGACTCCGCGCTGGAGCCCTGATATGAATAAACTACTGTTTACTAGCGGATTTGATTATGATCGTGATGCATACCTTATCAATAGTGACGGAAGTAATTTGATTCGCCTTCCTATAGATTCTGTGTGGGAATCAGATGTGCAGTTTTCCATCGATGGTACCAAGGTGTTTACTAGTGGGAATGGGGATATCTATAGTATCAATAGTGACGGTTCAGGAATAACTAATTTGACTGATGGTCAGGGGCAGAATGGTAATTTTCAACTTTCACCTGATGGTACAAAAGTCGCTTTTACAAGCAGTCGGGATGGTGATGCCGCTCTATACATTATGGCTTCGGACGGATCAGGGCAGCAAGGCCTGGTTGGGCCAGTAACAGGATATAATGGAATATCCTGGTCGCCAGATGGCAAGGAAATAGCCTTTTATCTTGATAAAGATATCAAGGGTGGAATCTATTCCATTATGGTGCCTCATACTATTCAATAACAGTGGCTCTGTATTCGAGGAGAACGACAGTAAGCGATACGGTATGTCGGTTTGTTGTCTCAGGGATTAGACTGTCCGGCAGTTCTCGGAGGCTCTCTGCAATTTGAGTGTAAAAGTAATAATGTCAATTAAAAAGTAAGAAAATGAAAAATCTAACAATCCTTCTGGCGGTCATTTTTACTACCCTTTCAGCCCAAGCCCAAAACCCTGAATTAGACTCCCTATTTCAGGTGTGGGACGACAAATCTGCCCCCGATACCAGCCGCTTAAAAGCGATAAATAAAATTGCCTGGGAGGGCTATTTGAATTCCAAACCGGATTCTGCCTTTTATTATGCCCAAATGCAGTACGACTTTGCCATTTCCAAAGGTCTGAAAAAGCAGATGGCCGATGCGCTGAGCACACAAGGAACTTCGTATCAGATCAGGAGCGACTATCCCAGTGCCCTGGATTGTTTCCAGCAAGCCTTAAAGATCAAAGAGGAAATCTTGGATAAAAATGGGATAGCTGCCATCTTAAGTAGCATCGCAAATATGTACCAGGATCAAGGCGAAAATTCTAAAGCCCTGGATTATTTCCAGCGAAGTTTAAAAGTTTATGAGGAAATCTCCGATAAAAAGGGAATGAGTAGTACGCTCATGTGGATTGGATTTATATACAATTCTCAGGGCGACTATTCCATGGCACAGGACTATTTTCAGCGAACACTAAAGATTTATGAAGAAATCTCTGACAAAAAAGGATTAGCCGAAACCCTGGGCAACATCGGATATATGTACATGCAAAATGGCAACTATCCCGAAGCCCTGGATTATTACCATCAAAGCATAAAAATATATGAGGAAAGCAATAATAGATATTTTATGTCCTTCGATTTAAACAATATCGCAGCTATTCACATGGCACAGGAAAACTATCCCAAAGCGCTGGAATATTACCAGCGAAGTTTAAAGATAAAAGAGGATTTGTCCGATGTGCATGGAATTGTTACTACCCTGATCCCCATCGGAGTTATTTATATTGAGCAAGGAGATTATTCCGGGGCCATGGAATATTTCCAGAGAGGACTGAAGATTTGCGAGGAAACTTCCAATAAAAAAGATAAAGCACAAATTGTATCTTACATAGGCTATATATACTACTATCAAGACGACTATCCCAACACCCTGAAATATCTCAGGAAAGGCTTAAAGATTCAGGAGGAAATCTCTGATAAAGAAGGAATGATACGGAACCTGCTTAACATTGGTAAATTGAATGAAGTGCAAGGAAAACAAAAAGAGTCGATAGCATATTATGAAAGAGCATTAAGAATATCCGAAGAACTCGGCTCGGTTATAATGCAACAAGATGCGTGCGAATACCTGTATGAGGCATACAAAGGCTTTGGCAATGGTAACAAAGCTCTGGAGTACCATGAAAAAATGCTGGTGCTCACCGACAGCCTGAACAAAAATGAAACTACAAAAATGCTCCAGCAAATGGAGTTTGCCAGACAAAACCTGGCAGATAGCCTGAAGCAGGTAGCTAAAGACCAGCGAGTACAGCATGCCCATGAAATGGAAGTGCGAAAGAAAAACAGAACGAGGAACTACGCTTTCGGTATTGGACTCTTGGTTTTAATAGTGGCTATTGCCCTGTACAGTCGTTTGCGTTATACACGTAAGGCAAAATTCATTATTGAAAAAGAAAAAGACCGTTCAGATAATCTCTTGTTAAACATCCTGCCCGCCGAGATTGCAGCAGAGTTAAAAGAAAAGGGCGAAGCTGCTGCACGTGATTTTGAAATGGTCTCTGTCCTCTTCACCGATTTCAGTGAATTTACCCAAACATCAGAAAAACTCAGCGCCACTGAACTGGTAGCTGAGATAAACTACTGTTTCAAAGGATTCGATGGAATCTGTGAACGCTACGGAATAGAAAAAATCAAGACCATTGGAGATTCATATATGGCGGCAGGAGGATTGCCAGTTAACAATGACGACTCTATCAAAAACACAGTTTTAGCTGCTCAGGAAATGGCAGACTTTGTTGTCAAACGAAAAACAGAAAGAGAAGCCTCCGGGCAAGTTCCTTTCGAAATGCGGCTCGGTATTCACACCGGACCCGTGGTGGCAGGCATTGTGGGTGTTAAAAAATTCCAATACGATATCTGGGGAGATACTGTGAATACGGCCTCACGCATGGAAAACTCCGGGGCAGTCGGGAAGGTAAATATTTCACAATGCACTTATGAATTTATTAAGGACGAATCCATCTTCAAATTTAAACCAAGAGGGAAAATTGAAGTAAAAGGCAAGGGAAAAATAAAGATGTGGTTTGTAGAGAAGGCGGAGTGAAAATAATCAATGCCAAACAAATAAATTATATCTGAATAAGTATTAAGCACAGCATTCACTTTATGCTTGACTTAACACTAGTTACCACAAATTAAAAATAAAAACATGAGAAAAATTATAGTAATCCATTTGCTATTTATCTCAACATTATTAAGTGCACAAAACCCAAATAATCCAATAGAGGTAAAAGAATATAAATTAAAAAATGGCTTAACGGTTATGTTAACTGAAAACCACGATGTGCCCAAGATTTGTGGTATGGTAGCCGTAAAAGCCGGAGCAAAGAATGATCCAAAAGAGGCTACGGGAATTGCCCATTACCTGGAACATATGCTTTTTAAAGGCACTGAAACAATGGGAACGGTTGATTATTTAAAAGAGAAACCTTTTTTAGATGAGATAAACAATTTATACGACAGCTTAGGAAAGACAAAAGATGAAGAAGACCGAAGAAAGATTCAGATGCAAATTAATGAGGTGTCGAAGAAGGCAGGAGAATTTGCTATTGCTAATGAAATGGATCAACTCCTGGCTCAAATTGGAGCAACTGAGGTAAATGCATTTACAACAGAAGACTTTACGGTTTATCAAAACACTTTCCCTTCCAATCAAATTGAAAGATGGTTGGAATTATATAGTCATCGTTTTGAGAAGCCTGTTTTTCGCCTTTTTCAATCAGAATTAGAAACTGCCTATGAAGAAAAAAACAGGTCGATGGATGATTTCTATTTACAAGTAGGAGAGGAAATACTAAAAAGCATTTACAAGAAACATCCTTACGGACAGCAAACCATATTGGGTAGTGTTGAACATTTAAAAAATCCTTCACTAAAAAAAATGTATGCGTTTTATGATACTTATTATGTGGCAAATAATATGGTTCTGGCTTTGTCGGGTGATTTTGATACTGAAACCATTATGCCTTTAATTGAAGCTAAGTTTGGTAAATGGAGATCCGGAGAAATTCCTGAATTTCCGAAATATGATGAGGAAAAGTTTTTAAACAGAGAATTTGTTGAAAGAAATTTGACACCGGTAAAAGTGGGGGCTATGGTGTTTAGAACTCCTGAAAATGGACATCCTGATGAAATTAAATTTGATATGGCACTGCAAATTTTATCCAATTATGAAAAGACAGGTTTTTTAAATAAAATATCTGATGAAGGTAAAATTATGGGTACCCTATTAATGTCAATGCCTTATAATGATTTGGGGGCAACAATAGTTGTTTTTATACCTAAAATAGCTGGACAAAAGCTAGAAACCGCTGAAGCAATTGTAAAAGAACGACTTGAAAAATTAAAAGATGGAGAATTTTCAGATGAATATTTCAATGCTATTAAACTAAACAAACAAAAAAAGATCGATTTATTGTGGGAAAATAACCGAAATAGGGTTCATGAGATGCTGAAATCATTTACACAAAACAAAAAATGGGATGACTATTTTGAAAAATATTTAAACGTAAAACACATTACAAAACAAGATATTATCGAAGTGTCTAAAAAATATTTTGGCAACAATTATTTATGCTTCTATTCGAGGATGGGATCTCCAAAAAAAGAAAAATTAATTAAACCGGGTTATTATCCGATAGTAACAAAAAACGAGGTAAAATCAGAATTTAGAGAGCAATTTGAGAAAATAAAAGCAACAAAGCTAACTCCACAATATGTGAACTTTGAACAAGATATTGTTACACAAAAAGTAAATGATCATTTTATTGTTAACCAGGCAAAAAACCCTTTTAACAGTGTATTTGGTTTAACAATAAAATATGGAGTAGGTAAATACAAGATACCTGAACTTCAACTAACTGATGAATATTTGAGTTTGTTAGGAACAAAAGATAAAAGCGTTTCAGAATTAAAAGATGCATATCACGAGTTGGGAGCATCCTATTCTTTTAGAGCTTCAGATGAGTCTTTCTCAATGTATATTTTAGGAATGGAAGAAAATCTTGAAGCTGTACTGAAACTTACCAATAACTTTATAGCTAATGTTCAATCAGATGAGAGTAAAGTAAATAAAATTCTGGGAGATTTTAAAACGAGAAATAAGGTAATCAGAACACACCCCTCATATATTGCCTCTTCATTGAATCAATACATTTTATATGGAGAGGAGGCTCCCAAATTAAGAGAATTAACAAAAAAACAGATGAAAAAATTAACTGGTAAAGAACTGACAGAGACATATAAAAAAGTATTGGATTATGAGACAACGGTAGATTTTACAGGTAATAAAAATATTGACAGTGTTGCAGAATTATGCAGTAAATATCTCGTCGTAAAGGAGAAGTTAGAGCCGAAACAAGATGTCTTGATTTTAGATAGGCTGGTGTGTTCTAAAACAAAAATTTATGTTGTAAACGATAAAAAAGCAGTTCAGAGTCAAATATATTTTAACATAGAAGGAAGCCCAAGGGATAATAAAAAAGAGCCTCAGTCAAGAGCTTTCAATACTTATTTCGGGAAAGGAATGTCCAGCCTGGTATTTCAGGAAATAAGAGAGTTTAGATCATTGGCTTATAGTGTATATGGTAGTTATAGATTAGCAAAAAAAGAAGGAAAGAATAATAGGTTCATAGGGTATATCGGATGCCAGGCAGATAAAACAAATGATGCTATAGATGCCATGTTGGATCTGATTAATAATATGCCTGAAAAACCCGAAAGAATCGAGATGATAAGGTCTTCAATTATTGAAGAATCCCTATCATCAAAACCGAATTTCAGAAGTCTTTTAAGAATAGTGGAATACTGGAAACAGGTAGGGTACATATCAGATCCTAATAAAATTCATATAGAAAAGTATGATGAGATAAATTTTGAAGATATTGTAACATTTTATAAGACTGAAATTCAAAATAAACCGGTAATTATTACCATAGTAGGTGATGTAAAAAGATTTGATCTGAAAAAACTGGAAGAATACGGAGAGGTAATTAAAATAAAAGAATCTAAGTTGTTTGTCAATTGATTAAAGACGATGCTACTTTCAAATTTAACCCAAGAGGGAAAATTGAAGTGAAAGGAAAGGGGAAAATAAAGATGTGGTTTGTGGAGAGAACTAACTAAAATCTATTAAACCATAACACGGTACTAATTTTAATTCTATAAAAATGTATGTAAAAACCTTTTTATCAATCGTAGCAATTATTCTCTTTAACGTTTCAATTGCACAGAAAAGTAAAAGTTATTCTGAATTAATAGAGAAAGCTGAGATATTTTATGAAAAAGAAAAATACTTAAAAGCCGGACATAAATACGCTGAAGCTTTTTTGATTTCTCAAAATGACCCGTACATAGTAGTTTATAGGTATCATGCAGCTTGCTCCTGGGCTCAGGCTAATGAAGTTGATTCATCCTTTGTCCAACTATTCATATTTGCTGATGAATTATTCTCCACTACAAGTATTCACTCTTTACCCGTCACAAGCCTGATCACTGGTACTGATAGTATTAATACAGATGCTAAACTCACCCTATTGCATACGGATCCCAGGTGGGAAGAATTCATAAAAGTCTTTGAGGAGAACAAAGCAAAAACAGTAGCTCAACTGGATATGAATCTTGTGATGATGCTGGATTCGGTATATATGGATGATCAAGAAGTCAGAAACCAAATTGATGAGATAGGTAATACCTATGGTTGGGAATCCGAAGTGCTGAAGTCGGTAGAGAAAAAAATGAAGGAACAAGACTCTCTTAATCTGATAAAGATTGAAAAGATATTGAATGAAAGGGGATGGCTTGGCCCGGATTTCATTGGATATATTGGTAATCTTACCTTGTGGCTTGTTATCCAGCACTCTGCTCCTGCAATACTGGAAAAGTACTTACCAATGATGAGAGAGGCTGCCATAAAAGGAGATGCCAGAGCGGATCATTTAGCATACCTGGAAGACAGAAATAATAAGTATCAAAACAGGAAACAGTTGTACGGCAGCCAATTTGCTACTGATTCAGAGACAGAAGAGGGGTATGTATGGCCTCTGGAAGATCCTGACAATGTGGATAAAAGACGATCCGAAGTTGGACTGGGCACTATGCAGGAGTATCTTGCAGAGTGGGGAAATACCTGGGACCTTGAAGCGCATAAGAAGCGGATAGCTGAATTTGAAGCAAAACAAAAAAAATAGAAAAATATGAGAGCTAAAACCATTCTTAAAGATTTATCAAGAGTATTCGGCATTATTGTGACCTCATTTTTTGTATTGTTATTTGGTTTTTTGACCCTGGAGAAACTCATCGAAGAAGGCCCCGGTCATTTAATTGACATTTCAAAAACCATATTTAATTGGTATGATGATCCAAGCGGATTTGTTTTTACTTACTTTATTGGGTATGCGCTAATATGGTGGAAGCCGCTGTGGGGTTCGATAATCATCATGCTTGGCAGCATATTATTCGTTAGTATCAACGGTTTTGATGGACCTCCGATATTTGCCGTTCCTACTTTTTTGGTGGGGCTATTCTATTTACTCCATTGGATCGTTTCAAGAAAAACAATATAGATAATGCATATCACAAATTAAAATTTGAAAAAATGAAAGATCTCACAATCCTTTTAGCAGTCATCCTAATTTCAACTTCCAGCTACGGAAAAGGGAAGAAGTACATTTACTCCGATACAACATTCAATCATATTGAATTTGCCGAAATTACTTTTACCCTTGATAAGACAACAAAGGACACCCTTCAAATAGAAGGGCTTCTAAAACAGATGACAAACATCAACGGGATTCCATGTTACGGCAACATTAGCTTTCACCCGGATTGGGGATTAAAAAACTTTACGCTCGCCGATGAACATACTTTTGGCAAAAACACATTTCCCATTGGTACTCATATAGGGCTCAATATAGGCAGATTCTCATTAGAGGCAGGCTATTTCAAAACAGTTGGAGGTGATACAGTAAACACTTGCAGCTTCCCAGCCAATCAGGTAATTAATGGTCTTTCGTGCGATGGAATGGAGGTAATTTTTACAACAAAATGGAATTTACGTGCTTGCATTTTAGGTGATGACGAGATTATAGCAGGACATGCAGTAAAAAAAGGCACACTTGCTGTTTTTAACAAGGATGGAAGCTTTTCTGTTTTTTGTATGTATGATCCGATAATTCAAGGTTATCATTGTTCGGGAACCAGCTATAAATTCTGGAATGGAGGTGGTGGTATTTATTTTTATCCAAACGGTCAAATAAGCCTTTTTACGCCGGTAGATGATGTTGAAATTCAGGGCGTGTTTTGCATGAGTAAATGTATCTGGTTTTATGAAAGTGGAAAATTACAAAGATGTACTTCTGCTAAAGATCAAACAATAGATGGCGTAGTGCACAAGAAAAAACATACGCTCAAATTCAATGAAGAGGGAAGTGTAACCGAATCATATAAAGATAAATTTTTCTAATTTATTTTTTATAAGTTTTGCTATGTTACATCAGATGAAAGTAACATTAGGATAATGGTCTTAAAAGTTAAGCTTTGATACTAACTGACAAATGCCAAAAATCCTTATCTTTATAGAAAATCATTTATTGGCTTCCAGATAATTATTATAGCTTCTTGGCTGCGCCCAGAATGACAAAGATCATATTTTGGAAAACCTTAAAAATGGATTGTCATGAAAATGCTAAAAACAATTTCTTTTATTTGCTACGGCCTTGTGGCCTTACTGGGGTTTGTATTTGCCTTCATCTATCTCACCCGGCCCGAATTCATGCCCTACCATGCCGATGCTGTGGGGATGAGTTGGGAAAACGTTGATGCAAACATGAAGGTATTGATCATTGCCCTGATGCGTGTATCGGGAGGTGGTTGGCTGGCAACATCATTAGCGATTAGCTTTTTACTGATTGCAGGCAGAAAGTTCAAGAAATTTTGGTTAAAGGTTGCGCTTGTTTCTGTTGGCCTTGCTGCATTGACCCCCACATTGTACGCAACACTTTACGTAAAAACCTATTCACCTGCAGAACCTCCGTGGATTGCAGCTGCCGTGGCAATTGTGATTTTGCTTCTTGCGCTAACATTAGAATTTATTGGGCTCCAAAAATCGAAAGTAGAAAATCGAAAATCATAAACCAATCCAAATGGCAAACATTTTACAAAACACACCCTCTCTTGTATTGCTGGGGATTTTCCTTGCACTTTCTATAGCCGGGATCATTAAACTTACGGTGGTCAGAAGGTCGGCATTGGGTTGTTATTTAAGTTATAGTTGGGTGTTCTTCCTGATCCTTGTAATAGGCGATCTTTTTTCGTTTTATGTAGCTACATGGGGTTTTGGCATCCTTTGCTTTTTTATTTTAAGGGAGTATTTTTCGCTGGTTGATCTTCGCCCCCAGGACAGGTTGGGCATCCTGGCTTCCTATTTCTCCATCCCTTTCATGATGCATTTTGTTCACACCGATTGGTACAATATGTTCATCATTACCATTCCTGTTTATAGCTTTTTGTTTATCCCTTTCCTCATATCAATCACTGGTAAAGATTATAATGGAGCCATTTACTCCATCGGGACTATCGACTTTGGCCTTTTCCTTTTTGTTTTTTGCATTGGGCACCTGGCTTACCTTTCATTTCACTCAATCTGGATGGCCGCAATGCTGGTATTGAATATTATGATTTGTGATCTTTCCGCTTTCCTTATCGATAAGAAAACATATAAAAAGTGGCAGGAAATTATGTTTAAGTATTTCAGTTCAATTTCTTTTACAGTTATCCTTACTATGCTGCTTTCAGGTTGGACAGGGATCCCTATAAATCATTCTATTATTCTTGGGTTAATGATTCCTGCAATTGTTTTAATTGGTAATCATACCATCATTTATTTCGAAAAGGATCTTGGAATAGTCAGGGAAAATACCAAGCCCGGCAGAGGCCTTATCATCGACAATATTAAATCGATACTTTATGCAGCACCCGTAGTGCTACATTACATCCGCTATTTTATTTTTTAAGAGAAATCTGAATATGTTCACGTTTAAAACTTTGGTGCATTTACTCATCCTTAGGCCGATCGTAATCCTTCTTTTTGGGGTTAATGTATTTGGCAGGGAAAACCTCTATCGTTTAAACAGGTACATCATTGTTGCAAACCACAACAGCCACCTCGACATATTACTGCTCTTTTATTTGCTTCCGCTTAAGCAAATAAATAAAACACATCCTGTTGCAGCAATGGAATATTTTTCAAAATCTAAAATCATTTTCAGGCTGGTAAGGTATTTATTTGATCCCGTTTGGATTAAGCGGGGCGACACTGAATATTTTACAGAATTTATGAACGTGGTGAAATCAAAACTGGATGATGGCCATAACCTGATCATTTTTCCAGAGGGTTCACGGGGATTACCCGGCGAAGTTCAGCATTTTAAAACCGGCATAGGCCGAATTTCTGAACAATACCGAAACATTCCCATTGTCCCTGTTTTTATATCAGGAACCGAACGGTCGCTGCCCAGGCGTTATTCAATTCCTGTACCTATCTGGAATAACATAACCATTGGACCACCACAGCTTTTCAAAGGATCGTACAGGGAAATCACCCATTCTCTTGAAGACACCATCAAGGTAATTGCCGGAAAGGAATTTGCCGGAAGGCACAAAAGAAAAACTAAAAGAACCAAGCCCGTTATCACTATTGCTGTGCTTGGGATTGATGGTTCAGGTAAAAGCACTTTATCGAAAAATATTTCCAAATCATTATCATCAACTGCTTGTTCTGCCCTGGTTAGCGACACCCTTGAATTTTTCGAAAATGGCCGAACCAGACATACCCAACCTTTCGTTACCGAGAACATTCGACATATGGTTTCTGATTATGCGAAAAATGCCAAGTCATTAAAACAATATAAAGTTCCCAAACTAACCGAACTGTTGTTGAGAGACATTTTGCTGAATGAGATCAAGAGGTGGTACAGCCCCGATTTTATTATTCTGGACGGATCACCGGTTTTAAACCTGACATCCTGGGCCATCCTATACAAAGAGAATTACTTTACTGATGACGTTTGTCATAAAGCCATCAGGATCCTTTGTTCTCTTGATGAATCCATCGCAAAAGACGACCCCATTTATAAGGACTTCCCGGAGTTATCGGCACTGAAAAAGATTAAGCTAAACAACATGAACCTTCCTGATATCGTCCTTTTTTTAGATGTGAATCCGCAGATCGCTGTTGATAGGATCGATAAGCGGGGTCAGGCCAAACAAGTGCACGAAACCACGGATAAACTTGAAAAGCTTCGTAAGGCATACCTGACGACATGTAATGTTATCAGAGATAAAATGAAAGTCCCCGTTTACATTTTGAAAGGTGATCGTTCAATTGAGGAAACACTTTCGGAAGCCACTGATTTTATTCAAAAAATTTTGAAAGAGGAACTCAATAATGAAAAATCAAAAAATTGATGTTATTGCAACCACTATCTCCGGATCAATCAGCGATTGGGGGAAGGTGAAACACATCGTCCCCTTGTTTAAAAAACATGGTTTCGACAATGTTTCGTTGTATGCTGTGGATAGTCACAAAGAGGTTCGCAAAAAAACCACCGAATGTATTCATTCAGGAAGCAGGATCATTATCTCAGCAGGTGGATCGGGTACTTTCAACGCGGCGCTAGAAGGTTGCTGTGACTCTGATGTGGATTTAAGTGATCTCTCCCTGGGTTTTTTACGCAAGGGCTCGGCCGACCTGATTGGAAAGGTGCTGGGCATGCCCGATGATATTGATGATGCCATCAAAGTGTTTGCTGATTCCATCATTGCCGGCGCTACCATAAAATGTGATGTTATTCTTGCGGAAAGCGAAAAAGGAGAATCTCCCCCGAGGCATTTCGTTGGGTACGGTGGAGCGGAAATTTTTGGTGAAATTCCGACTTATACTGAAAATAGATTTATCAAATACTACAAGGGTGTTTTAAGCCAGTTGTTTGGCGATATGGGTCCTTTTTTCGTTGGAGCCTGCCTGGCCAGTACTTCAAAAACCTTCAGATCGATGACTACTGCCGCCAACAGGTGGAGTATTTACCATGATGATAAACTGTTGGCAGAAAACAAATACCAGGCACTGATCATAGTTAACGGTGACCTGGGTAAAAACCTTCCCCTGGCTAGTGGTGTTCCGTTGGGTTCGGGTGACTTTTACCTGTTTGGGTTAAGAAACCTGGGTCTGTTAAAACTTCCCGGACAATTCAAACATGCCTGGAAAGCAACTATTCAAAACGATCCCGAAAAGTGGGGCTTTGAAACATACCAGATTACAAACGCTCTGAAACTTGAGCCTACAAAGAGTGGAACATTTAATGTAAATATTGATGGTTCCACCATGCAATGCAGACAGTCCGTTAGTTTTAAAATTACCAATCAAATAAACTTGATTTCAAGGCTTTAAAGTGTTGCATGTCCTTGCAACATATAACCTATAACTTGAAACTTTCTTTCCTATCTGCTCACGGGCTGCGGTTGTCCCCACAAATAAGTCATAACGATTATCCATGCTAAAGCTAATACTGTTACCAGTGCTGTGGTCCAGCCCTTTATTTTTCTGCTGTTAAAAATCCTGCTTTTCATCCTGTTTAGTTTTTAATGTTTGATGTTGTGTAAGCAAAACTAATACACAACCTGCCCAATTTAAAACAGCGAAATACAACGATGAATTCTGCCCGGGATTATTTGCTGCAATATTGGAGTGCTATAGCAGATTATTTGCAAAAATTACTATTTGTGCAAAGAAGGATAGTAAATTGGGATTTATTGAGAAATTTAATTCCAGAAGGATACTATAAATCTATTTCAATCCGGCTTCTGAATTGGCGAACCTGCTGTATGAGTTTATTGAAAAAGCGGTTGCGTTCTTTTGCCGATGATGAACTGATCAAAGAGGACTTGCTGATGAGGCCACGCATATAGTTTTCGATAGTGCTGCAAAATGCCTGGTCCTGGGTCATGAGCAACGAAACCACATTGTAAGTCAGGTACGTTATTTTATGCCCACCAATATCCACAATTATCGAATTGTCGTTTAAAACCACTTCGTTTTCATAAAGCTGAAATGAATTCTCCACACCATGGGGATCCTGTCCAAGTAAAAATTTAAAACCATATTCGGCCTGCAGTTGAACATGCCTTATCCATTTTTCCAAACCATCGCAGATAATCCGAATATCTTCCTTATTTTGAAATAAGCCGGACACCCAGTAATATTCAATCTGCCTGATAAAAATACCAAATGTATCCTCGTTCCAGATTTCAATGGTAGGAACTTTAGTAGAGGCAATCAATATTTTCTGCCCGATTTTCTGAATTTCATCATCGTAGTCTTCTAGGGAGAATTTTTTGTTCTTATACTCGGAGAACTGGAAGAGGGTTTTTTGCCAGAAAAACACTTTGAATGCAGCGATTTCAGGTATTTGAAAAAAGTGATAAAATGGAGCGTCCTTGGCAGAATAGATTATAGATTTTTGGGGAGCCTGGATAATTCTTTCGAAGTCGTGGTAAATTTTTCCCAGCCAATCTTTAACACATGAAGTATGCTGGTCTACACTCAAATTTTCAAACGCAATCTTTCCACTTTTCACCTCAAAATGGGAGTCGATGGAGATGCCAAAATGCTTGCTGAGCTTGTACAATTCTTCAAGGCTAATGACCTTCTCTCCCCTGATTCGACGATAGGCACTGTCGTAGCTAATTTCTAACAAATCTGCAATTTCATGAACAAGCGACAGGTTTTTGGGAACATTATTTTTAATCTCCAAAAAAATGGCTGATTGGATATCTTTTAACTCACTCATTCGTCAAAATTTTGATAAAGATACAAAAAATGGAGCGTAGTGTCAAAGATGAAGAAATGAGTATGGATGTAAAAGGTATCTGCAATGAGAAGTTGACGTGAAACGCAAAACGCTCAACGCTGAATATCAAACATTCTAAACCAACCTTTGCCCATCCCGAATCGCCAGAGTTTTCTGTCCATCGGGATGAATAAACTCAAGCTTTTTGCAAATAATTGGATTACCTTTTGCATACACGAAATCAAGGTGGATTACCTTTTCGGGTGAAGAAAAATCCTTAACACCAATTTTTCCCTGCAAGTGGTCACTTCGGCCATAAGCCCAATGAAACCCAGCCTTTTCGTCTTCCAGTAAATTGCCTGTAACATCGGCCATGTCGTTGCAGCCAACGGCCACTTCTGCAATATTGCACATGGCGGGTTCTTTTACAAAATCCTTACGCTGCTTTTTAGCTTCTTTGCTATCACCTTCAACATCTATGATTTTATTCTGCTCAACTTTCAGCACCAGTAAATGATCATTTTGAATGATAGGAAGATGTCCGCTGGTCAGGCTATCCGGGTTTTCATTTGGCGCTACACAAACTTCCCCCGACGGCAGATTTCTCAGGCGAGGGCCTCCTGATAAGTTTGATTTATGTAATCGGCCGTTATCCTGAAGTGGGATTTTGTTATCGGAAATATCGAAATAGCACTGGTGGCCTGTGGAAAAATGAACTTCAACACCAATTGCTTGTTCAAATAGTTCTGCAAGCTTTTCACAATCTTCTGCCACTTTACTGTAGTCAGCAGCAAGACCGGTTTTCTCCATAGCTTTGGTAAGCCCTGGCATGCTGGCAACCCTCAGGTCCGGTTTGTTTTGCGAAAGAATCAGCAAGGGTGCCGATGCGGAATATTCAGGCATGGAAAGCAGTATGGTGGTTTGGCTGACCATTTCAGTAATGTTTACAATTATACCCTCACACATGCCAAACTCAGGTAAATCCATGTTATGTGCACCACCAGCCTCGTAAGAAATTACAGGGTTTACTTTAAGCTTGTATTTTTCTGCAAAACCAGTGATTATTTTATGCCACTCATCAGCCATTTTTCGGCGGGCCTTCCATTCTACATTATCGGGAATTTTTGCTGTAGGCAAATCATACATAATCGTTACCACCTCCTCAGCCGGTGCAAACACATCCACAAATAGTTTTTCGAGATTGAAGTTCATAAGTGAAATTTTAAATTAAAGCAATCATCTTAGCCATATTCCTGCTTGTAAAGTTAGTCTTTTCCCTGTCAATAATAAGCTGGTTGGCCTGAGTAATTATAATTGTAAAAAGCTTACAGGAAAATCGTACTAACTGTAACCCCTCGTTGGTTTTAATGAACAAACATATTTTCAAGGTGTCCTTCCTCTTTATGAAATGATTTTTCAATCTTACAAATTATGGGGGAAAACATTGAATGAAAACAGTAAGTTTTCGCTATACAGTACGACTAAAACTATAAAACGAACAATGCAAAAAGTATTAACCTATTTTTTACTGGCAGTAATTGTACTTGGTGCCTGTTCCAAAGATGAAAATCCACCACCAGTAGGACAGCCAAACAACGGGCTTGAGACAGGCTGGACAGTTCCCGTGGATCAGTTGGTGCTTTCTCAACTTCCACCCGACCGCATTCCTTCAATTGATGATCCTCATTTTGAATCACTGAATAACCATAACCTGAGCCCACAGGAAATTGCATATGTATACCGTCATGGAAATACAGTAAAAGTTTACCCGCAAAACATATTGTGGCATCACGAAATTGTGAATGACCAAAATGGTGATCACCATTTTGCGGTAACTTTTTGCCCGCTTACGGGAAGTGCAGTGGCATGGAACAGGGAAATAGACGGAGTAGTTACCGAGTTTGGGGTGTCGGGCCACCTGTTCAACGAAAACCTTATTCCATACGACAGGAACAGCCAGAGTTTCTGGTCGCAAATGCACTTGCAAAGCATCAAGGGCATTAGTGCAGGGGAAGAACTTAAAAGTGAATTTCTACTTTCAACCACAGGGGCCACCATAAAAACTTCCTTTCCCAATGCATTGGTTCTTGTTGACACCTCAGGGCATCATTGCGATTCGGTTTGTAGAAGTTTAAAGTCAGGACTTCTTTTGGAAGGCCAGAAGAATGGAAGTACATTCGAAACTCTCTCAGGAGATTATTTTGGGATTGTTAAAGTTGGGCAAATTAAAGAGCCTGAGGCACTACTTTTCGACTATGGTGTTTTTGGTGACTCCATAAACGTGTTTCAAACGCATTTCCGCAGTTCACGGATTGTTGTTGCCGGAAGCCGGAACCTTCAATTTATTGTTGCCTTTGTTGACAATTCCGGGAATCCGGAAAATCAATTTGCCCCGCTTCACAATGAACTGCCGGTTATTATGGAAGATAATTATGGTAATCGCTACGATATAAGCGGTTTGGTAGTTTCAGGTCCGGCGGCGGGCAACAGGCTACCTTCTCCACGGGCCTACACAGCCCATGCCTTCGCGTGGGGTTTGTTTTTTGGGAATAATATTGAGTTCTTTGAATAAGCGGTGCCCAGAGTTAAGCACGGCTAAATCCCTAGTTCGTGGAATTCGAATAACTAGACAAGATATCCTATTTCCCATATACCATTTACCAAACAACTACTTCCTACACGTTCCTTTTGACGACCCGCCATAAAAAATTATTATTCCCAGGATAAAACCCAGGTTATATGGCCAGCCAGAATTGTTAACTTCATAAATGTTTATATCGTTGCAAAAAAGGCTAATGATAAATGTGAAGAACGAGATGACACCATGCCACAAACCCATAAAAAAACCGGCAGGATCAATATCAAATTTTTCGTTTCCCGGTGCACAGGAGCTCAGGAAAAATACTGCTATCACAAAGAGGTGTAACCATTTGAAGTTTTTCATTATTTCATGTTTTGGTTAATAATGTCACAACAAATATCTACAAATTATGCCAATTTAAAATGAAAAAGGTGGAAAACAATTTGCCCTCCACCTTCATTTATCATCAGCCTTAGAAATGTTATTGTATAATCAGCCTTTGAACATAAGAAGATTTCCATCCATTGATTTTCACAAGATAGGGTCCGGCAGGAAAAGCCGAGATATTTATATCTGTTGTAAAGTTGCTTAAAGTTAACGACAGAACCTCTAATCCATGAATGTTGTAGATTTTTAACTCAACTTCATCACCTGACGGATTACGAACGGTAAACTGATCTGTAGCCGGGTTGGGGAAAAGCTGAATTCCGGATTGTACAGAAGCACCAATGCCTGTTGGGCTTAATTTAAACTCTGTTATTGATGAAATCCCATTGCTTACAAATAGTCCATTGTTTTCAGGAAGCTTATCATCAAAAGTAGCTTCCAATAATTTTTCATCTCCTGATGAGGTTTCAAATATTTTGAAGTATATAGGATTCCAGTCAACAAAGCCATCTAATTCTGCTGTAGTTTGATCGTTTCCAAACAAGGAGATACTCATGGCTTCTCCATCCCAAAGCGCCATGCCAAAACAGTTGTTGTTCTCATCATAGGCCTCAAGAACATCTCCAATTGATATGCCTACTCCGTTAAAAGCTGACACCGGAATGGCAATGGTGTGGATATTGGGTGTTGGTATTAATTCAGTATTACCAGTAATCTCAGATGCTTGATTTAGTGACACCCTGGGTGAACCGGATAATTCATTCTCCTTATTGTTTTTAAAACAATCCGGAAAAACAATGTCTTCAGCAGTATCCATTGAAACCATATAGGCACTACCCGGTGTTAATTTCCCCAGGGTACTTATTCCGAAATCGGGCCAATTAACTGCAGTTCCGGCAACTTCTCTAACCATCACCATGCCGGTACCGGCAAACAGTTCCTCAATTTCCACCGCACAACTCGAAATAACGGGTATCAGGTTCCAGCCCTCGGAAAGGTTGAGTGTGGTGTTGGCCTCAATAGTTCCGGTAATGGTAAGTTGAATTTCACCACTCATCTTAACCTGGTAGCCCGAATGTGATTCCCAGTTTTCAAGCGTGTTAATACCCTGTCCGGGCCAATACATGCCCATTTGATTTTGAAGGATGATGAGTTCATTGATCACAGGATTCAATACTTCTCCAACAGCCGGATCAACAGGAATCAGATAGCTGGAAATACCCGCCCAACCTTCGGTAAGAAATATATCCTGATCATCATAAACAATAGTAATCACCATAGGTGAATTGTTATCGCCTACAGAAAAAGCACCTATTGAAGAAATTCCCGAACGGGTTAAGGAATAGGGATCATCCCCGACTGCTGGAGTTCCATCCTGGGCATCCCATGCTCCAATGGTAAAATGACCTATACCACTTTGTGTTCGGTTGAAAGCGAGGCCTTCATCAGCTGCATTCCATTGAAGAGTAACTGAAAGGTCAGAACCCCCAATAAGCTCCTCTAAAATGTTCCAGGTGTTGTTTACACAATGATCTATTTCAGGGATGGTGGAGCCTGTAAGCCCATCATCCAACACATCTTCAAATACATTGATTCCATAGTTATCGAATTCACCACTGTTATTCAATGTTGCCGGGAGAAATGAAGTGCTTGTTCCAACTGGGAATTCTACATCAAAAGCACCCACTTTCTGTACAAGTAGTCCCTCACCTTCGGCAACGACATATGCATCTTCACCGGCACCGATAATTTCTGCACCGTTTCGAATTATAAAATGATTGTTGTTCAATGCTAATAGTGCGTTGTTAAGTCCGAGCAATGTAGAAACACTTGTTTCCGATCCCAGGCTGGTATGTTGTTCAAGGTGCAGATTACTGAAATGTGTTGACCTTTCCCCTCCGATGCTTTGAGATAAACTGCCGTTAAGGGTTACCGCTCCGGTGTTTTCCTCCATGTAGATATCGTCCGGCGAATTGTTGATCCAGTTGCCTCCAACAAAGATATCTCCGGAATTATCGATAATTACATCTGAAACTATATAGAAATCACCGGTGACATTAAGTGTTGTTCCTTGCAGGATGATTATGTCGGACCCGTTGTTGGTAAGGTGTTGTGAAAACAAAAACTGGCTTATGCAAAGGGATAAAATAAGCAGTGCTATTATTTTTGGATTTTTCATGGTTATATGTTTTTATAGTAAACTATTTTTACTGAAGTGAAACGAGAACCAATACCAATCCTGAATCGTTATCAAGTGAAGTCATTGCCTTTCCGATGATAGCCCCTTTTGCCTTTTTTATCTTTTTGGCTTTCATGGCATAACCAGTTTTACCTGATGTGGTAAGAAAATCGCCGGGTTCAATTTTTCCATTTGATATGTCGGCTTTTACGTAGACCCGACCTGTAAGTGCAACCGGAAAATCACCCGAGGCGATGGTATTGTCGTGACCCATCAACATACCCGGATCAACTCCATTGGCACCGCTGATAATTCCGGCCACCTTTGTATCATATGCTTCACTACATGGGATCAATTTACCAGGATTATCGGGGTCAATCGAAACGATGGTTCCTGGCTCAAGGTTTTGATCATCCCTTTCTACATCAACAATATCGAAATATTCTGCCAGGTCGGCACCACCCATCAACCTGATCTCGTCACAGGTTATCCTTCCTTTATCACTATTGTCTGAATCCAGAATGATAGTGGCATCTCCTTCAGTCGTTCTCAGGCTCATATATCCGCCACCTGAAAAATTGGCATCCAGTTTCACGGTTTGAACGCCGTCAAAAGTATCCAGGTTTAACGCTCCCCCATCTGAGGAACCTGTCCCTCCGCTAAGTAAATAAACTGTTCGCTCCTCATCGCCATTGTATAGGTTGATCCATGAGCTACTCGAACTCTGGTTAATCCATGCTCTTACATCTCCATTTTGTTGCTCAAGTGTTACCTGTCCTCCTTTAAGAATTACATCCCCACCCCCACTAAGGAGTACATTTCCGGTGTTAAGCCCTGCGCGCTCTGCTATATAATTTCCGCCATTTTTAACCACTACATCACCATTGCCATTGATCTGTACCAGTTCAGTGTTTCCACGCTCAAATTCCATAAATTGTGTATTATCCGGTGATCCTTCGGGCAGTTTTAACCTGATCATATCAATATTGGGATACGGAATAGCGGTCCTCTCGAAGTTCACCATGTAGTCGAGAACACTTGGTTCACCTCCGCCTTTTACATTCATCAGCACATCATAGCTGCTGTCGTCGATATTAAATCGTGCCATGTTATCATCTGTCCCGGCACCAATAGACCACGCATTAAGGTGTCCGGTCCCGTTTATTTTTAGTACGGGTGTATTACCATAATTACATTGCAGAAACTGGAAGTCGACCCCAGAAGCATTGGGAACTTTCAATTGAAGCAGATCAGTTCCTCCAATGGGGTCTATCGTTCTTTCGATGCCAACCAGGTATTCTGATATTGCCCACTCTCCCGAGTTTGTAATTTTCAGTGCAATATCGGCATCATTATCAATGTGAAGTGCAGCATCAGGTTGGACAGTTCCAATCCCCAACCGCCTGTATTCAGCATCCCAAAAAAGATCACCTGTTCCGCTTAAGGTATTGCCGGCACCCCAGAGAGCTAGCTGCCCATCCTGACCGGAGCCGCTGAGTGAACCAGAAGAAAGAGCAACCCATTGGCCTCCGTCCCAGAAATAATTTAAATTAAGGTCGGTATCAAAAACCCACATGCCTTTTTCATCCATTCCCAGGTTGGGCTGAAAATGATTTACTCGTTCATTGGTTGTAAGTCTGTTTGGCAAAAGGCCTTTATCGTTGGCGCCAAGGTCGAGGGAAGAGTTCAGGTTTGGAAATTCGTTGTCGATGCCAATCTGCGCATCTGCATTACTAAAAAGGAACAATACGAAAAGCACTGTGCTGATGTATTTTACTGTTGTATAAATATTTTTCATATGACTAAATTTTTAATTGTTTCCTAAAGTTGATACACCGCCAAGGGTTTTTAAAAACACATTTTTATTCATCAGATAATCCATGGGAACGTAGGGTGAAGGATAGTCCCCTGAAAAAATTATTATCGCTCCCTCTGCAGGTGGGTTTGGAACGGCACTGAAAGCATCGTCAAGATTTTGAAAGACGCGTGATGAAAATCCAGCAGGATTGTTAACCTGGCGATCAACATATTTGGTGTTGATGATATAATCATGAAGATAAAGACCTCCCCACCCATAGATTGGGTCCGGTCCGGGTGTGCCCCAGTCTTTGTAAATGTCGGCCTTTTTAAAAAGCAGGTACCGGATATTATCCGCATTCAAAGAACTCTGGCTCGACCAAAGTGCTGCTGCTGCACCGGCCGAATTTGGTGAGGAGCAACTGGTGCCAAAAAATTGGCCACCACTACCAATTGTTGTCCGTGTTGCTCCGGTGATGTCGACACCCCGGGCACCTTCATTTGTTGGACCTTCGCTGCTGTATACCGTACTGATTCCACTTGTGCCAGATGGGTTGTCAAAATCGGGTCTGTCGACTGCGGCAACAGCGATGACATTATCTCCCGAACATGCAGCGGGCCAAGTGATGGAACTGGATGCGACTCGATAGTTAAACTGATCATTCACTACACTTCCTCCTGTGCCATCAGTGCGGCATAAAATTTCAAATTCAACAGTCGGACCAGATACTTTTCTCACAGCTACAGCTACAGTGCGAGCAAAACCTACAGTGTTCGTGAAGGAAACGTTTTCGAATGTTATTCCACTCATTTCATCTGAATCGAGTATCTGCGTTCCATTAGAATTGTAGATATACACATTGTAATTGGTATTTGACGTAGGATCCCAGGTACAGGCAACGCTTAAGGTAGTGCTGTCCTGTAAGGTGATGGTATTTAATTCATCGTTTCCAGACCAGCCATGCCAATTGTCCCCATCATTATCAGAAAAATTACCCTGCCAGTGCATCTTCTTGCTGTTGCCCGAAGAAACAAAAACAAGAACACCCTCATCAGCAACAAAGTTGGTTGCTGTACATAAGCTGTTGTCATCATCTTCCCAGCTCAATCCCCGGTAACCCAGCGACATGTTTATAATGTCCACACCATCAGCATAAGCATCGTAAATTGCACTAATGCACTGTGATGAATTTATAACCTTGTAAATACTATATTGGGCCTGAGGTGCATGATCGAAAACTGTTTCAATTACAGCAGTCCCGTGGCCAGACCCATTCAAAACCCCGGATGAAGTGTAATCAGTTGAATCATACTCAGATGGAGCACGGCCATTGGAAATGGCGTTTTCTATCCCGTTAAATCCCACATCAATGATTCCGATATGAATTCCTGCTCCCCCGGGGGCATTACCCGATGAATAACTCCATGAGTTATGCAACTCATCTGTAGGGCCTTCATTCAATGCATCGGTTTTCGTCTCCTGGTAAAGCACATACCCATCAGGTAAATCTTCAGCCAGTGCAATCATTTTTTCAGCTTCGATATAAATGCTGGTATTTTCGGCATTTACCCGATAAACTTCAATTTGATGTCGTTGCAGGATTTCTGGTGGAACAGGAAGGTCGTTTTGTGGATGGATGATTTTAATGCTGATCTTACCATCAGGCCTTTGGATGATAGCGTGCCTGTCGATAAGGTGTTGCATGTTGGCAGCATTGCTTGTGGCAGCATTGCACAACTCAAACAACCGTACCTGGATGGGTAAATCGGTAGGCCGTTTTAATTTATCTGCCGGTATTTGAACTTGCTGACCATACAAAGAAACAACTGAAAACAGCAGTATCATCCATGAAAAACCAAGTATAGATTTTTTCATAGTGTTGATTTTTAATAAATACGTTTAAGGTGATATAGAAACAGTTGGAACTTTGGCTTTGTTCTTTTGAGAATTGTTAAATAATTGTTAAAGCCTTAACAACCTCTTATTTATTGGGCTTCCGGAGTGTTTAACATCATGGATAGTAATGATTGGTGGCACAGGTAATCGATTGGATTCATTCATATTAATGACTTAAATTTTAAAAATAGTGTCTGCCTTTTTCCTAGGGGTTCCCACAGATCGTGCAGGTTTTCGCAGATAAAAATCGTGTTAACCTGTCTTGCATCAAAAATTAGCGACTTTAAGGACAGAAATTAAATAAGAACAATTATAAATTCAGCTGTTTATTATCTCTTGAAATGCTTCAGAAATACCATCAATAATGGGTGCCCCAAATACGCTCATTTTAAATATATTCAAACTTTCTTCATTATTAATCAGTTTTTTATATTTTTGCACCCCTTGAAAAATAGGTAGGTACAAAACATTAATAATTTTTTAAATTCTAGAATAAGTATCATGAAGGTATATCAAACTGATGAAATCCGCAACATTGCCCTTGTTGGGGGAGCTAAAGCAGGAAAGACCACACTTTCGGAGTGTATGTTGTTTGAAGGAGGGCTTATCAACAGAAGAGGTTCGGTTGATGACAAAAATACGGTTTCTGACTACCGTGAAATTGAGCACGAGCGGCAGAATTCGATTTCGTCAACTGTGTTGTATGCTGAATATAATGGAAAGAAAGTAAATATTATCGACACCCCCGGATTTGACGATTTTGTTGGTGAGGTTGTTTCGGCTCTTAAAGTTGCTGATACCGGTGTGATGGTGATCAATGCACAAAACGGCGTAGAGGTTGGAGCTGAAATCAGCTGGAGATATACCTCAAAACACAATACACCTGTAATGTTTGCCATTAACCATCTTGACCACGAAAAGTCGAATTTCGACGAAACCATGCGTCAGCTCAAATCACAATTTGGTAGCCATGTTACCATTTGCCAGTATCCTGTGAATGTAGGTTTAGGTTTCGATTCGGTGATCGACCTGATTAAAATGAAAATGTATAAATATCCGGAAGATGGTGGGAAACCTGAAATTCTGGATATCCCGGATTCGGAAAAAGATAAGGCTGAAGAACTGCAGGCAGAATTAATTGAATCTGCAGCCGAAAATGATGAGACCCTGATGGAGACATTCTTCGAAAACGGTACACTAACCGAGGATGAGATGAGGAATGGAATCAAATTGGGTTTGATCAACAGGGGAATGTTTCCGGCTTTTTGTGCCAATGCAAAGCACAATATGGGTGTTGGACGCCTGTTGGAGTTCATCACCAATGCTGCACCTGCACCTAATGAGATGCCAGCAGCGAAAACCACCAGCGGTAAAGAACTTAGCTACAAGCCTTCTGAACCAACATCTTTGCTCGTATTTAAAACTTCCATCGAATCACACCTTGGTGAAGTATCTTATTTCAAGGTTTACAATGGTGAAGTTACCGAGAGTATCGACCTGGTTAATGGCAGCAACGCAACCAAGGAACGACTTTCGCAACTGTTTATTTTTGCTGGTAAAAATCGCGAAAAAGTATCAAAAATAGCCCCTGGTGATATTGGAGCAACCATCAAGCTAAAAAACACAGCCACAGGCCAAACACTGAACAGCCCAAAAATATCCGATGATATCATCGAACCCATCGAATATCCGGCACCAAAAATCCAAATGTCAGTTAAGGCGACCAACCAGGGTGATGAGGAAAAACTGAATTCCATCCTGCAGGAAATGCATAAAACTGACCAGACTTTTACTATCACCTACTCGAAAGAGTTGAAACAATTGATCGCCGGAGGTATGGGTGAGCTTCACCTGAACCTGGTTAAATGGATAGTTGAAAACATCGAAAAAATCCCAATGGAATATTTCCCGACAAAAATTCCATACAGGGAAACCATTACAAAAACTTCTAAGCAAATGTACCGCCACAAGAAGCAATCTGGTGGTTCAGGTCAGTTTGGTGAAGTACACATGATGATTGAACCTTACGTTGAAGGCATGGAATGGACTAAAGAATTCCCGGTGCGTGGTACCGAAGAGGTACTGCTGGATTGGGGTGGAAAATTGATCATGAACAATTGTATTGTTGGTGGTGCCATCGATGCCCGATTCTTGCCAGCCATTATGAAAGGTTTGATGGAAAAGATGGAAGACGGCCCGCTTACAGGTTCTTATGCCCGCGACATTGTTGTTTATGTTTATGATGGTAAAATGCACCCGGTTGACTCCAATGAAATTTCGTTTAAACTGGCAGCAAGGCATGCCTTTAAGGAAGCCTTTAAAAATGCCGGCTCTAAAATCATGGAACCGATTTATGATGTTGAGGTAATTGTTCCGGAAGAAAAAATGGGTGATGTGATGACCGACCTGCAGGGACGCCGCGCTATAATCATGGGTATGGAAGCCGATGGACACTACCAAAAGATTAAGGCAAAGGTACCTTTGGCCGAAATGAACCGTTACTCGACAGCTCTGAGTTCTATCACCAGTGGCCGCGCCATGTATTCGCTGAAGTACGCAGAATATGCTCCTGTACCTGGTGATGTTCAAACCACACTGCTCAAAGCTTACGAAGAAGAACAAGCTGAAGAAGACTAGAATTTATATTCGTATATTAATAAAGAAAAGCTGGTCCTTTAGGGCTGGCTTTTTTTATTGTTGAACAGTCAGATAGTTGCTTTTCTAAATTGGGTTTTAACCATTGGTCTTGTTGGTGTGAATGTTGAATAATGAAATGGGAAAGAAAAAACCACAGAATGCCATTGGCCAATTTTAAAAGCAGGTTTGTATGAGTTCACAAGAAGCATCATGCAATCCAGAAACTATAATTCACTAATTTATCCACTGTTAAGCCAAAGGATTATTACTGTAAGGTTTGGGTTTTAAATTTCCAGGAGAGCTATTTTTCCAAATATTGCTCAAAAAATCCAATGAACACACCATCGGTAAGTTGTACAGCATTGCCCTGGTCATCGTACATCATACAACTAAATTCGGCTTTTAATTTAACAATCACCTTTTCGTTAAGATCATTTTCAAGCTTCTGTGTTTCTATAATCGCAAACCTGCTGTCCTGCTGATTGGCCTCTCCATACGAGGTCGAATATTGAGTGTAGTTGTCAAGGCTGTCAGAGATTATGATTTCAATTCCATTGCGGCCACCGATAGAATAGTTTCTTTTACCAGGTGTAAAATATTGTACAAATGCATCCTCGTTCCAGATATCGCTTAACCTGCCCTTTGTGATCTGGATGAGCCGAACACTATCATGGAATAAACCCACAGGTTTTAAAGAAGTGATGAAATATTTTCTATTGTAGTAGGTTAAATGTTCCTCCAGTCTTGCTAACATGTCATCCTGGTCCTGCCTGATAACATAACTGTTTTGCCTGAACCGAAACCTTGCCTGGCTTACAGAATTCATGTTTATTTCTTTTTCCTCGTTTGTACATGAAAAGTTGCGAATTCTGTTGTCGATATTTATTGACCCGGTCAGTAAATCACTTCCTGTGAACTTGCCATTCAAGGTATTTCCCTGGCCCATGTCGGCAGAAAATTCACCATTCTCAACTTTTGTAAGCCCATCAATATTACTCGAAACATGGCTGTAAACAGTATCCCGGTAAAAATTAACAGTAAACCGCCTCAGCCGTGTCCATTGATTGATTGAATCAATAGAGATGGAAACCAGCAATCCTTCGTTGGTTGTTCCCGACCAGGTCCCGATATATTGCAAATCTGCTGAATCTCCGGTTGGTTCCGGGTCTTCCTTTTCACAAGCCATCAACAACAGGCTAATGAAAAAGATGAGCAATATTTTTGGGCTAACCCTCATGGTTTCATTTATGAAATCACACCACTACCAAGACAAATGGATGCATCAGGTAAATAAATCACACCAAATTGACCTGGAGCCACTCCAGAGATCGGTTTGTTGGAATGAAGAATATAATTGTCACCATCATTAATTAAAAAACCATCGCTAAATTCCGGCTGGTGCCTGATCTTAAATTTAACCGCTTGCTTGGTCGAATAATCCCTGTCGGGCTGCTCGTTGATGAAATGAAAATGAGATAAGTTGATCTTCTCCTTATATTGGGTAATCGGATCGTAACCATTAGAAACAAATACCACGTTTTTATCAAGGTCTTTTTCTACCACAAACCAGGGCCCCTGGGCCAGACCCAGGCCTTTACGCTGGCCAATGGTATGAAACCAAACGCCCTGGTGTTTCCCCAAAGTCTTTCCGGTTTCCAGTTCTACAATCCTTCCTGTCATCTCGCCAACATATCTTCGGATGAAATCGTTGTAATTTATTTTTCCAAGAAAGCAAATCCCCTGGCTATCCTTTCTGCCGGCAGATGGTAAATTAATTTCTGCAGCCACTTCCCTCACCTCTTTTTTATGTAGTCCACCAATAGGGAAAACAAGCTTGTTGAGTTGTTGCTGTGAAATCTGACCCAAAAAATAAGTCTGATCTTTGAAATCGTCTTTAGCTGTTGCCAGATATTTTGTACCGTCCTTTTGCAAAGTACTGGCATAATGCCCGGTGGAAATCAGGTCGAAATCCTTTCCATACTTTTCCTCAAAAGCCCCAAATTTGATCATCTTGTTGCACATCACATCCGGGTTGGGGGTAAATCCCATTTTCACCGAATCAATGGTATAACTGATTACCCGGTCCCAATAGTCTTCCTGTAAAGAAATAACGTCAAACTTACAACCGTACTTCTTTGCAATAAAGGTGGTAATTTCGATATCCTCCTCTGCAGGGCAATCCACCCAGGCCGGGTCATCTTCCAAACCAATTTTTATATAAAAAATGTGTGGGTCGTATCCTTGCTCCTTTAGCAAATGTATGGTCACCGAACTGTCGACCCCACCTGAAACCAGGGATGCTATTTTCATTTTGTGTACAGCGTTACAAGTTGTGTGTTCTGAGTTTTAAATTTCGGGTGCAAAGTTATACCAATTAACATCAAAATGAGCCAAACGAAATTTTGGTGTATAAAAGGTTAATGCCGATGATTATTTGAAGCGACAGAAAGAGCGCTGCGAATTTGTGGCAAAATTCAAATTTCAATCGGTATTACAGGCTTTTGTTTATTTATTGAACAAACTCAACCCACCATTAACCTTTAACGATTAACAATTAACTTCTTATCGGTTTTTCAAAATAGTTTAACGAATAAATCTCCCGGAGATTACATCAGCTTTTGATAGGTCTGCCACCACCTGTCGGGAATTTCGTTGTTGCAGGCGGTCTGGTAATCGTGGTAAGAACAGGGAACCATCAAATGCCGGCGATATTTTGATCGCTTTTCTTCACTAACGGGAATCTCCATCCACCAGCGGTCGGTGGATTTGTTTTTGTAAAAAACTATGTCTTCGTTTACCCCTTCCAGTTCAACAAAGTATTTGATGAATTTTCCATTGTTTCCATCCGGAAAGTCATTGCTTCGGTTTCCATATCCATCAAGGAAATACCAGAGCATCTGGGCAGCAAGTTGTGCTGTTTGCTCACGCTGGTCGTGTTTCGGGTTAAACTCAAACAATCCTATTGAACTCACTTTTTCACTAAGCCCTGCATAGCGCATCAGTTGGCAGGCCTCCTCGCCACTAAAACCATTGGGCGATGCATTTCCGTTTCCGGGAGCATCTGACTGCCTGATGGCACCCATATCGAAACTAATGGTATCTGCATTTCTTATCACAGGTTCTGTATCTTCGATTTGCTCGCGTACCGGACCAAGACGGTGGGCGTCGAAAAATAAATTGTTCATTAATTTAACAGCACCCGGGTCCACAAAGTAGGTCTGGTAGCCAATATTGGCATAATTAAAAAGAAAGTTGGGTTTATGGAGAATAATCTTCGATAAATAAGTTTGGGAATTGATGTCCTCATCGGTTTTGGCTAAATCAAACAATGCATCAACAGTAACCATGTTAATGATTTTTTCCATGGTTTCGTAAGCCAGGTAAACGGGATAAGTTAAATCATGTCCGCCACCAATAATGATGGGTAGTATGTTTGACTTGTGTAACTCAACCAAAATTTCCTTGAGTGCAAAATAAGTATCCTTTACTTCGTTGCCCTGTTTTATGTCACCAAGATCGACAATGTTGATTTCGATACTGTTTCTATAGAGCCCGTAAAGGTGTTTTCTTACCTGTTGGGCAGCTGTTGCACAACCAATATTATTAATTGCGTTGCGGTCTTCCTGTACTCCAATAATTGCAATATCGAACTCTGCCAGTTTCACATCATCCTCATCTGCAAAATTTTTAATTCTGTCACCTATCCGGGTGCCATCCTGTGATCTGATAAAATTGAATTGTGCTGCATTAACAGGCTCAAGATATAGCGCGATTTCCATTAGAAAAAATTCATTCGGGAATGACTATTTTAATTTTTTTGTGCGTCTTGCTTTGGGTGGGTTTTTATCTGCTCCCTTTGCAATTGAAAGACAATCTTCCAGGCTCAATTCTTCGGGTTTGGTGGTTTTTGGGATTTTATAATTCTTCTTCCCTATCGAAATGTATGCCCCCCATCTTCCGTTCAGGACCTGGACTTCCTCATTTTCGTCGAATGCCTTGATGAGTTTCTCCCGGTCTTTCTTCCGTTTTGCTTCGATGATTTCGATGGCACGTGCATCTTCTACCGTTAAAGGGTCATCTTCTTTACCCAAAGAGTAAAACTTTGATTTATGCCTGACATACGGGCCAAACCTACCGATTGAAACAACCATTTCGGTGTCTTCATAATTCCCAAGGGTACGAGGAAATTTGAACAGGTCGAGAGCATCCTGCAATGAAATGTTTTCAAGGGTCTGTCCCTTTTTGAGCGATGCAAACCTGGGTTTTTCTTCGTTTTCGGTATCGCCAATTTGTACCATTGGCCCAAAGCGCCCGATTTTAACAAACACATTTTTCCCTGAATCGGGCTCCTGCCCCAATAGTTTTTCACCACTGAATTTCTCGCTTTTTTCGATGGTGGTTTCAACCCTTTCGTGAAATGGTTTGTAGAATTCATCAATCATTTTATTCCACACCTTTTGTCCCAGCGCAATTTCGTCAAACTCCTTTTCAACTTTTGCAGTAAAATTATAATCCATAACATTTACAAAATACTGCATGAGGAACTGGGTAACTATATTTCCGATGTCGGTGGGTAAAAGTTTGTTCTTAACCTGTCCTGCTTTTTCTTCTTTTTCCGACTGAGAAATTATGTCACTTTTCAGTGTGATGTGATTGAAATTTCTTGTGATTCCCGGCCGGTCTTCCTTGACTACATACTCACGTTTTTGAATCGTGGAAATTGTGGGTGCATAAGTTGATGGACGTCCGATACCAAGTTCTTCAAGTTTTTTTACCAGGCTGGCTTCATTATACCTGATGGGTGGCTGTGTAAAACGTTCGGTTGCATCCATTTTTATCAATGGTAACACCTGGCCGACTTTCAAAGGAGGCAATACGCCGCTTTTTTCATCAGCATCTTCTTCATCTGTTGATTCGAGATAAAGTTTCAAAAATCCATCAAATAAAAGAACCTCTCCTTTGGCAACGAATTTTTTCTTTGTTTTCGAAATATCGATATTAACTGTAGTTCTTTCCAGTTTGGCATTGCTCATTTGCGAAGCGATGGTTCGCTTCCAGATCAGACTGTAAAGTCTTTTTTGATCGTTGGTTCCTGAAATTTCCTGCTGGTTAAGGTATGATGGCCTGATGGCTTCGTGGGCTTCCTGTGCACCTTTGACTTTGGTAGCATACTTCCTGATCTGGTGATAGTTTTCACCAAAATTACTTACGATTTCGCTTTTAGCCATTCCCAGGGCAAGGTCGGATAAATTCACTGAGTCAGTTCTCATGTACGTGATCATCCCCGATTCGTAAAGTTGCTGGGCAATCAGCATGGTTTTCGAAACCGAAAAGCCGAGTTTCCTGCTTGCTTCCTGCTGCAATGTTGAAGTAGTAAAAGGTGCAGCCGGTTTTTTATCAAAAGGCTTTGTCTCGATGGTTGAAACTGAGTATTCGGCTCCCATGCAAGTGTTTAAAAACTCAACAGCCTCATCTTTTGATTTAAATCTTGATGGAAGTTCAGCTTTAAGTTCTGCCGTTTTTCCATTGTTGTCGATTTTAAAATCGGCAGTAACCCTATAGAATGATGTGACCTTAAAGTTCTTGATTTCCTCTTCGCGCTCAACAATCAGCCTTACTGCAACCGATTGAACCCGGCCTGCTGAGAGTGATGGTTTTACCTTACGCCACAAAACAGGGGAAAGTTCAAAACCAACCAGCCTGTCGAGTACCCGTCGTGCTTGCTGGGCATCAACAAGATGCAGATCAATGCCCCTGGGATTGTTTATTGCATCACCAATAGCTTTCTTGGTGATCTCGTGAAAAACTATCCTTTTGGTCTTGTCTTTATCCAGGTTTAAAGCCTCGTACAGATGCCAGGAAATAGCTTCCCCCTCACGGTCTTCATCTGTTGCGAGCCATACCATTTCAGCGTCCTTGGCAAGTTTCTTTAGCTCAGTAATTACTTTCTTTTTGTCTTCCGAAATGATATAGTTGGGTTTGAATCCTTTTTCAATATCAACGCCGAGTTGTTTTTTTGATAAATCCCTAACATGACCAAAACTTGATTTTACGGTAAAATCTTTACCTAAAAATCCTTCAATAGTTTTGGCTTTTGCCGGAGACTCAACAATGACGAGGTTTTTAGCCATAGTTATTTCCTGTTTTTTTTAATAAAAAGTGCGGCAAAGGTATAACAATTAAAATTTGGAAATCAAGGAGGTAAAAAACAAAAAACCTAAATTTGCTTAATTTGATGCCTTCTGGCTGGCAAGAAAACAGTCTGATAACAGAAAATAACTTATAGTAATATCAGCGCCTAACAATTTCAGAAAAAAAACACTTCTTATTAAACACTCGAAAGCATCATTCGCAGGTTATCAAACTTTTGGTGGTAGTCTTCCATCGACCGTTTGATCACTTCGTGTGCTTCTTCAATACCATAAGTATGTGTAATTTCAGCATCGCGTTCAAGACCGGGCAAGTCCTTATAGGTAAGGAAGTAGTGTTTTAATCTATCAATTACCATGAGGGAGCAATCGGCCAGATCCTGGTATTCACCATAAACAGCATCATTTTTTAATACGGCTACAATCTTATCGTCGGCCTGGTTGTTATCGATCATGCGGAAACCACCAATTGGGCGGGCTTGCACAAGGATGTCTCCATGAGCAATTGCATTTTCGGTGAGGATGCAAATATCAAGGGGATCAAGATCGCCAACAATATCATCACGCCCGGTTTTTTCCATACAGAAAGCTGCGACCCTCTCGGAACAGAAGGTTTGGGGAATAAATCCGTACAGGGCAGGAATTACATTGGAATATTTCTGTGGCCTGTCAATTTTAAGGTAGCCCGATTCCTTATCAATTTCATATTTAACCGTATCAGTAGGCACCATTTCAATAAAGCTGGTGATAATTCCCGGAGCTTCGTTACCAATATCCACTCCATGCCAGGGGTGAGATTTATATCGTAAGCCCATTAGCTTGCCAATCGGATCCATCAATTTGTTGCTCATATTGAACTGTTTTTTTTTATTTGCATGCTAAATTACTAAATAATCATATAAAGAATATCAGTGTTAAATATTCATCCGCACCCGTGTATTGCTTTGTAAAATGAAAAAAAATTCGACTTTTTGCCAATTTAGACTATTTTTGCGCTCTTAAAAATTAGTCTGGTACAGTCTGTAATTCAAATCACAAAAACACCTTGGATGAAAAATAGATTACTTTCCTTCGTTCGATTGATTTTCATTTTTACTTTCAGTGCATATATTTTGTCTTCCTGTGTGTCGATGAAAAAAATTGAATACATGCAGCAGGAAGCTGAAAAGGGTGATTCTTTAAGGAGTGATTTTACCAATTTAGATTTAAACATTTATAAGATTCAGTCTAAAGACAATCTTTATATCACCGTTAATAGCGCTCTTTCCCAAAACGAAAACTTTTTTTCAAGCGGATCTGTTTCACAAAGCTCCAACTACTACAATGATGCAGGTATATATCTTAACAGTTATGCAGTAAGTGACTCGGGCTATATTGATTTTCCTTTCGTGGGTAAGATTTACGTTAAGGGATTGACCATTGAGCAGGCAAAAGACCTGATACATGGTGTTGTTAATGATTATCTTAAAGAGGCCACCGTGATAGTAAAGCTGGCTATTTATAAAGTTACTGTACTGGGTGAGGTTAACCGGCCCGGAACGGTGAATGTTTATCGCAACAGGGTAAATATTTTTGAACTCCTTTCCGGAGCAGGAGATCTGACCACTTTTGCAAAAAGGGATAAGGTAATGCTCATTCGGGAAACAGAAACCGGGTCATCGATTCACAAACTCAATCTCAATGACATAAGCATACTCGAGTCGGAATATTATTATATATTGCCGGATGATGTAGTCTACGTACCGCCAGTAAAGGGAAAGAACTTTGCCTTTGATAGTTTTCCCTACATGCTTATTTTCTCCGCCATTACAACAACTTTACTTTTAATTAATTTCTTCCAAACCAATTAATCAGAAAGTGGAAAATAATTTTAACATACAAAATGTTCAGCAGGAAGAATCGATTGATCTGAAGTCGATGTTTTTTAAATTTTTCAGGTTTTGGTATTTATTTGCATTATCCATTTTTGTTGCGTTGCTTATTGCCTTCCTTTTCAACAAATACACCAAACCAGTTTATGAGGTAAAAACCACTGTTTTAATCAAGGATGATAAGGCTGGTCAAAACCTTATTGGTATTGGTATGATGAACAGCCAGCAAAACCTCGAAAACGAAATAGGTATTCTTACTTCCTATTCCCTGACTTCGAGAACCATCAACAAACTTGATTTTGAAGTATCCTATTTCCAGGAAGAAAATTTTATTACAACTGAATTGTATAAAGATTCACCCTTTGTTTTGATTTTTGACTCGACCCATGTGCAGCCAAAAGGCATAAAATTCAATATTATCATTTTATCCAACGCTGAATATAGAATTGAAGCCCAGGCCGAAAAAGCAATATTATATGATTTCCGAACCCAGGAAGATGGGGATGAAGTAGAAGAATTTATTCTTAATCAACGGGTTGAATTTGGAACCGAAATTGAATCTGACAATTATAAATTTAAAATATTACTTACAGAAAAGTTTAAGGCCGATTACATCAATAAAAATTTATCGTTTGTATTAAATGATATCAAAGGCCTTATTGGAAGGTTCAGGGGACTTTCGGTTGAGCCAATCAACCGTGAGGCTTCTATAGTAGAGATCTCACTAAAAGGAGGTAATTCAACAAAGTTAACTGATTACCTGAACCAGCTTACCAGGGAATATTTATTTCGTGGAATCGAAAAGAAAAACAAGATTGCCGAAAATACCATTCGCTTTATTGACTCTGAATTGATCGACATTACCGACTCTTTAAATTACACCGAGACCAAGCTTCAGGACTTCAGGATGAACAACGAGGTAATGAATCTCGACTTTCAGGCTCAACAGGTTTTCGAATCAATGCGCGACCTTGAGAACCAAAAAGCTTTGCTAATCGTTAAAGCTAAATATTATAAAAATCTTCAGGATTATCTTCAGAATAACAGCAAAAGCATAGATGACATTGTTATTCCATCTTCAATGGGAATTGAAGACCCATTATTGTCTCAGCTGATTTCTGGCCTGGCCGACCTTTATGGCGAACGTGCCGACCTTTTGTTTAATTCGTCAGAAAAGAACCCAATGGTTGCTGCCATGGACCAGCGAATAGCCACGGTAAAAAGCACCATTCTCGAAAATATTCAAAACATAGTAAGTACTTCTCAAATTTCCATACGGGATATTGATGAGCGTATTGCCAATCTGGACAGTGAAATAAGTAAATTACCTCAAACACAAAGACTGTTGTTCGGCATTGAGCGTAAGTTCAAACTCAACGATGCATTGTATACATTTTTGCTACAAAAGCGTTCGGAAGCTCAGATTGCAAAAGCTTCCAATCTTCCCGACAATGAGATCATTGATTCCGCGAGGGAAGACAGCACACCGGTATATCCCAAAAAGAGCTTGAATTACCTGATTGCCCTGGTACTTGGAATGGTTCTTCCGATAGCGTACATTCTCGCCAAGGAGTATTTTAATGATAAAATTATTGAAAGAAAGGAAGTCGAGAAAATTACAAATATCCCGATCGTGGGCCATGTAATCCACAACAACAAGGAGAGAACCCTTGTTGTATCTGAAAGTCCAAAGTCATCCATTGCAGAATCCTTCAGGGCCATTCGTACGAATTTACAATACCTAACCAAAGGCAAGGAAAGTCAAACCGTTCTGGTAACTTCTGATATGGTTGGTGCCGGAAAAACTTTTACCTCCATCAACCTGGCAAGTATATTTTCTACCTACGAAAAGAAAACCCTGCTGATGGGTTTCGACCTGAGAAAACCAAAAATTTACCAGGATTTTGGCCTCACCAATACTGAGGGGATCAGTTCTTATCTTATTAATAAAAGCTCTCTGGAAGATATTATCCAGGTTTCACCGGTTAAAAACCTCGATATTATAATGGCGGGACCAGTACCCCCAAACCCCGCCGAACTGATTGCATCTTCAAAAACAGATGAGTTGTTCGAAAAACTTCACAAAATTTATGATTATATAATCATCGACACCCCACCGGTGGGCCTTGTTACCGATGCTTTTCTGTTAATGAAATACACCGATGCCAACCTGTTCCTGGTACGGCAAAATTATACGCACAAAAAAGTGTTTGAATCGATCATTAAGGATATCGAAAACCGTAAGCTTCCTAATACCTATATAATGATTAATGATGTTAAACTCGGAAGTGGGTCATACGGATATGGTTACGGATACGGGTATGGTTACGGATATGGTTATGGATATGGTTACGGATATGGTTACGGGTATGGATATGGATATTATACCGATGACGAGGAATCCGGTAAAAAAACGGTGTTTAAAAAAATATTTGGTAAAGCATAGTTCGGAAGGAATAAAAAAACGGCTGTCTCAAATGGACAGCCGTTTTTTATTTCATAATGTCTCGCATTATTAAGCAATGCTGATTTCCTTACTGATCCTGGTCTCTTCCATTTTAGGGAGACTCACCTTTAATATTCCATTCTTAAAATCAGCCTTGATCTTTTCTGTATCAATTGTATCGGGTAATGTAAACGAACGGCGAAATGTTCCGCTAACAAACTCCCTGCGGGTTAATTTAACTCCCTCAGCTTCCTTTTCCGCTTCTTTTTCCGATGTTATGTTTAGCCTGTTTTTCTCAATGTTGATTTTTACATCTTTCTTTTGAATACCCGGCACTGCCATATGCAACTCAAACCCATCATTTTTTTCGATGATATTGGTTGAAGGCGCGCATTGATACCGATTTTGGCGCATCTGTTCTTTCGAAGTGTGGTTGAATAAGTTTTCAAATAGATCTGGTAATTCCAGATTGTTATTCCATCTTGTAAGTGTCATTGTTAATTTCCTTTCTTGTTTAATTAATAGTAAATGACGTTTTCATGAAACTGTCAATTTTTATACCATCAGAAAAATGTATGGAAATAATGATTTTATTGCGTCAATGTGGCGCAATTGTAATTATTTAAACTGCCCTTTTGTCATTTGT